>WFLX010150652.1_pt1 | contig 10321 bp, 7 predicted proteins | sample 4967041 | NCBI WGS metagenome assembly WFLX01 (sample SAMN12857096, study PRJNA449069) | gut metagenome | isolation source: stool from male and female vole | host: Microtus ochrogaster | place: USA:Florida | collected 2017
CGTGGCTATCAGTATGGCAATCGCCATTATCACGATATAAACCTTGCCGAACATGGCATAGATGTTCTTGCTCTTGGCGCCGTTGACCTTGCGGATGGCCACCTCTTTCTTGCGGGCGCGGGTGTCGAGGGCAATGGTGCTGTAGATACTCATGGCGCAGATTATGAGGCTGACGATGCCCAATATCCAGCCACCGGTGCGGAACGATTCGACAAGCACCGCACTCGGACCCGCTTTCTCGCGATAGTTGTCGATCATGGGGTTGATCGTNAAGGGCTCCAGGCGGGCTATTACCTCGCTGACGCTCTCTGAGAGTCGGGCGCCGTCACCATTTTTAGGGATGAGAACATAGTCGGTTCTCGCGGCGGGCCAGTCGGGATTAATGGCTATCAGTGAGCCGGTATGATTGGTGTTGTAGGGAATATTCTTGATGATACCGGCCACCGGGAGGGTGTGATTGTTGGTTATTCCGCCATAGATTGAAAGGGCGTTTTTATCAAGAATCCCGACCTCTGAAAAGGTCTTGTAGAGATCTTCGGTGAGCAGGATGGAGCGGTTGCGGTCAATGTCGCGGTTCAGCCATTCCACCTCCACTCCGAGCTTGGAGAGAGTCGAGGTGTCGGTGGTGAGATAGGTCTCATAGTGGCTGCGCATGTCAAGATTTTCCTTGACTTCGGGATTCTGTTGTATCTCGTCGAAGGTGTAGTAGGCTCTGTCCCACATCAAGATGCTCTCAAGTTCGGGAAGACGCTTGATTTCGTCGAGCAACATTTCGGGTTGCTTGGCGTAGCCGGGTGTAAGGAAGAGGCATTGCTTATAGTAGCTGTCGTTGGAGGGCAGGTTGTATTGGGTGATCATTTGATTTACCCCTTTGATAAGCACGAAGGTCACACACACAAACACCAGGCAGATAGTGGTCTGCACTCCAAGCATCACGTTGCGGAACAGGTGGCTGCGGCTGCGGCGCATGTTGGCGGCCAGACCCTGACCTGATTTGCATATCCTCCGGAGGGTTATCCACGCTATGAGGCCGCAAATCGCTATCAATGCCACGCCGATGAGGAGGGTGAATTGCCACAGGGCGTCGATATATAGGTCAGGAATAATAGTGATGAGCTTGGTGGCTATGAAATGTTCCACGCGCACGCCGAGCCACAAGGCTAAAATCATCGAGAGGATAATGGTAATCGAAATCTCGGTGAGCATCAGGGAGAAGAGCCTCAGTTTGGTAGCTCCATTGACAACACGGAGCGAAATCTCGCGCTTGCGTATCCAGAACAGCTGAATCTGTATGCGCAGAAAGCCTATCACGGCGGCAAGGAGAATAAGCCCGCCTATCAGATAAGCCAGCAGCCTCACACCGAGGAGAATCCTATATTCTGAATCCTCAACCTCGCTTGTCAATTCCACCGATAGGATTTCCAAGGGCTTTACCCGCTCCATGATTTCATCGCGAAGCTGAGCCTCGGTGCTCCCTTCGCGAAGCACCACCTTCACCATTGTGGCATAGGTATCGGTCATATCTATATCCTCAATGTTATCCTCGGGAGCATAAAAGACAGACCTATTGTCGATAAATCTCTCAGTACCCGGCACCGGCTCATACATATCGACAATGGTGATAGTGCGGGCAGCCTTGTCGTTATAGGAATTGATGTTGAAAACTGCGCCAATAGGATTTTTATCATTGAAAAGCCGTTTGGCAAGCACCCGGCTGATAATGGCTTCACCCGCTTTGAGTTTGCGTATCTTCTGGCCGGTGACAGCTGAGCGCACACCCGCATAGTCGGGATATTCCGGGTCGATGATCGAGGCCCCGAACTGACCGTTATAGGCTGATGAATCGCTGAGATGAATTTCTCCTACTGCTCCCATGGCGAAACCGTTGGGTATTACGATTCTTTCGGCATTAATGAGGCCGCCGTTTCCTTTCAGGGCGCGTACCAATTTATTGTCTATTTCATGGACCATGATGTCCCATCCCCTTGCTTTTTTCTGCGGATTGTCGGTGGTGAAAGTCACATTATAGGTGCGGTCAAAGTAGGGCTGGTTGCAGATGAGCGGAGGCCTGAAATTGTTGAGCACGGAGTGGGTGAGCGACAGAGTCACGATGCCGATGGCTATGCTCGCCACGCTCATGAGGGTCTGCAGCTTGTAGTTCATCAGATTGCGCAGGGCAACCTTGAGGTTGTGGATAAAGAGGTTCATATCATTTACACGCTGATTTGGGTGGTTTTATTTTATTGCTATGCGGTCGGAATCGCCAAGTTTGTCATATCCGGAGACAATGACCCTGTCGCCCGGTTGGAGGCCGGAGGTTATTTCACATTGCTGCGGGTTCTGGCGCCCTATCTCGATGTCGGTTTTAACGGCGGTCTTGCCGTCGGGCGACAGGCGGTAGATCCAGTGTCCCGAGGTGGCGGTAAAGAAGTCGCCGCGGGGAATCACGAGAGCCGTTTCGGGCTTGGCCAGTTCGATCTGCACCCGGTAGCTCTTGCCGAGACGTATGCTGGAGGGCTTTTCGGCGGTGAAAAGCAGGTCGCAGGGAAAAGTGCGATCCTTAACCTCGGGCACCACCTTGCTGATTCGGAGGGGAAAGGAGGAATCCTGAGTCCTGACCGAGGCGGGGAGGCCTACAGAGATGCGGTCGATGTAGTATTCGGGCAACGAGACATTGATCTTAAACTCGGTGAGCACCTTGATTTCGCCGAGACTGGCGCCGGCGCTGATCGGTTGGCCCACGTTGACATCGAGGCGGCTCAGCTGGCCGGAGATGGGGGCGCGCACTATGAGGTTGTCGATGCGTTGGCGCGAGCGCTCGAATTTGCGGGCCGAGGCCTCGCGGTTGGCTTCGATCATCTCGCGCTTGAGGATGGTGGTGACCGAGTCGTGGTCGAGGCCCTGAATCTGCAGGCTAACGCTTTTGACCTGATAGTCGTAATCTTCTTCGGCCACGTCGAGCTCGGCCTTGCTCTTGATGCCCATGCGGTATTCCTCGCGGCTCTGACGGAGGGATTTTTCGAGCGAGGAGATGTGATGGCGGGCTTCGAGCACCTGACGGCGCAGGGTGATGGAGCGTTGTTCCATCTCTATCTCCTGCTCGCGGTAGTTGCGCTGCTGGTTGAGCCACTGCTCGCGGTCATCCTCGATGGTGCTGAGCAGCGAGAGATTGGAGATAACGAGTATTGTGTCGCCGGCATTGAGCATGGCGCCGTCTTCGGCCACTATGCGCTCCACAAATCCGCTTTCGAGGGCGTTGAACTGTATTGTCTGTATCGGGTGAACAATNCCCTCCACGTCGATATATTCGAGAAAGGGTGATTCNCTTGCCTCGGCTATCTTGTAGCGCTCGGCGGCGAGATTGACNCTGCGCGGGCTGAAAGCGTTGACACATAGATAGATTATGAGGGCGAGCAACAGGGCGCCCGCAATGATATAGGAGAGGTATTTNAGATACCAGGGTCGTTGTTTGAGCTGTATGTCCATAGTCGTGGGGNTCAGTTGAGGGGTAATTGTTCGGTGAGTGATCGGTTGGTCTCGAAATCATAGGCAGTCATGCTGCGCAGGGTGTAGTGGAGGCTCCAGTAGGTCTGGATGGCGCTGATGAAATTGCGCTTGGCATAGTTTTTTTCGCTAACCGCCGACATGAAGTCGAGCAGGTTGATGCGCCCCATCATATACATGCGCATGGCCACCGAATAGCGTTGGGAGGAGCGGCGGTCGGTGAGGGCGGCGATTCTCACCTTGCGCGACTGCATGTTGAACTGAAGCACCAGTTTCTCGACGTTGCGCACAAAGTCGTTCATGCCCTGCTCGGCGCGGGTGTGGGCGAGGGCAAGCTGTGACTTGGCCACCTTCACCTTTCCGCGGCCGCGGCCCCAGTCGAGAATGGGGAGTGAGAGGGAGATGCTCACATATTCCTGATGCATGAGGTTGCGGTAGGATTGGGGAATGTCGAGACCCGTCTGCGAGAGGCCGAACTGCATGTAGAGGTCGGCCTTCAGGCGGGCGTTACTCTTGGCATAGGCGAGGGTGCTTTCGCTCTCGCGTATCATGCGGGTGTAGTATTCAGGCTCGGGGCTGTGTTGGAGAGCGAGCTCGCGCGCCTGAGCCACCGGCACGTCAAACTGCGGTATGCTGTCGGGCATGATGATGTTGATATGACCGTTTTCCTCAAGGCCGAGAAAGGAGCGGAGGCTCTGGGTGGCTTCGCGGAGCTTGATTTCAGCATCCATCACGTTGGTCTCTTCGTTGAGGCGATTGATTTCGAGCTGCAACATCTCGTTTTCGGTGATGGTGCCTATCTCATATCGCCCCTTGGCCATGAGATAGAGAGTGTCGGCCGAGGCGAAGTTCTGACGCGACAGCTCGAGCTCCATCTGTGCCGAGGCGAGGGTGAAGAAATATGAGCATGTCGAGGCCGAGATGAGTTCGAGAGTCTCGGCATATTGCTTTTTGGCCTCGCGNAANCGTATCGGCTCGATGCGTTTGTCCCATTTGAGGCTGTTATAGCCGAAGAGACTCTGCTCATAGCCTATGGTGAGGGGCTGGCTGCGGTAGGCGGTGGTTTTTGACTGAAGTTCGTCGAGACGGGTGAGCGAGCTCTTGAGAAAAAGGCTGCCGCCTGTGAGCGAGATGTTCTGATTGATTTTGAGGGTGAGGTCNGCNCCGAGCTGGTCNTGATTGATAAACATGGCCGTGCCGTCCGACTGGGTTATCTTGTTCATCTCCTTGTTGAGATAGGGGGATGAGGTGAGAGTGACCGACGGCAGATAGTTGGCGCGGAAGTAGCGGTAGTTCCAGTAGGCCGCGAGATAGGTNTTGCGGGCGCTCTGGGCGGAGGGTGACTGCCGGCGAGCAAGCAGGATGGCGTCGGGCAGACTCAGCGTGAGGGTGTCGGCGTCGGCGCCCTTCATGCTCAGACCGGCAGTGCATATCAGCAGAATGAAAAGGAGTCGTTTCATCGGTGGGGAGTGTGAGATTGTGATGCAAAATTAGGGCGCCGGGCCGCAAAGGCAATGAAATAATAGGTGGGGGAGAGCGGTTTGTGTTATAATCATACAGCTTGGTGTATGATTTTCATACACTTTTTTTGCGGTTGAAAAACAGAAATTTGCGAAAANAATTGGTTTTTNTTTAAATTGGTGGTAATTTTGTCAGCANATTAATTCTTTAAAAAATGAACAGAACGATTCTAAAGTCATCTTTGGTAGCCGCTGTTATTGCGGCATCAGCAATTCTTGGTACCTGGATGCGTACCAATGCTCATGTAGCTCAATCTGACATAACGCTTGGCAATATCGAAGCGTTTCAAAATTCAACATCCTTAAATTGCGAATTCATCAACGAAATGTCTGAATGTCGTATTTATGTAGGGGCGAAAGGTAAAATCAAACTCTTAGGAGGATCAATTATTGAGGCTGGTGCCGATGGCTATGTGTCTATAGATGGAAGAGTGGTATGCAAAGCGAATGGAGATGCCACATGCTCACCTGTGGAATGCAAAGATTTGTATGAAGTAATTTTAAAATGATCGTATATGCGATAGCTTTAAGTGTTGACGATTAATTAGTCAGATTTTATTATGTATAAGATACTTATTGTAGTCTTAGGGATAATTGTGCTCCTGTCCTCTTGTGGACGAAATGGAGAATCACGACATGCGGGACAAACATTAAATGTCAATATTGATATTGATCTCACTTCTACTTTATCAGACTTCTTTGAGAGTGAAAAGATGATAGTATTAGAGACTAACGACTCCTGTTTGCTGAGTGGGGTTGGTTACTTTGCATTCTCTAATGATAGTATAATACTCCAAAACGGATCGGATATATATGTGTTTGGTCCGCAAGGTAATTTCATTACATCTTTCAACCAAAAAGGGCAAGGCCCGGAGGAATATACTGAGATAAACAGTCTGCGTGTACTCGACTCTCGTATATATGTGTTGGATCGGACATTAAAAAAAATTCAAGTGTATACATTGGCAGGAGATTTTTTAAAATCTTTAGTACTTGACTATGAGTATGTCGACTTTTGGCCAATAGATAAAAATAATTTAGTTTTGGCCTCTGCGAACTTCAATAAATCGAACTTTGAGTTTAGGATTCTTGATCCACAGTCTAATATTATAACCGCAAACATTTGCCCTTATGGCATCGGTCAAACAATATCAATGTGGGATTACACTCCGTTTGCCGGTCAGAAAGATGAACGGCTTTTTGTCAATGTGCCTTTCGTGCATTCAACATTCGGACTCTTAAATCAGGAATTTGACTCCATAGCGTCATATCAGTTCAATACTGAAATGCAATTGCCGGAGATGTCGCTTGCTGAAATGGATATAAGCTCTTTAATTCGTTCAACAGCTAACTCAAATGTTGTTCGCCAACTTGGATATTATTGGCCTACTGATCAATGCGCCTATCTTTCCTTCCCCCTTTTCGGCAAGTATGGGAACCGTACACATCTTGTGAAATTCAGCAGCGACGGACGCCAACTATCGGGTATAACTTTGGGCGTTGAATATGATCATCATTTTCCTTATTTTAATAATTTAAGAGGCTTTCATGATGGCTATGCCATAAGCATCTCCCAAGCTGAAGCGCTCCTTAATATAGATCAAGCAATTGGAAGATCCTATTGGCTTGATCACAACCTGAATGCTGAAGACAATCCGGTGTTTGTTTTGTGTAAGTTGAAAAACTCCTGATACTTTAATAAGATGTCTGAGAAAAAGCTTCTTATTCCATATCTATGTTGTCTTGTTTTTTTCCTGATTGAAATTATCTTAGGAGCGTTTCAATTGTATGAGAGAGATTTCGTATGTGCAAATGGATCTTTTATAAATCCTGGACCTTTTTCTTGTTTCTTGGCGCTTATGATTCCATTGTTTATACGGATTTATCAGTGGAATGTTAATCAATCAACAAAAGGCATTTGTGGTGCCGCAATCTTACTGGGAGTTTTATTTATCCCCTATCAGCTTAGTAGAACGGCAATAATATCCGGAATAATAGGTAGCTTATTTGTTCTCTTGTTGCCTTATGTAGGTACAAGGAGTATTTTTAGAAGCAAGCGATTTCTGGTAGCTTTGTCTGTAATAATTGCATTGAGCTTTATTGCTTTTTTGGTCGCTATAAAATTTGATTCAGCTAATGGCAGATTACTAATTTGGAGAATTGCACTGAATTATATTCTTCATGATATGCCATGGACAGGTGTTACGTGGAGCGGAATACCTTGTGCATATGCAGATCAACAAGAGTTGTATTTTAGAGATGGAACTCCGTCTGAATATGAAATGTTTTTAGCAGACACACCAAATTATTTATTTAATGANTTTCTGTNAGTTTGGATGGCNTTTGNAATGCTTGGATTAATCATATTACTCGTATGTTTCGCATTGATACTTGTAACATGTTATAAAAAAGGATATTATGGGCTATTTGGGTTCTTAATCAGTTTATCAATAATAATGTTTTTCTCATATCNNTTGCATTGTGTTGAATTTNGGATCGTTTTAATAGTTATATTTTTAGGATATTTGTTNTCAAACATCGGTGCACTAAATAGAGTCATTACATTTATAATCTTGATGATTTGTTGTTTCGCTTCATATGACACTTACAAATTTCCCCAACACCAAAATCTCGGATTTAAGATTGCATTGGATTTATTTAAGGCCGGAGAATATGAAATGTCTAATAAACTTCTTTTTGAAGAAGTTTATCCTTACTCTCCAGATGTTATAGTACTATATTTAATCGCGCAAAATTACCAATGTCAAGGTGAATTTGAAAAATGTAAATCATTTCTAAGAAAATCTATTTTTCGAGTGCCGCATAAACTATATCCTCACTATAAACTTATGCAGATAAGTATCGCAGAAAATAATTTTGACGAGGCTTATAAGGAGGCAAAATACCTTTTAGAGCGGAAGCCTAAGATTGAATCATCAGCTACGCAAGAAATGAGAGTAGATGCTCTAAGATTTATGTATTTCTATGATAAAGAAAATATTTAAAATCATTTTTGTGATAAATTTCGTCTTATTATGTGGGTGTAAGGAGCATGATCCATTTGATGAAGCGATTAATTACTATAGCAGTACAGGAGAAGATGAAAAAATTGAAGTTGTAAAATTTCTCAGTAAAGAAGTTAATTGGCATTATGAGAATGATGGCGACAACATAATACTCGATAGAGACAATATTACAGCTGATTTNTTAATAAGTNATATAANCTATACATATGACCTTTGGAAGTCCTCAAGGTTTTGTTCGGCTCTTACTTTCGACGAATATTGCGAATATCTACTACCCNACNACACAATATGTGGAATAGGACCTAAAATTACCGCTGAGGAACGTTCAAAATGGCTTTTNNAACAAGGATTTTCAATAGACTCTTTAAAGGATTNGGAAGCAATTGTNAAAGCGNACAATTATCTCCTCTATTCAACACGCCANGNTAATCCAAATAGAGAGCTTACACATAGACAGGGCCTAACAGATTTAAATGGGAACGAATATACAGATTGTATGGATAAGGCTCATCACTGTGNCTTAAATTTGAGAGCAGTAGGTATACNTTGNGTAATGGAGCGTAATTTCGGGNATAGAACATTAAAGGCTCATCATGCACATTGTGCGATTTACGACGTTTCTAAAAAATGGTTTTTTCGATTTAACGCTGAAGNTNCTGCTTCAATCCCAAGCTNAACAGGCTGGGATTATATAGAGATGCAGAATATATACAGGGTCACATATAAATCGAATATGTTTTCACCTGTATTTTTAAAGCAACCTAAAGAGCCGATACCATCGACTTTTATGTCANCGTGTTTGACTGACGTAACCCGAAGNTCCTTCCCTCTTNATATTGGAATTGAATCCAACGAATATAGTAAGAATATCTTCTATTTATCCATATTCAACACCAGGCACGGAGGGTTGTTGCCAATTACCTGGGGGTTATACGATTCTATAAGTAAAAGCGTTTGTTTCAAGTCTGTTCTTCCACAAACTCTTTATTTTTTATGTGTTTATCATGAAGGTAAGTTAGTAGTTATTAATGAACCTTTTTATATTACTAATACAGGTTCAAAAAAAGAAATTGTAAAACTATCTTCTTGCGCCGAATACAATCCTATTTTACAAAAGGATTCCTTCAATTTGGAGAGCGTTGTTTTAAGAAGAAAATATCCAATAAAAGAATTAACTATTCAAAGGTCTAAGGACTTGAGCGGAAGTGTGATCGAGGCATCAAATGATTCGATGTTTAATAATAGCGTAGTATTATGGAGGTTGAAAAGTCAATTATTGCCCACTATTCAAACTGAATACATAAATAATTTGTCTAAATATAAATATTATAGATTTAAAGCTTCTGATTCTATTGCTTATATATCCATTTTAAGGTGGTTTCATAACGACATCGAGTATATAGCAGACACCATCTGTAAGGCATATGATGGAGACATGACGACTGCTCCTGATACTAAGTTTATTGAAATCAGATTTGACAAACCAGTTTGTATAAACAGAATTGAGATAGCTCCATTAAATGCAGATAACGGAATAAAAGACAATCATTATTACACCTTACACTATTGGAATAGTGCTTCATCCGAATGGAGTGTCATATCAACTGTTATAGCGTCAGGAGATTCTATAATTTTCAGAAATGTTCCAAAAGGGGCTTTACTTTGGCTAAAAGACCATACTGAAGGAGAGGAAGAGATGCCGTTTCTGTATGTGAATAAAAAGCAATTATTTCTACACCCTGACATTATTCATGATTGGTTGTAGTATAAAAATAATTTAGTGCTGATTTATAAATTATGAATTTAAGATTGATTATTCGATTTGCGATTATCATATCCATTCCATGTATAGTCCTCATTTCTATATATGTCTATAATCGTAATCATAGTACAACAGAAACAATATTAGATTGGGCTGATAGAGAGATCTTATTCCCAGACTCAATAATAGTAGAAATGCAAAACCAGCCAATTCAAAGAGATTTAGTCCTTAGGGAGTATGATTTTGCGATTTATACAATTCTTGATACTGATAAAGGATGTACATCGTGTCAATTAATGCTTTTAGAATGAAGCCAACTTATGGCTTAGATGCGATGGCTCTTTACTTGTCATGAGAGATTGTCATTGATTTTCGTTGTTGAAACAGAGCCAAACGACGAAATACGTAATACTATTCGCGTCAATAATTTTAAATACCCTATTTTGTATGATCCGAATCAGACGTTTGAACAACTAAACAATTTTCCCAAAGAGAGAGCTTTACTAACA
>WFLX010164445.1_pt1 | contig 10319 bp, 14 predicted proteins | sample 4967041 | NCBI WGS metagenome assembly WFLX01 (sample SAMN12857096, study PRJNA449069) | gut metagenome | isolation source: stool from male and female vole | host: Microtus ochrogaster | place: USA:Florida | collected 2017
CTCGTAACACCTTACAACCTCTTTGGCATTACCTATAAGCGCATCACTTTTAACGCTCTTTTTATACGCAAGAGCAATCATTTCCATAACCTCTTTGGAAGAGGTATCAACCTCTATTTCGGATAATTCGGAGAGTGCATACCAGTAGTCAAAAAAAGACGTTGAAGTTTCATCCAAAGCCTTGTCTAGCGAGAAGCGTATGGAATCGTTGGCAGCGTTAAATAAGCCAAGCCACCTGTTTCTCTTGTCAGTATTGTCAATTGTATTTATCAGTTTATTTATGGAATCTCGTTCCTGTCGCCATAGACGAACCTGTTTTACAGTTTCCCTGATGTCACCATCCTTAAAGTCTATATGGTTTTCTATATAATCAGAGATGATTTTTTCAATATTTATATTGTGATTCTGCGGATTATCGCAGGAACAGAGAGTCACTCCTGCCATGGAAGAAAAAACTAATGAAAGCAGGATAAGAAAAGTATGTTTGTCAATCAATATAAATCGGACATAATCATAAAAATTCAGGTTATGTCCGTCGTCTGAAAATTGCTCTTTAAAACGTGCTTGTAAAAGTGTTTCTTGAATCATATTAATAAACTTTTTAGCAAATTTACTTCTTATTTTTTGTTAATCGACAAGATTGTCCGATAGTTTATGAAATAATATGTTTTTGTCCTATATATTACATTTATATATGTTATTATAAGTAAGTTATATGATAATAGATGATAATAGAAAGCAATTGTAAATAATGTTGTTAAAATACCCCCTGAAGTCCGATTTTTGAAAAATCAAAGGAATATTCCGCTATAAAATCAGGAACATTCTTCTCATAATATAAAGTTTGGATAAAAATGATGAAAGATGTCCGATAAGTATTGGAAACTTTTTATTAAATTTGCAGCAAAAATAGGACATTTAAAGAAAATAGGACATTATGAGCAAGTTTGGATATATAAGAAAATTTGATACCTATGCCGATGAAGAAAAGGACAAAGTCTTTATGCAGGACTTTGGATGTGTAGTGTTGTATGAGGATCAAAAAGTGTCAGATAAGATTTGTCCGGAATGGGATCGCCTGATTTCAAAACTCAACAACTCAGATACCCTGGTTATTTCAAAGCTGTCCCACATAGTCAGTTCAACATCCAAGCTCTCTTTTTTTCTGCAGTTTTGTCTAGTCAAAAGGATACGTTTGGTATCCATCAATGATCATATAGATTCAGCCGGAGAACTGTTCCCAGACACCACTGTTACCGACATTTTGAGAATGTTTGCGATGTTTCCCAAGGAGGTTAATTATATACGCCGCCATTCACAGGCACAGAAGAAAATCAATACACAAATTAATGTGCTTACGCCTGTAGCGCATACACAGGTGGAAAAGGAATTGTTGGTCGTCAATATGTATAAAGGGGGACATCGTCTTAAGGACATTATGAAGGCGACTGGATATGCAAGCAGAGATTCAGTGTATCGTATACTTGAAAAGTCTGGTATAAAATCCAACAGAAAAAAGTCCGGAAAGAAATGTAAAAATGGAGAAAGTCTCACGATTATCACATTATAACAGGATAAGGTATTCAGACACAGGTCACTGTCTGATGACAGCGACCTATGCCTTAATGTCATGATTTTACCTGACGCTTCCCATGAAAAGCTGTTTCCGTTGTTCCTCGCAGAACCTGGCGTATTCCTCTTTGTCAGTTCCGCTCTCGATTTCTTTGTCGATGGTTTCTCCTAATTGAGTGAAGTCAATGTCCTCCGCAAACTTTCTTGCAGCGTTGTTGCCGTTTTTGAGGTAGATTTCATAGTAATCCGTTCCCTCATTAAGAGCGATGAACACCTCCCCTTTGTGAAGCCGTCCGTTCACCTTGAGTCGGAGAGCAGGCATATCATCAATGACTGTGGCTGCAAACTGGGATATGCCCCAGGACATAAGTACGTTGAGAGGGGTAAGACCTACAAGTTGTCGGCGTATTTCTTCGACAACGCTTAAAATGTGATTTTTGTCAATTTTCATAGTTTTCTCTTGTTATTTTTATTGAATGATATAGACTTTTAAAAGCCTTTATTATTGTTTCTTCCATGTTGTTGCTGACGGCAAATTCTATGTGGAGTTGCTTTGTCCAAAAGTCAAAGGTAAATTCCGCCATTGAGCCGGAATACATATTAGCGTCCTTGCATATTGTCACTGCTACATAATCCCTTGTTCCGCTCTGCAGGTTTACAAAATGACCGTAATAAATGAAACTATCATTATTGGACTGGCTGATGGAGGTAATGCGACCAATCAGTCTTATTATGAACTTATATGTTGGTGTTTTCATGTTGGCATTACTTCTTCAATAGAGACGGTATAGCCGTAACCGTCTTCGGTTCTCCACTCCTGACACCCCCAGATGTCAATAAGAAATTCACCGTTTCTTCCAAAGAAGTTTTCTCGACATCCTTTGATTTCATCCTTAAAAGCCTTTTCAGCTTTTTTAATTGTCGAACAAAGGTTGTGACTATCTACAACACACTCACTCATTTCAATAAGTGTAGTGACAAGATAAAATGTCTGTTTCATATTGTTGTATTTTATGTAGTTAAATCATCGGGATATGTCGCCCGTGTTCCTTGAGGTATTGCATCATTTCTTTTGCTTCAAGGTGGGCAGCCCTGTTGCGGTCGTCATGGGCATAGTTTTCATCAGCATAGACTTTTATGCAAGCTACGATAACTCGCCATAGGGATTGTTGCAGGGTGCGGTGAAAGTATGGGATTGAGGCTGCAAAAGCCTTAGCTCGGAAGTTGTAAGAGTTGATAGCGTTCTCCACTTGGGTAGCAAGCTGAAACTCTTTTGATGATTGGAGATTTTCTATTATTTCCATGTCGTTAATTTTTTATTTCCCTTACTTTCGGTCTTTTTTGAGACCTCGCGGGATTTATTTCAGGGCAAATCCAAGGTAGCGAGAGTCAAGAGGACAAGTCTGGCAACGAAAAATACTCTTGCCCGTCAAGGAAGATTTTTCGGCAGACATCTGCAAGACCCGGAATTTGCATCAATGGATCGAAGCCTTACCTTCGCGCTGACAATAAACCCGAAGGTCGTGAAAATCGAATGAAACGAGTTTCTAAAAATGGACACTACAATATATCCGTTAAATAAAAGGTATTGAGTATAAAAATGGGATTTATTCACCAAGCGCAAAAGGCGAAGTTCCCGGTTGACGGAAACTTCGCTCCGATACTATAGTTAAGAGTCAGTAAATATCAAAGTCGTGGTAACGGATACCAAACCATCTTTTCATCTGCTTTGGGGGATTGTGTTGTTTCATATTCGATTATTTTATAAGAAGTAGGCAGTGAACCATCGTTTATGACTGCAAGAGCTATAAGTTCTCCCTCTTGTGGTGATTGTTCCGTAAACTTTAACCACTTTTGAGAATTGGCATCAGCCCACTGCGCCCCCTCTATAAAACAATACATATTAGGTACTCTAAAATCGCTGTCCTTATATTTATAAGCGGCAACTTGTCTAATTTCTTCTATTCGTGTCATAATCAAGATATTTTATGCTCCATTGGGAATTACGGTCACAATGGAGCGTGTGAATTTCAATCTATGTCGCACCCGATAAAGTGTTCATCATCTATCAAAGAATAATAGTATCCATTACCGCATCCCCGATATTCTTTTGAAAAGCCTGCTGCTACGTCCCCTTTACGATAGTAGCTTGTGTCTTTTTCCTGTATCTCAATCCAAAGAGTGCCGTCATATCCACGAAAGTCAAATCTTCCGGAGGAATAACTTTTCCTCTCCCGGAGTGCTTTGCGGAACTGCTCGACATACCACGGAGAATATCGCTCGATAGCTTTTAGTGAAATTATTTCACCGTCAATGCGTGTGCCTGTTGTCAGTCCGTTATCGTAACAGCTTTTTGTGATGTCTGCGTTAAGGCATTTACGGATAAACGCAGACGGGAAAGTGGCTCGTGCGGCATATTTTTGAAACTTCGCCACGATATTGCTTTCTTTACGTTCAACTTTTTTGATAGAGAGCCATAGTCCGATTAGCTCTTTGCCAAGTTCATACCCTCTTTTACGTGAGCGTGGCGCAAATTCGCAAACCTCTCGAAACGCAGTTAGAAATAGGCGTCGGTGTTCAACACCTTTAGGCGTTGTGATTTCATACATTCCAGAATTACGGCAGATTATATCCGCAACCTCGTTATAGTCCATAGTTTTATTTTTTATGAATTGAGAATTGACACTTTCCCTTACTTTCGGTCTTTTTTGAGACCTCGCGGGATTTATTTCAGGGCAAATCCAAGGTAGCGAGAGTCAAGAGGACAAGTCTGGCAACGAAAAATACTCTTGCCCGGCAAGGAAGAATTTTCGGCAGACATCTGCAAGACCCGGAATTGGCATCAATGGTTCGAAGCCTTACCTTCGCGCTGACAATAACCCCGTAGTGTCGATACAACTCCGCTTAGGGGTGAATGTAAAAGAGGCATCAATGTTATTAAAGATATAAAAAAGGTTATAACGGCCTGAAAACTCTATATAACAGGATTCCTGCTTCGTGAAACTTAAAACATATAACAGGATAAACGGCAGACAAAGCGACAGGAATATCAATTGACATCCCTGCCACCAAACATTAACCACACTAATATAGTTGCACAAATATCATCAAGAGAGATAGGAATAGCAATGGATAGGGTGTTCCCACCCATTGCCTTATGTTTAAGCTGCTGATTCCTCTGGCTGAATGTCTTGTTTAAGCGGTTCTTCCTGTGCTTGGATCTCCTTTTCCTGTTCCGCTATCAGTAACGCTTTCTTTTCCTCAATACGCTGTTTGCGTTTGTCATAGATGCCGTTGTAGTTGTCCTCAATGGCTTTGTAATCATCGGGCATGTGCTTCTTAGCAAAGTCTTGGAGCATGGTTGCGACCGCGTTGCCTCGGTATGTGTTTTTGAAATTGTCGAGAAGATAATCCCTGCGGATAATCGCCTTGGTCTTTGCCGTGAGACTGGAGATGATTTCAAGTTTGTCAGCCTCCGACAAATAGCCTGACTTTTCTTCGGACACACCGACAAGGGCATAATTCTCACGACGGAGAGAGGACAGAAGAAAGTAGTAAACCATCTTTTCTTCATCTGCTGAGAACTTGGTATCTGTCATATTGACTTCCAAAAGTTTCTTCTTGGTGTCCTCAATAGTCCGTTCGACTGCTATTTCCTTGTTGCGTTCATCCTTTTTCTCAAGTTCGGCTATTGGAGAGGTCTTTGTGTGAGCATCCTCAATTTTGGAAGCGGTGAGATATACAAGTCTCACATCAGTAGCACCGATTTCGACAAAGATGTTGATTTCTCCGTTCTCGTGCTTACGCTTGATGTTTTCCCTTTCTTCTTCATATTCCTGCATTTCATTCCGGTAATCCTTGAGTGCTTCCTCATATTCTTCGGAAGTTTCGTAATCCGCAATTTCGGGAGTCTCGGGTTCGGTGGGAAAACCTGTAGTGTAATCAACAGGTACAATCTCAATCCCCATTTCCTCAATGCGCTTTGCAACCTCAGCATTTGTACGGTACATGGTCTTGCTTACCGAAGCGTAGGGGTATTCGCTCAACAGGCTCAAAGTCTCGTCCACCATATAGGACGCAATCTTTTCGTTAAGGCATTTCCTATTGGAACACTTGCCACAACCGCCCTCACAGAAAAGGAGCAGATGATTGGTATTGTGCGGACAAAGGGCACATACAGACTTGTCAAAGTCATAATGCTCTAGATTGGTGGTATAGTCGCGCTCAATGGCATTGGCAACCTCGGATGCTTTCAATCCTCGCCAATTACTATATCCATTGGAGTTCCTAAGGTGCTGTTCGTACACCTCGCGTTGAATATCCTCCCCATACCTGCATATCTCGTTTGCCACGCTGATAGAGAGTAATTCGTTTTCCATAAGTTCCGCGATTTCGGGAATGAGAGAGGTAAATTTCAGTCGTGAGCGTATATAGTTCTCGCTCTTGCCGAAAAGCAGAGAGAGAGATTTGACATCGTGCCTTCCGCTATCAATAAGACGTTGGTATGCGTTTGCTTCCTCCATTGGTGTGACATCCTTTCGCTGAAGGTTCTCCGTGATAGCGATTTCTTCCGCTTCTTCATCGGTGTAGTTGGATATTGTTGCAGGTATAGTCTCAAGTCCTACGATAAGGGATGCCTTATATCTGCGTTCGCCGAACACGATTTCGTAGCGGTCGGTTTCGGGAATTGGTCTCACGTTGATNNGTTGGAGCANGCCCTGCTGGCGTATGCTTNCTGCGAGTTCATTTAGGCTTNCTTCATCGAATTGCTTACGAGGGTTGTAGGTGCTAGGCTNAATATTCGCCAATGCGATGAGTGTGTAACTCATTTCTCTTACGGACTGATTTGTTGCCATAATTCTTAATTTGGGGTTAATGTTATATGAAATTATATTTTTCCCTTTCTTCGATTCCTTATTGCCGGAACCGATTTGGGTTTTATGATGCTTTACACAGTCATCGTATAAGGCTTAATCAGACGGTTTTTCAGGCAAATTACTCTCCGNAGGAGGAAGAATTTNTCGGAAATGCACTTTAAATCGTCAAATTAAGCTGCGATGACAGAACTTTGCATCGGAAAACCAAATGGTGGTGGCAAAACAAGGATAAGAGAATGTTAATAGCAGGATTAGCTATAAGTATAAAAGTGAGGAAAAAAAGAAATTGCCAACAGGGGGCAATATAACTGGTTCAGAGAAGTACAAATGGATATAACAGGAAGATATGAATAAAAGAGGTACTCCGTCGTAAAAAAGTGGCGTGCCTTTTATCAAGGTCGTACCACCTGCAATATAATATCAACTTTTATACTTTGGGAATTTCACCTGCGGCTTTAAGTTCATTTCCCTGCCAATATTCAATACGTCCCGAAGTGAATCCCATTTCTGGTATCGCTATGTATCGTATATAGTCTATATAGTCCGTTTCTTTGATATTTGCTCCAGAAAGGTTGTGGAAAATCATAGGTATTGAAATATTGTCACCGGATAATATAACTTTTCCGTTCTGTTTGATATATTCGTTCATATTNATTTGTTTATTGTGGGGAAATGCGCTATCACATTTCCCCATAAGTTATTACTTCAACATTATTCAAACCATTCGGGGTTGTCAAGTTTCAACAATTCAATCATCTGTTCGTCGTCAAGTTGAAGGTCTACTACATTTGTAAAATAGAAAATCTCGTCATAGATACGTTCTGCTTCCTTGCTTACAAAGCCATCGTTCTCGTCCCCAAAAGCTCCCGGCTGTAGAGCGTCAAGGAAGTCCGTGCTTCCGATTACAAGTTTCTCTCCGTCCTTATCCTCGATAATTCGACAACGGTATGTCTCACCGTCAAAATTATAGTTTTTATATTCCATATTCTTTGGGATTTTAATAAATAACTTCAATTTCATGGAAATAGCAAAAAGCGTTTTCGTTAGTTTTCCTCAACTCCTCAAAGTATATGTTTACATCTTCCTCCGAGCCGAAAGACTGACTTACCTGCTTTCCAATCCATTCCAGAGCGGCTTCCATAGAAAGGAAGTATTCACTGCAGTATGTTTCATCGGCAGTGCAAAGGTCAATGTAATATCGGTAGGGGTAATAGCATCCACAATCATCATTGGTCTGGTATATGCAACACCCCGGTTCTTCCGTATAGTAATAGTAGAAGAGAGAGGGATATTTTTCACAGATTAAATCCATCACTTCTTCTGCGGCACACCAAGCGGTCATAGTTGAGAATCTAAGTACATCACCTGTCAGCTCAAGGTTGTTCCACTCACCACGGCATCTCACATCTTCCCATTTTTTGCCCAATGCTTCGACAAGACAACCGAGCCAAGTNGTTCCGAAGCCGTTTTCTACCAAAGGTTCGCTTATTTGTTCAAGACCTTTCATCAAGTCATGGAGTTCTTTTATCTCCTTTTTTTCTCCTACAAACGTATAGGAAGTAATACACCAGTTAGGCATGATAGTATTGTTTTTAGTTATACTTTTTCCCTTCTTTCGGTCTTTGGTCGACCTAACGGGAGTTATTTCAGGGCACAAACAAGTAAGCAAGAGACAGGAGGACAAGTCTGGCAACGAAAAATACTCTTGCCAGCAAGGAAGATTTTTCGGACGCCATCTGAAAGACCCGGAATTGGCATCAACGGATCGAAGCCTTACCTTCGCGCTGACAATAATCCCGGAGTGTCGATCAATGCTGANATATAGAATATAAAAGATCATAAAATATAAAAATAGGATGCAAAGGGTATTCCGTGACATATAAAAGGACNCATCTAGAAAAANCCTGTGGTTCACACAGGCTTTGCAGGACAATGAGGTCAATTAGAGTTCCTTTGAGGAAATAGTGAGTGAAGCGATTTTGAACGGCAGTGCAGAGAAGAAATGGGGTATTGTTATTCCCTCGGCTATGCTTGTGCCGCTGAAATCGTCCAATAGCCCNATTGCCGACATTTTNCGNAAAAGCTCCAGAGCTCCCTCGTCCCTTAAGTCGGCAGAAATCTGACACGAGTATCTCTTGACAACATACTCGCTTCCATGGATATTCTCTATCGTTTCCGTCCATGTACCTTTGCCATTGCCGATTCCTTTCACGCTTTCTGCAAGTTGTGCGTTCTCCCTTGTTATCTCCATTTCATCCTCCAATGCTTCTTCCGCTTGCGCAAGGCTCGAAAACACATTGTTTACGATATGTATGCTTCCGTCCTCCGAGCATGGGCAAAAGCCGCTGACACAAAAAATCTTCATAGCTGCAGTTGTTTTAAGTTGATACTTTCCCTTTCATTCGGTCTTTGCCGACCTACCGGGGATTATTTATGTGCAGTTCAAGGATGGAAAGTGATTCAATGACAAGACTGTCTATTGGTAAAATACTCTTGTCCTAGCAAGGAAGATTTTATCAACAGACACCGCAAGGCTTGGACTTGTCGGGANGGAACGGCGACCTAACTTCGCACAAAAAATAGCCACGGTAGGTAAGGAATCGATTTGTTACATAAAAGGATTAAATCACAGATATATAAAAGGCTATAATAGGTAAAGCTGGAATCGGGTGTGAGAATACGAGAAACAGACGGAATAGTCGTAAATGGAGAAGTTTAAGCGATGAAGGTCCCGATTAGATTACCGGAAATGCCATAAAGGAGGTCGAAAAGGAGTATGTCNGCTCGGGAAACAATACGTATGTATTAGTACCGTGATGACTTTCTCCGCACCTCCCTTATGGANAACANTTCGGGTAATCAAATCAATTAGGCATTTTCATCGCAACTTCGTAATCTACGACCATGTAGTCTGGAGCGAGTCTCATTGATCCGAGATTGCGTTATAAACTATATAAAAGGTATGATGGATAAAATAGGATTTAAAAATGGAACGTATGATTACAACAGGAACTATTTAAAACGTGTGAAATACAAAGGGGAATGGCTGTTCCATCCCCCTCACCATATTTAAAACAGCATTGGCAGTAATATGTATCTGATGATGCCAATTAAAGAGCTTAATTCAAGGACTTTAAGAATCCATTGAGTCAATGAGGAAATACCGTTCTTAGCAGAGGGATCACTACTATTGTTCGTGCCACACTCTATTTCAAGTTCTGTGTCTTTACATTTGTACCTAAATTTTAACATGTTAAACGAAAAATTGATTTTATTATTTTGAGCATTGAATATGCCCAGATTGCATATCTAACATAATCTATATATAAATATATGCTAGTTTCAAAAAAATATAGTTTTATGTTAATATTTATCTAAAAATTTTTCAATATAAATAAAAAATATCGAATATAGCCAAATCTATATATACTAAAGTTGTACTAACATAAGAACTCCCTGTCTGATTTCGTAATCTGACAGGGAGTAAAGTTAAATATATGGTTATTATTAAGCTGCTTTATCGGGAATGTCTTCGACAGGTTGTGATTGCTCGGCTCTTTTGAGTTCGTCATCAATCTTTTTCTGTAAACACTCGCACTGCACTTTAAGTCTTGACAGTTCATCTGCCTTGATCCACGTGCGGTTGAGTATTTCCCGGAGCACAGGCAACTCATTTTCAAGCTGCGCAACTTCTTTGCCTTTGGTTTCAATCAAAGCCGGAAGCCTTTGCAGGGTCAATCTGGGGTACTGCACTTTTTCAGAGAAAGCAATTGGCAATGCGCCGGTGGAGCCGTAACGGTATTTAAGACCGTTCAATCCCTCCACATAAAAAGAGTTGTGGTCGAAACAATTTGTCAGGGTATATTCTGA
>WFLX010246104.1_pt1 | contig 10319 bp, 7 predicted proteins | sample 4967041 | NCBI WGS metagenome assembly WFLX01 (sample SAMN12857096, study PRJNA449069) | gut metagenome | isolation source: stool from male and female vole | host: Microtus ochrogaster | place: USA:Florida | collected 2017
ATGAACGGCATCATATTGAAGTGGCTATCATGTGCCCGGTAATCCTTACCCATTCGCCAAAAGACATCATGGTATTCTACATGAAGCTTAACGAGGATGGCAAGACTGTACGCGCAATGGATGTGCTTTTCCCGAAAATCGGTGAAATAATCGGCGGCTCTGAAAGAGAGGCTGACTATGACAAGCTCCTTGGCAGAATACAGGAAATGAACATCCCCATGAAAGATATGTGGTGGTACCTTGATACACGAAAATTCGGCACAGTGCCTCATAGCGGCTTTGGTCTCGGTTTCGAGCGACTTGTGCTTTTCGTTACAGGCATGACTAATATCCGTGACGTTATACCGTTCCCAAGAACACCTAAAAACGCTGAGTTCTAATCAGAAAATCCATAAATGATGTTGGACACAGCTGTGTTGCCCTTCGCATTTATTTGCCTTACATCTTTCTTTACCCTCACAAACCCATTGGGTACCATGCCGGTTTTCCTTACCATGACTTCCGGCATGGATGAGGTGGAAAGATCCAAGATTGTACGCAGGGCTACAATTATATCCTTCATTACCCTGGTTGCATTTACCCTCGCAGGGCAATTCCTTTTTAAATTCTTCGGCATATCCACAAATGGATTTAGAATTGCCGCCGGCATAATAATCCTGAAAATAGGATACGATATGCTTCAGGCTAAATTCACACATACAAAATTGAAAGACGATGAAATCAAGACCTATGCCGAGGATATTTCCATAACGCCGCTTGCAGTTCCACTGCTCTGTGGACCCGGTACCATTGCAAACGGAATTATGCTAATGGAAGATGCAGACACATGGACTGTCAGGATTGTGCTTCTTGCAAGCATCGGTTTCATTTATTTCATTACCTACTTCATCCTTCGTGCTTCTACCCGGCTTGTAAAAATAATTGGAGAAACTGGAAACAATGTTATGATGCGACTTATGGGACTCATTCTCATGGTCATTGCAGTAGAATGTTTCTTTACCGGGCTCAAGCCTATTGTTGTAAGCATGATTGAAGCAGCAAGATAAATTAAAAANCCCTTACCGGAACAATACCTTANATGANCCTCAAGCAAATCGTAGTTTCAACCATTATCGCANTGGCGGCTCCTGCTGCTATTGCATGCACAAGCCTTATTGCCGGGAAAAAAGCTACTGCAGACGGCAGTGTTATCATTACCTATGCAGCTGACTCCCACACACTCTACGGCGAATTGTACAATCAGCCTGCGGCAGACCATGCACCGGGCGCAATGCGTGAAGTCGTTGAGTGGGACACTGGCAAACCGCTCGGCAAAATACCTGAAGTGGCGCATACGTACCGCACGCTTGGCAACATGAACGAACATGGGCTGACAATTGCCGAAAGCACATGGGGAGGACGCCACGAATTGGAAGGTTCAGGTCTTATTGACTACGGTTCTCTCATTTATATTACTTTGCAGAGAGCCAAGACTGCACGTGAGGCAGTAAAGGTCATGACAGACCTCGTTAAAGAATACGGTTATGCAAGCAGCGGTGAAAGCTTCTCTATCGCTGACCCGAATGAGGCGTGGATTATGGAGCTTATAGGTAAAGGGAAAGATGACAAAGGCGCCGTATGGGTTGCTCGCAGAGTGCCTGACGACTGCATAAGCGGACACGCCAATCACTCCCGTATACACCAATTCCCCCTAAACGACCCTGAGACTCTTTATTCTCCTGATGTAATTGAATTTGCACGGAAGAAAGGATATTTCAATGGCAAGGATGAGGATTTCAGCTTCTCAAGAGCTTATGCTGAACTTGACGGAGGAGCTCTGCGCGGATGTGATGGCAGAGTATGGGCGTTTTATAACAAACACTCCAAAGATATGCAGCCCTACCTTGACTGGATTCTGAAAGGAGAAGGTGAACCGTTGCCTCTTTGGGTTAAACCGTCAGAGCCTGTCACAGTAAAAGATATGCAGGCAATGATGCGCGACCATTTCGAGGACACACCTATGGACATGACACAGGATATAGGTGCCGGACCTTATAAGGTGCCTTACCGCTGGCGTCCCCTCACCTACAAGGTAGATGATGTGGAGTACACTCATGAAAGGGCTATAGCCACCCAGCAGACCGGATTCTCATTTGTCAGCCAGATGAACGAAAAAAATCCTGCTCCGATGAAAGGCATCCTTTGGTTCGGGGTAGATGATGCCAATACTTGTGTCTACATACCTGTTTTCAATGGAATGGATGCTGTGCCCCATGAGTTCGCTGTTGGAAACGGTGATATGTACAATCTTTCATGGGATAGCGCTTTCTGGATTAACAATTATGTTGCAAACCAGGCATACAACCGTTACTCCCAGATGATTCCCGATATACGCAAAGTGCAGTCGGCTATCGAAGATTCCCTGCATGCAGATATTCCCGCGCTTGCTGCGCAGGTAAAATCACTTGATTCGGCACAGGCAACTGAGCTACTCAATAAGTATACTGCGGACCGCACTGCCGATTACACTAAACGCTACCGTAAACTTGGTGATTATCTCTTCGTTAAGTACCTTGACGGAAATATCAAGAGGGAGAAAAACGGTGAGTTTGAGCGTAATGAATATGGAATGCCGGAATATCCTGAGTTTCCTGGATATGATGAGAAATACTATCGTTCAATTGCCACTGATCCGGACGGAGGAGACAGGCTTAAATCCCTTATTATAAAATGAGACGGGCTGATATCACTGTTCCGGTTACTGTAGCGACCGATGAGGAGCTGGACGAGCTCGATTGCCACCTCATTGAAACCGCACGCGAAGCTACCGCCAACTCCTACGCACCNTATAGCAGGTTTCGCGTAGGGGCTGCGATACTTCTGTCAAATGGAGAAATAATCAGTGGCTCTAATCAGGAAAATGCTGCATATCCGAGCGGATTGTGCGCAGAACGCACTGCTGCTTTCTACGCACATTCACGCTACCCGAATGAAAAATTTTGTGCAATAGCTATTGCGGCAAAAGACACTGATGGCTCTGAAATCAAAGAACCTATCGCTCCCTGTGGCGCATGCCGCCAGTCGCTTCTGGAATACGAAATGCTTGCCGGTCAACCGGTCAGGGTGCTTCTTGTTGGAGCAGAAGAAATCTTCATTCTCCCCTCAATAAAATCACTGCTGCCGGTAGCATTTACCGACTTCAAATAATCAGTGCCTGCCGGGAGACTTCACCGGCGCAGTTTCAGGCTTTGGATTTGTCGCATTGGCAGGAATCTGCGGCATGGAACTTACCGGGCGGTAACTTATATTGGAATTGCCGGGACGGCTTGGAGCCGGCTGGNTTGGCTGGTTATTTACCGGTGGACGCCAATTACCGCTATTCCCGTTATTTACCGGCGGACGCCAATTGTTGGTTGGAGGCGGGGCAACTGTACCCGGGCGTAGAGCAGGACGCACAGGAGTTATTATAGGACGGGCTGGTGCCGGATTCCAGCCTAATCCGTTCCACGGGGCATAAATATAGTTTGTCCAGTTATTCACCCACGGCGAATATCCCACATTGCTTACCGACACTCCTACATTGCCGCCGTAACCGAGAGGAATATCTATTGATGAATCCCACATTGCCTCGCAACTGCTTAGGCTGAGTCCTAAAACTGCTGCGCCGATAAACCTGATTGTATTCTTCCTTTTCATAATCTATACCTTTTTTATTGCTCTTTTATAATACAACAATCCAAACCCTCGCCTCGTTCCATTTCAACAATGTTAAAAATAAAAACAGTGGATTCTAACTGCAAGAGTTAGGATCCACCGTCACTTTTGGTATTACTGGAATACTTACTTCAATGCATTTAATACGGTTTTTACAATGCTGTCGGGTGTCAGACCACATCTTGTCTGTAATTCCGCATAATCATATCGGTTAAGGAATTGTTTAGGCAAACCTAAATTTACCACCTTTACAGGAGACTCACCAAGATATGATGCAACTTTCTGCCCGTATCCTCCGTCAATAATTCCGTCTTCAGCTGTCACCACCACTTTATAATCCTTGAGAGAATCAAGTGTGGCGCAGTCAAGGGTTGACAGATTGCGGGGATTGATAAGTGTAACATCAATGCCCTGGCTTGAAAGGCTGTCGGCAGCTTGCTCCATGAATGCAAACATTGAACCGGCACCGATAAGGGCAACTTTTTCACCCTGCCGTACTATGTCATACTTCGGAGTGGAGTAATCATCCAGCAAGGTTATTGCAGGATTGGAGGATGCAGTTGCCCCGGGAGTCCTTATAACCACGGCAAGGTCATTCTGTTTTATCGACCAGTCGAGCATTGCCTCAAATTCCTCCTTGCATGTCGGAGCAAGATAAAGAAGGTTAGGGATATTTGAAAGGAGAGCNATATCGAAAAATCCGAGGTGCGTCTCATCATTCATGCCGAACATTGTGCCATAGAACACCACAAATGTAACCGGTTGTTTGTTCAACGCAACATCCTGGCTGAACTGGTNGTACGCTCTTTGCAAAAAGCTGCTAACCAATCCTACGACANGGCGCATCCCTCCTTTGGCAAGACCGCTCGCAACATCTACTGCTGCCTGCTCCGCAATACCTACGTCAATAAACTGCTTGCCGGCGACCTTCCTGCGTTCCCGGTCAAAACCAAGAACTCCGGGAGTGGCGGCTGTTATTGCTACTACTTTATCATTCTCCTTCATTCGGCGGAGCATTCCTTCAGCAAATACATCACTGTAATCCTCCGGAGCATCCTTAGGATTGCCTTCATCTAAAGGTGCCCCAGTTTTCAAATCAAACGGACCTCCATAATGGAATTCCTCTTTGTTTGCCTCAGCAACCGGAAGCCCCATTCCTTTCATTGTGTTGATATGCACCACTACGGGATGGTCGATATCCTTGACTGAGCGGAACATTTCTATTAGGCTCCTCAAGTCATTCCCATAGTTNACATAACGGTAACCGTAACCCATTGCGCGGAAAAGATTAGGTTCAGCGGTGCCGTTGGAATGCCTGAGCAATCTGAGGTCTGCATATATGCCTCCATGGTTTTCGGCNATGCTCATCTGGTTGTCATTCACAAGCACTATGAAATTAGTGCCGAGAGTGGCACCGTAATCAAGCCCCTCAAAAGCTACACCTCCGCTCAGCGAACCATCACCTATCACTGCGATAACATTTTCTTTTCCGCCTTGCAGGTCACGTGCTTTTGCTATGCCTGCCGCAAGAGCTACAGCCGATGATGTATGACCGAGTGAATATAAGTCATATGGGCTTTCCAACGGATTAGTGTACCCGGTTACATCGTCATACTTTGCCGGATCTATAAACGCATCCATACGTCCGGTAAGCATTTTGTGAGGATATGTCTGATGCGACACATCAAATACCACTTTATCCTGCGGGGTATCAAAAACATAATGGAGCGCAATGATTGCCTCGATCATTCCAAGGTTCGGACCAATATGTCCTCCATGCGCTGAAAGCTTTTCAAGCAATGTGCTGCGCATCTCTGCTGCAAGCTGGGTTAGTTCCGGCAGACTCATTTTTCGTATATCTGCCGGAGACTTGATTTCTGAAAGATCTATTTCATTCATAATTTAATATTTAATCCTGTTCATATAACGAATAAGCGGCGCAAGAGGTTGACCACACTACACAACAGGACTGCTGAATAAATGATTTTATGTAAATTTGCGTGTCAGTTCAGATTCAATGTAAACAAGCCCATGATTGATCTTCACAAAGCTACACCAAGCGACATACCGGCAATTATGAATATCTGTGATGATGCCCGCCAGTTTCAGCGTGAGATTGGATTTCGGCAATGGGCGGACGGGTATCCTTCGGTGGAAGTGATCTCATCAGACATATCCGCAGCCAAAGGATTCTTGATTACAGAAGAGGATGCTGTGGTAGGTTACTGCGTGATAGACCTTAACGGTGACAAGGAATACGACATGCGCAAAGATATATGGACAGATGCAGAACCTTATGCCGCTATCCATCGTCTTGCACTCTCCCGGAATNTACGGGGCAAAGGTTANTCCAAGCNAGNCCTTGAAAGGATACTTAAATATATCGCCGGGCTCGGTATCCGGAGTGTGAAAATCGACACCGGAGTAGCAAACATGCCAATGCAACGGCTTCTTGCCTTTACGGGTTTCACTTGCCGTGGAAAATACGTATTCACTTGGGGTGAACGACTCGCCTTCGACCTCAAAATAGTTTTACCTTGATTTTTTTGAGGCGGGGATTAAACCTTTGGGTAGGCAGAATGTCTACTTATACGGATTTTGAAATAAACGATTCTTATATATGACCATTCATTTTCTTCGCAAGGTAGCCGCAATATTCATGGCTGCCGTATGTGCCGCGTCTGCAATGGCGTTCAATATCAGAGGAGTAATCGTAGACCCTGACGGTGAACCGCTTCCGGGAGCTACTGTAAAACTTCTTGCCGCCAGGGATTCCTCATTTGTGCAGGGCGCAAAATCCACTTCAAAAGGCGCGTTTAATTTTTCAGGCGTCAACAACGGCAAATACATTGTCCAGACCATATACCTTGGATATGCTACTGACAACCGTAACATTGATGTCAAAGGTTCATCTGTACGTCTTGACACTATATGCCTGCAAGAGAGTGCGCTTGAACTTGCCGAGGTTGTTGTAAGAGGTGTTCAGACTGAGATTAAGGTTATGGAGGATACCGTTGAGTACAACGCCGGTGCCTACAAAACCCAGCCGAACGCTGTTGTAGAAGACCTTCTCAAACGCCTCCCCGGCGTGGAAGTTGACTCAGAAGGCAAAATCACTGCAAACGGCAAGGAGGTCAAAAAAATCCTAATTGAAGGCAAAGAATTTTTCAGCGATGACCCTCAGGTTGCCTCAAAGAACCTTCCGGTAGAAATGATTGACAGGCTGCAGGTGGTTGACAGGAAAAGCGACCTGGCGCGCATGACCGGCGTAGATGACGGAGAAGATGAGACAGTCATTAACCTCACTGTAAAGAAAGGCATGAAGAATGGCTGGTTTGGAAATGTGGAAGGCGGCTACGGAACCGAAGACCGCTATAATGGCAACTTCAACATCAACCGCTTCTGGAATGACAACCAGATTACTTTCCTTGGCAACTTCAATAATGTCAACCAGCTCGGATTCACTGACAGCAATGGTTCACGCTTCCGCCGCTTCGGTGGCAATAACGGCATTACCACATCGCAGGCTTTCGGTGTCAACTTCAATGTTGGCAAAGGAGAAATCATAAGGGTTGGCGGTAATGTGATGTATAGCCACACGGACAGAAACAGCATAAAGGAAACTGAGAGAACTTATCTCGAATTTGACCAGTTTGCATCANTTCGACANTACACCCGCGATAAGGGACATAATGTGCGTGCAGATTTCAGGATACAATGGAATCCCGATTCATTCAACTCTATCGAATTCCGCCCGCGCTTTTCATACAACCTCAACAATTCTTCAAGCCTTGACTCCACTTTCACATGGCAGGGCAGCAGCAATCCGGTCAACAGGATTTTCAACCAGTCGGAGAGCGATGGCAAATCATTGGAATTCGGAGGCAATTTCATATACAACCATAAATTCCGCAGCAAAAAAGGACGGTCATTTTCAGTTGACATGAGTTACAGCCATTCCAATGTAACTGAAACTGAGAATTCATTCTCACGCAGCCTCTTCTACATGATGAACGACTCGCTGAATATTTACGACCAGTTTGATGACAACCANACATGGAGCGATAATGTTAGCGGAAGAGTAACATGGACGGAACCTATCGGAGATGCATCCAACGGACGATTCATCAAGTTAGCATACCGCGCAAACTACCGTTGGAACAATGCGGACAAAATGGTTTATGACCATCCTATCGACTTTACAGATCCGCTCGGTCCCGTTATTGACTATACACAGGAAATTTTCAACGATTCACTCAGCAACCGCTTCCGCAACGATTATTTCAACCAGAATGTGCGCCTTAGCTTCCAGCAGATCACCAAGGCGATCAATCTTGAAGTCGGTGTATCATTCGTGCCGCAGATGTCAAAAAGCCTTGATTTAATTGATGCAAACCGCAATATCCCGGAGAGATGGGTTCTCAACTTTGCTCCGTTTATCAACTACCGCCATAAATTCAGCAAGAGCCGCTCAATGAACCTCAGATATAACGGGCGCTCGGCACAACCATCGATTTCACAATTGCAGCCGGTGCCGGACAGGTCAAACCCAATGAATATCATTGTGGGTAATCCAGACCTCAAACCATCGTTCACCCACAACATGACGTTCAGGTTCCAGGATTTTGACATGACACACCAGCGTTCTATCATGTTGATGGCAAATGCGTCAGTAGTACAGAACTCTATCATATCAATGATTCTCCGCAACGAGAATACCGGTGAACAGGAAACCCACTACACCAATGTNAGCGGCATCTGGAACGCTATGGTCGGCAATATGATTTCAATGCCCTTGCGCAACAGGCAGTGGCAGTTCTCAAACAATCTTTTCACCAACTTCAGCCACGGAGTAGGCTTTACCAACGGAAACCGCAATAACAGCAATTCATTCCGGCTCAATTTGTCACCCGGAATGTCCTTCCGCCCGGAAAACCTTGAATTTGAACTCCGCCCCCGCTACGGGCTCCAGTTGACACGCAACAGCGTCAACGCCAAGGCAGACCAGACACTTCACTCTTATGGTGGCTCATTCTCGGCATATTACCGCACGCCAATCAATGTCATTCTTTCCAGTGATGTTACTTTCACTGCTACAAGAGGCTACTCCCAGGGCATGAACAAGAATGAATGGCTATGGAATGCATCTATGGCTTATGAGTTGCTCCGCGACCGCTCACTCACCCTTGCGGTAAAAGCATATGACTTGCTTAACCAGCGCAGCAGCATCAGCAGCCCCAGCTCATCACTTTACACCGACGAGGTAAAATATAACACCCTCAGCCGCTACTTCATGTTCAGTGTAAGTTACCGCTTCAACACATTTGGAAAGGGAAAACAACCCCAAGGAAACTTTGAACGTGGACCCGGTGGTCACGGCGGCATGATGAGAGGTCCCGGTGGACCTGGTGGTGGCAGAAGAATGTAATTGCATCATAAATACCAAAGTAACAATCAGGGCGCTTACTGGAAGCGCCCTGATTGTTTTTGCATATACAAATACGCTGCTTTTTTATTTCGAAGCCTTGAAATTGAATATAGGGCGGATGATTTTGTCAATAGTAACGGTATCACATATATTTGCGATTATCTCAGATGCCGGCTTATACACCATCGGTGATTCGTCACGGGTAAAATCATTGACTGACTCAGAGTAGATTCCGGTCATGGATGCCTCGAAATCCTCCATAGTGATTTTTTCGTATGCCTGTGAGCGGCTTAGCACTCGTCCTGCTCCATGAGGNGCTGAACAATTCCACTCAGCATTCCCTTTTCCNGTNCAAATCAATGAACCATCACGCATATTCAACGGAATTATGCACTGCTCGCCATTTCCAGCCGATATCGCACCTTTGCGAATCATATTGTCATCGCTTATATAATTATGTACAGANTCAAACCACCTTGCCTCTGATTCTTTCTGACCGAAGAATCCAAGCAACAGCATTGCTATAAGACGCCGGTTAAGCACCGCCCATTTCTGGCACAGGCGCATATCATGCAGATACTGTTCGCTTGCCTCCCCTTCCACATAACAAAGGTCGCGTGGCAAACGCGGCATCCCGCTTCGGTTCTCCATGCGCATCTTCTTTATTATATCTTGAAGNTCNGATTTGCGCCCANCCGCTTTATACTCCTCTATTATACGCCGGATTGACTCCTCAAATTCATCCGCTCCATCAGTAAGATGCTTGATGGCACGTGCCTGATAAATGTCCGCGACCTGTTTTCCGAGATTACGAGACCCGGTATGGATTACAAGATACACATTTTCTTCATCATCACGGTCAAGCTCAATGAAATGGTTGCCTCCGCCAAGCGAACCNATAGCTTTATTGATTCGNGCGGTGTCTTTCAAATCGCGGTAACAATACATCTTTCTAACTAACTCTTTCGCCTCCCGGTAAATATCCAACTCCTCCCCGGCAAAAGGCTTGAAACCAAAACGGCTCTCACGCACAATCTTTCCGGATGGTACATTATTGCGGATATGCTCGTTGAAGGCAGGGTAATCCACACTACCGCTTTGTTTGGCAAAGAAATCAATGTCTTTCAAATTGCCGATATTAACAACCCGCATTCCGCAACCGATGTCTACACCTACAATATTAGGAATCACCTTGTCA
>WFLX010337629.1_pt1 | contig 10318 bp, 6 predicted proteins | sample 4967041 | NCBI WGS metagenome assembly WFLX01 (sample SAMN12857096, study PRJNA449069) | gut metagenome | isolation source: stool from male and female vole | host: Microtus ochrogaster | place: USA:Florida | collected 2017
TAATAAAATTACCACCTCCATTTTTAATATATATTAACATATAAGTGCATCTTTTTGCAACCGTTCAGCGATGGGAGGCCGCGTCCCTACGTCGGTGGGCCATCAGGCGTAGGAGTGGAGGCCGGAGAGGAAGTAGTTGGCGCCGAAGTAGGTGAATAGTACGGTAAGGATCGCTGCCAGCAGGTAGATGTGGAGCACACGCGGCTGTCTGAAGAAACCTAATCGGCGGCTCCCACAGTGGAGCGGCAGGGCGTAAATCAGCCACATCACCAGCGCGCACGTCTCCTTTGGATCCCACCCCCAGTAGCGTCCCCATGTCTGGTTGGCCCACACGGCCCCGATGAAGATACCCGCCCCCGCCATGAAGACAGCGGGCGTCAGTATCAGCCGGTTGAGCACCGAGTAACGGCGGCTGCGCTCCTGCGAGCGCGTGAGCAGACCCACGGCCGACAATATGGCCATGAGAAAGAACAGCACGTAGGATACCATCACCACCATGACATGTACCGACAGTAGCGGACTGGCCAGTACGGGCATCATAGAGCCGATCTGAGGGGTGCTGCCACCCATGGCCGTCACCATCAGGGCCATACCACCCACTGTCAGCAGCGCTCCCCTGAGAGTGAGGTCAGAGCTTACACTCGCCCCCGCGAGTGATACGAGCGCCATGAAGAGCATTGTCTCCGGGCCGTTGGAGAGAGGCACATGCCCGCTGATCCACCACAGCAGCCCCATCGCAATCGCCACATATGCAGTGAGTGAGGCCGACACCACAAACGAGACAGACCGCAGGCGTACGCACAGCGGAAATATCAGGGCAAGCAGCCCTACACACNCAGCNGGGATGCCCGCCACACCNGGCNGTACAAAGGTATTGTACCATATCNCGGCCATGACCTTGCGGTGCGACGGCANCCTCACCCCCTCCTCAGACACACAGCGTCTCTGANNCNCCATCAGNNCNCNCAGNGCCNNGGCCANGCCNTCNTCNTCNCCATCATNNAGACANCGNCCGATNTCCTGCNNCGCCGCNNGCATCGANCGCCACTCACCGNGGGGNANNNNCGGCGGACANCNCCCTGTNAGCGGCAGCCAGTCGGTGAGGCCGCCGGCAGTNACNCAGGGGCAGACGCGCNGTATCTCGCCCGANCCGAGCCACTCCACCAGGCCCAGCCGNCCGGCATCCTTCCTGTCTTNCTTGCTCACGGGGTAGGGNGGCAGNGANNTGAGNCNGGGATGCGACCGCATGTAATCCTCGCGCCACTCATCGTAGCNGAATANCCANCCNGANAGCACCTGNNCNGCAGAGAGGCCNGCGTATGACCCGCTGCCATACAGNGCCACNGTGACATCGCGCGCGAGGGTCTGCANGGGGCAGATNCGGCCGTTCCAGTACACGGGCANCTGCATCCANNCGGTCGGCGAGNTGNCGGGGCATCGCTACNGGNGCGNNNCNGNCGNCAGCGTATGATAGCGAAGGAACTACAACGAGCATGGATAAGGCCGCTCCCTTGCGGTAATGTCTCAGCAGCGCGCGCCACAACGTATCCTTCTGGAAGAAGAATCCCACCATGCCTATGCCCAACAGCAGATACCCCGCGTAGGTGATGCCCGTGCCCCAGGGGTCATGGCTCACCACCAATGTCGAGTAGTCGGGTCCGATGCCGGCCTGATACATGCGCCAGCCCTGATATTTACCTATGTGGTTCATCGAGATGGAGATCTCATGATCATCTATCACCACCACGCTGCGGTAGTCCATGGGCGTAGTGGTGCCGGGGTAATATATCGTCTCCACCTCCTTGAGGCTGACCGCGAACGGCAAGTTGACCGCAGTGCGGTCTGATTCGTTCTCAAAGCGGTCGGCATACCCGTATCCGGCATAGAGGGTGAGCGATCCCCTCACTCCGCAGAAATGCGTGACGAGGGCTCCGGCAAGAATCACGGCAAGGGCGATATGCAGCAGTATGGAGAATGGATGTCGTGGCATCGTAAATGAATATAAATGCAGGCGTACCGGTTACGATCGGACGCAAATTGTGGTACAAAGGTAAAAAAAGGTTGGCAAATCGGGAAAAGCATCGGTGAATTGTTTGCCGACGGGCGTTTTTTCAGTAACTTTGCAATTCAAGCTAATAAACCAATAAGATCACATAATATGGGAATAATAAGAAAGACAGTAGTGGCCGGATTGTTGGGCGTGAGCCTGATGTCGTCGGCCCAGATGCCTTACCAGAATCCGGCCCTCACGCCCGAGGAGCGTGCGGCCGATCTCTGCAGCCGGCTCACCCTTGACGAGAAAGTGACACTGATGATGAACGGCTCAAAGGCCGTGGACCGCCTGGGCATACCGGCGATGGACTGGTGGAGCGAGGCCCTGCACGGTGTGGGCCGCAACGGCCTGGCCACCGTGTTTCCGTCGTGTATCGGCATGGCCGCATCATTCGACGACGACCTGATAGAGGCCGTCTTCACCGCTGTCAGCGATGAGGCACGCGCCAAAAACACACAGGCCCGCGCCAACGGCGAGCATGACAAATACAAGGGCCTGTCGTTCTGGACCCCGAATATCAACGTATTCCGCGACCCCAGATGGGGACGCGGCCAGGAGACCTACGGCGAGGACCCATATATGAACGGCCGTATGGGCTCGCGTGTGGTGCGCGGACTCCAGGGCGACCCCTCAAGCAAATATCTCAAGCTGCTTGCCTGCGCCAAGCACTATGCNGTNCACAGCGGNCCNGAGAAGACNCGCCACTCGATGAACATCACCGACCTGCCNNCCCGCGACCTGTGGGAGACATACCTGCCGGCCTTCAAGACTCTGGTACAGGATGCCGGTGTGCGTGAGGTGATGTGCGCCTACCAGCGCTATGACGGCTCGCCCTGCTGCGGCAGCAACCAGCTGCTGCAGTCGATCTTACGCGACGAGTGGGGCTTTGACGGGCTCGTGGTGTCGGACTGCGGAGCGATCAACGACTTCTATGTGGCCGGCCGACACGGCACGGCAAAGGATGCGCCCGAGGCTTCGGCACAGGGTGTGATCGCCGGCACTGACGTGGAGTGCGGCGGTGTGTACCGCAACCTCAAGGCGGCCGTGGAGCGCGGCGACATCACCGAAGATGCGATAGACGTGAGTGTGCGCCGCCTGCTGGCCGAGCGATTCCGCGTGGGCGAGTTTGACGACAACTCGCTGGTGGAGTGGACCAACATCCCCATGAGCGTGGTGTCAAGCCAGGCCCACCGCAACCTCGCGCGCCAGATGGGACGCGAGCAGATGGTGCTGCTCAAGAACAACGGTATCCTGCCCCTGAAGAAGGATGCGTCAAAGATCGTGGTGATGGGTTCCAACGCCGCCGACTCGGTGATGTGCTGGGGTATCTATTACGGCCAGCCGGGCCACACGGTGACGGTGCTCGAAGGCATCGAGACAGCTCTCGGCGGCAAGGTGGCCTACGCACAGGGCTGCGGACTGACATCGCTCACCGATGACCGCAGCGTGATGAACGCCGTTGTGGGTCCCGACGGCAAGACCGGCTTCCAGGGCACATACTGGAACAATACCAAGCGCCAGGGCCAGCCCGTGGTGGTGACCAACTACGACGCACCCCTGACACGCGACAACGGCGGCAACACCGCCTTTGAGAACGGTGTCAACCTCACCGACTTCTCTACACGCCTGCAAGGCACATACACCGCCGAGGCCGACGGTGACCTCAATATCGTGTACGGCTATGACGACACCCTGCGCATCGTGGTCAACGGCGATACCCTGCTCAACCGCATGGAGAAACACGGCGTACACCGCAACTCGCACGTCATCAAGGCCAAGAAAGGCCAGAAGTATGACTTCACGGTGGATTACGTGCAGCTCAAGGATGGCGCCAGCCTGAGCTTCGACCTCATGCTCTCCAAGCCTTCGTCGCCCGACATGGCCGTAGAGGCCGCCGGTGATGCCGACATCGTGATATTCGTGGGCGGCATCTCGCCCAAGCTCGAAAAGGAAGAGGCCAAGGTAGTGGCTCCCGGTTTTGACAACGGCGACCGCACCTCGATCGAGCTGCCCCAGGCACAGAGGGATGTGATCGCAGCCCTCCACGAGGCCGGCAAGAGAGTGGTGCTGGTCAACTGCAGCGGCAGCGCCGTGGCCCTCGCTCCCGAGGCCCGCAACTGCGACGCCATACTCCAGGCCTGGTATCCGGGCGAACAGGGCGGACATGCCGTGGCCGACCTGCTGTTCGGCGACTACAATCCCAGCGGCAAGCTGCCCGTCACATTCTACACCAGCGATTCGCAGCTGCCCGATTTTGATGATTACCACATGAAAGGCCGCACCTACCGCTACATGACGGAGAAGCCGCTCTATGCCTTCGGTCATGGCCTGAGCTACACCACATTCTCGATTGACAAGCCCAAATACAAGAACGGCAAGCTGACTGCCAAGGTCACCAACACCGGCAAGCTGCCCGGCACCGAGATAGTGCAGGTGTATCTGCGCCGTCCGGCCGATACCGACGGCCCCGTGAAGACACTGCGCGGCTATCAGCGTGTGGCTCTGGCCCCCGGTGAGGAGCGCACGATCGAGATAGAGATGCCCCGCTCGGCCTTCGAGACATGGAGCGAGGATACAGGCCGCATGGAGGTGATCGGNGGTGACTACATATTNTATGTNGGCAACTCAAGCGACGACCCCAAGATGCACACCCTCAACGTGAAGATCTGATCCCTGATACAATAAATAAATCGGGCACCCCATGCCGGGGTGCCCGATTTATTTATTGTATCAGGGATCAGTTGTTGGACATGGTGATGATCACCAGACCGATGACAAAGAGAAAGAACATGGCGGCCAGCAGACGGTTGACGGTGATTGACGCACCCTTGAACTCCTTCCACACGAAGAAGCCCCAGAGCATGGCCACCACCGGAGCGGCGTTGCTGAGCGCGTAGGCCACGGCCGGGTTGGCGCTGCCGGCGCCCATGAAGCTCACCACCATACCGCTCATCCAGATCACACCGCCGAGTATGCCGATAAGGTGGGTGCGGCGCGAGCCNGCGCAATAGTCGCGCATGGTCATGCGGGTGCCCTCGACGGGATAACGCATGGCAATGGAGTTGAATACCGGTGTAGAGACCAGGATACCCACGGCGAAGCCTACGATAGCGGTGTAGGGNGTGAGTGTGCCGGTGCCGCCGGCTACGTATGCCGGAGCGATCGACTTGACCACGAGACCGTAGAAGAAGATAAGGCCTATACCGGCCACNACAGCCAGGATGATGCCCTTGACAGGCGTGGAGCCCGAGCTCTTGGATGTCATGCTGTAGATCTTGGTGCAGAGCACGATGGCGACGATAACGATCACCACACCCACCCAGAGCAGCAGCGGATTGCCGGGATAGACCTGCCCGCTGATGAGTATTAGGATGTAATTGAAGATGATACCGCCGATCCAGCCCAGACCGCCGCCCAGCGGGAAGCCGATTGACATACCGGCGATGGCGATGGCGGCGGTGAGGAAGATATTGGCGAAATTCCATACTATGCCGCCCAGCACGGCCCAGCCCAGCGACCCCGGATCACAGGTCTTGAGATTCTCGATAAACGACGGACCGTCGGAGCCGAACGACCCGAGGGTGAGCGCACCGATGATGGCGGTGATTACCAGACCGATGGTGAGATCCCAGTAGTAGAGCTCGAAGCTCCACTTCTTGTCCTGCACCATCTTGAGCGTGTTGCTCCATGAGCCCCAGCACAGGCAGCAGTAGATACAGCATATCAGCGCCAGGGCGTAGTTATTGACAAGTAACATGGCTCAGGTAATTACTCATGTACGTAGAGCTGCCAGCCCAGATAGGTGTCGATGGCCTCGCTGATGATGTCGGCCACGGCGGCGCGGCACATGCCCACGTGNTGCTCGAAGCCGTTTTTGCAGATATATTTCATGAGTTTCTGCAGCTCGGGCACCTCGGTCACGGCGATGCAGCCGTCCATTCCGTAGGGATCGTTGGTCATCTTGCCCTCGCCGAGATATGCCTTGATGCAGCCCTTGGGGTCATCGGTGGAGATACGGAAATATGTGAAGGGACCCTCGCTGACCTTGGCGTAGACAGCACCGAAGGTGTTGATCTTGCCGAGTGTGCGGCCCAGCACGCCCAGCGGGCCCAGCTTGAGGTTGTCATTGCCGATGAAGTGGCGGGGGAAGTTGCCGCAGTGGGTGCAGACGCATTTGTTGCGGTCTTCGGCGAAGTTGTTGTTCCAGTCGGCAAGGGCGGCGGGTTTCCTGGAGGCGAGGGTGAGGGCGAGCATCGACACAGCGCCGGCGATATCTGTCTCGCAGGCTGCGGGGATATTCTTCTCGGAGAGCATACTCATGGTCACGCAGGCGGCGCAGCCGTAGTTCTGTTCCAGCGAGTCCCAGCACTGTATGGCCACGGCGTCGACCTGATTGGCCTCGACCCAGCGCTCNACGGCCAGNCCGAAGCGGCACTGCTTGGCCACCTTGTCTTTGTANGCCTCGGGCACCTCGGCNTATGAGGTGGTCTTCTCGATATATGCCTTGAGCTCGGGATCGTCCTCCTTGATGGCCTCGGCAGCGAAGATCACCTCGCTGAGGTCGGCGGGCACGACGGTGATGCCNGAGCGCTGCAGCAGCTTCTCGCTGGCGCGGCANGTNTTNAANCCGAGCGGACGNGTGCCGATCTGGCCTACACGGCAGTGACGGAGGCCGTTGACCACNCGGCAGATNCCGGCGAAGCGGTTGATGTCCTCGGCCAGCAGNGGNGAGTAGATCGANTATGTATGGAGTGTGGTGTCGGTGAAGGGTATGCCGTANTGGTANAGGTTGTTGCATACGGAGATCTTGCCGCAGAAGGCGTCGCGGCGGCTGTCGAGGTCTACCTTGTCGTTCTCGTCGTCGCAGGCCTGCACGAGCACGGGCACGTTGAGGTCGGCCACGGAGATGGCGTTGATGATGCCGATCTCAAAGCCGAAGTTGGGGAGCGATACGATGATGCCGTCGATGCGGTCGCGGTTGGCGCGGAAGAGCTCGGCGCATTTGAGGCCGTCTTCCCTGGTCTCGATNGAGCTGCTGCCTGTGGGTGTGGCGTCCTCGGGCAGNATCACGTAGTCATAGCCCTGCTCTTCGAGTGTCTTGAGCAGCTGTTTGCGCACGTCGCGTGCGAGTTCGGAGTTGAAGTAGGCGCGGGTGCCGATGATGACACCGAAGCATTGCTTTTTGTCAGTTTTCATGTTGTTATTTTAGGTAATTAGATGATTGTATTTTTTTGTGGCACTGTATCAAGGTCCAAGATTTGTAGGGACATGCCTTTGGCATGTCACAAGAGCACAATGATACTCGGTGCTACATGCCAAAGGCATGTCCCTACATATCGTTGAATCTGTATCTGCGGGGCGGGGGATCAGAAGAGGCGCCTGATGGCCTGGTGCCATCCGTCGCGCCATAACTTCATGGATGGGGTTACCGAGGGGTCGGGGTGGCGCACGGCACGGCTGTGGCGGGTGGCGGCGGCTTCGGCGAATGAGGTCCAGTAGCCCAGGGCGTATCGGTTGACGATGAAAGCTCCGTAGGCCGAGGCCTCTTCGATGTCTGAGATGTCGACGGGCACATCGAGGCAGTCGGCCTGGAATTGCATCAGGAAGTCGTTGCGTGTTGGGCCACCGTCGACTCGCAGACCCTTGACGATGATGCCGGCGCGGTCGGTCATCACGTTCACCAGATCGGTGATCTGATATGCGATCGACTCAAGGGCGGCACGGGCCACGTGAGCCTTGCCGGTGTCGAGCGTCATGCCCATCACGGCTGCACGCGCCTGCGGCTGCCACCACGGCGCGCCCAGTCCGGCGAAGGCTGGCACCAGATACACGCCCTCGTTGCTGGGGAGCGAGGTGGCCAGGGCCTCGGTCTCGGCGGGGCTGTCGATAAGCTGCAGCTTATCCTGTAGCCATTTGAGCGTGGCGCCCGTGCAGTGGATGTTGCCCTCGAAGGCATACCATACCTTGCCCAGGGCGGCGAAGCCTACCGATGTGACGAGTCCCTCGGGAGCCTCGGCGGCGTTGTCGCCGATATTCACCATCACCGATGAGCCGGTGCCGTAGGTAGCCTTGCCCAGACCGGCCTCGAAGCACATCTGTCCCACCAGCGCGCCATGGGAGTCGCCGATGGCACCGGCGATCACTACAGGCGAGTCGAAGATACCCTCGACCGTGGTGACGCCGAATACGCTGTCGCANGGCATCGGACGGGCGAGCATCGAACGCTCCACTCCGAAGAGCCTGAGCATATCCTCATCCCAGTCCATGGTGTGTATATTGAACAGCATCGTGCGCGATGCGTTGGTATAGTCGGTGACGAAGCTGCGTCCCTCGGTGAGCTTCCAGATGAGCCATGTCTCCATGGTGCCCATGGCCAGAGTGCCGGCCTTGGCCTTGTCGGCGGCGCCCTCCACATTATCGAGGATCCACTTCACACCGCTGGCCGAGAAGAACGGGTCTACGAGCAGTCCGGTCTTGGCCTTCACCATAGCCTCGTGTCCAGCCTCCTTGATACCGGTGCATATCTCCTGGCCGCGCATGCATTGCCACACCACGGCATTGCTCACGGGCAGGCCGGTCTCCTTGTCCCACACCACCACTGTCTCGCGCTGGTTGGTGATGGCGATGGAGAGCGATTCGGCGGCTATGTCCACACCGTCGAGCAGTGTGCGTATGGCCTTGACTGTATTGGCATATATCTCCATGGCNTCGTGCTCGACCCATCCCTTGCGGGGATAGATCTGCGAGTGCGCCACGTTGACACGCTTTTGCATCTTGCCGTCGGCATCAAAGAGCATGGCNTTGGTGGCCGATGTGCTCTGGTCGATGGCTATTACTTGATTTTTCATGATTTAAGGTATTGTTGGTAGCTATTTTCGCGAAGATACGAATTTTTTTGCAGATTCCACTATGCCGTCGGCATCGAGGCCGTAATGATGGAANATCTCGGTGTTGGTGCCGTGTACCACATCCTCGTCGGGTATGCCCAGGATCTTGACGGGCACGGGATCCTCGGATATGATCTCGGTGACCATGGCGCCCAGGCCGCCGAAGCGGCTGTGCTCCTCGACTGTGATGATNCGGCCGGTGTCGCGGGCGGCGTCGATCACNGCCTGTGTGTCGCAGGGCTTGATCCACGACATATCGAGCACCCTGACCGAGATACCCTCGGAGGCCAGACGGCGACCGGCCTCAAGCGCGTGCCACACGGTCTCTCCGGCGGCGATGATGGTGAGGTCGGNNCCCTCCATCAGCTTGTTGGCNTTGCCNGGNGCGATGGCGGCATCNNCGTCGGTGTATACATCGGGCACACCCGCACGGCCCACACGCACGTAGGTGGGATGCGGGTAGTCGATGAGCAGATCCACGAGCTTTCGTGTCTGGGCGGCATCGGCCGGCAGCACCACATTCATCGCGGGAAATGTGCGCAGCGCGGCGATGTCGTGCAGGCTGTGGTGGGTGGCGCCGAGCGCTCCGTAGGCCACACCGCCGCTCACGCCCAGCACCTTGACCGGATTGCGGCTGTAGGCCATGTCTACCTTGACCTGCTCAAGGGCGCGTGCCACGTAGAAGCATGCCGGACCGCAGGCAAACACCTTCTTGCCGCTGTGGGCCAGNCCGGCGGCNATNCCCACGGCATCCTGTTCGGCGATACCGCACTCCACAAACTGCGCGGGCAGCTCCNGGGCAAAATCGGTGAGNGTCACCGAGCCGCGGGCATCGGTGGTCACCACTACTATATCTCTGTCTTCACGTGCTTTTGCAAGCAATTCTTCGGTAAAGCTCTTTCTGCAGGCTTTCATCACAGTGATTTCTCTAATTCGACAATGCGGTTGGTTATCTCTTCGACAGCCTGGGCGTGCTGCTCGGCCGAGGGCACGCCGTGGTGCCACGAGGCCTGGTTCTCCATAAAGGAGATGCCTTTGCCTTTGGTGGTCTCTGAGATCACCAGATGGGGCTTGTCTGACTTGTAGTCGATACTGGAGAAGCAGTCGACTATATCGGCGATGTTGTCACCATTGATACGCACCACGTCCCATCCGAAGGCGCTCCAGCGGGCCTCGATGTCTTCGAGCGACATCACGTCCTCGGTGTTGCCGCTGATCTGCAGGTGATTGCGGTCGATGATAGCCACGAGATTGCCGAGGTGATACTGGTTGGCGGCCATGGCGGCCTCGTAGATCGAGCCTTCGCCCTGCTCGCCGTCGCCCATCACCACGAAGGTGCGGTAGTCGCGGCCGTCCATCTTGGCGGCCAGGGCCATAC
>WFLX010184193.1_pt1 | contig 10317 bp, 4 predicted proteins | sample 4967041 | NCBI WGS metagenome assembly WFLX01 (sample SAMN12857096, study PRJNA449069) | gut metagenome | isolation source: stool from male and female vole | host: Microtus ochrogaster | place: USA:Florida | collected 2017
GGTTGCGGCTAATTTCTCAAGATCTGCTTTCGTACGCATAGTCACACCCGGCATAGCTGCTTCAGCCACTTTCTCAAACTCCCCGTTAGCAACTTTAATATACGAAACCCGGTCGCTCCCGACACCCCACATATAATCGGAAGATGTTGAAGCAATGGTCATTAAGTTTACCGGACCACTCCAACTCGATTCACAATCATCAGGATTTATAGTATAAAATCCATCTTTCACAGCATAAGGAAATGCATCTGTCTGTGCTGAGTTAAAGTGGGTAATACTGTAAGTACCACTCGCGAGCCATGNATTCTCTACTGGTGTATTAAATTGAGACAAAGGCTTGTCAACGTTATTGTCAGGAATATCATTTCCATCATTATGACAACTAAATAATAGCATTGACCCGGACATGGCAATCAATGCTATTGCTCTATTAAATGTTTTGCTAACTCTCATTATATAATATTTGAACTGTTATAAAACCGAATCATTCTGCCTTAATTTAATGCAAAATTACGAATTTCTCTTATTAATCCCTATACCTATAAGAAGAAAAATTCCNTCCTAACGTCAAGTTTTCATAAATATCAAAGTAACAACTCCTGTCATTGTCAGGAAATAGAACAATGGTTTAACTTATAGCGTTAGCTGAACCACGTACCAAAAGTTAGGAAAAACTTTTGGTACGCAATTAAATCATGTCCATTTAAATACTTTTTGCAAATTAGGCCTATTTATCAGGAAATGTGTCTTTAAGAAAAAGATAAAACTGAACCTGTTTGACACAACCGTCCGAAATGGATTTACGCTCGGAGCATGAGAAGCTTAGCAGTTANTACATTTGATAATCTGAACAAGTACATCCTTAGCATCTTGATTGCCCAATTTAGCAGAATGGACAAACGCTTGAAATGCCATTTGAGGCTCATTGAGAAAACTGTGATAAAGAATACCAAGATAGTAAGCAGCAGTAGCATTACCCATGTTGGCTACTTTTGAAAGCAATTCCTCTGCAATTTCATAATCAGTATTTTCATATCCGAAATCACCCATCAATAAGCGACCCATAAGTAACATCGCTGCCTCGTTATTCTGATTCGCTGCTTTGGTAAGATACTCAACAGCTTTTTCAATGTCCTGCTCTACACCTTTACCGTCCAGGTAACATAAACCAAGCATTTTTTGTCCATCCGCTTCATTCGCTTCTGCACTCTTAAACGCGAGTTCAAACGCCCTTTTATAATTTTCCTCAATACCAATACCATATAAATAATGAAAGCTGAGCATTCCTTGTGCCATAGTATCTCCGGCCTCACTTGCTTTTTCAAGCCATTCAACTGCTTTTATAGAATTACCAAGATTCTGATAGCAGAAAGCAAGGTTGGTCATAGCCTCTACATGCCCCTGTTCTGCAGCAAATTCATACCAAGGCATAGCATCTTCAAGATTTGGGGCATGGTTGTCATAACCGTATTGCAAAAGACACCCTAAACCATAGGCTGACTGAATATGCCCGATATTAGCCGCTTTAGTCAAGCATTCGCGTGCTTTTCCATAGTCTTTCTCATATGGCAACCATTGGTCAACTTTACCGTATATGTAGAAACAGCCGAGTCTGTAAAGAGCCTCAGGATTTCCCTCTTTAGCCTCTTCTTCCACCCTATTACGTAGTTCAAATTCTGCTTTGGCAGATGGCCCTGCAATCATTTCCTTTAGCTTTTGCTTACCTCCTAATACTATCTCAGCTAACTCTTCACAGTCGACCAAGCCGAGCGAAGCGGCATGTTTAAAGTGTTTGCCTGCAACTTTCAGATCTTTTCCAACACCTTTGCCTTCCATATAGCAGAATCCCAAAGAACGAATTGCTTCCGCACACCCTTTCTCAGCAGCATGCTGAAACATCTTGAACGCCTTTATCTCATCTTTTTCTACTCCTTTCCCGTCGAGAATTAGATATGCCAAGTGAGCTTCAGCTTTTGGGAAACCTTGATGGGCAGCCATCTTCAGTAGCTCCAGACCTTTCTCTTCATCATAAAAAGGTGTATTCTCAATAAGATAGAGTTGTGAAAGATCATATATGGCAGGTACAAAGTTTTGTTCTGCCGATTGAGTTAGTAATGCCTTATATTTATAGAAACTTTTTATCACACCCATTCCACCCTTATGGAATAACGCAAGAAGATACTGACCTTTGGAATCATTGGCAGCCGCTGCCCTGCGAATCAATGTCAACGCTTCCTTACAGAATGGACGGCCTTCCTCAAATAATATGCATGCCAGTCCGGCCAATGCCCGGTGACAACCTTTATCAGCCGATTCCTTGAACAGATTNCGTNCTTTCNCAACATCTTTTTCAACANTATAACCGNTAAGGTAACACATCCCCAACNCATATAACCCCATCGGTTCGCCTTNGGCAGCAGAGAGATCAGCNCATATCAATGNATTTTTTACATCACCACGTACCATATATTTTTCAGCCATACGTGCTTGAACCTCAGCATTCCCCGCTTCAGCCATCAGAAATAATTCTTTCATTTTATTTATTTACCGATTATAAGATTAAAAAAAGTACCTCACATGAGAGGTGTTTAGACAGTGAATATTTGTAGGGACAAGCCTTTGACATGTTAAAGTAATCATCTGCTTACTAATACTACCTGTGATTACTAATACCACATTGCAAAGAGCTGTTCCTACAAATCATGCTTTCTGTCACTTACACTTCACGCACGCGATCCTTGATGATTTACTGGTCAATCAAGCAGCAAGTTTGACATCAACAAACAACCGTCTTCCCATTTCAAGGTCTGCACTGATTACCCTGTGTCCGAAAAGTGACCCATTTTTCAGGATAATGTTCCNTTGCATAGAAGCATCCGGACCATAAATGGCAACAGAACCAATTTTTTGGTCATCAAGCGTGTGAGAATAAAACACATACATCACAACAGGAAGTGGTTTGCGTGGTTTGCGAATATTACCTCTGTTTCCTGCTTGGGCAACCAATTCACGATAGGCTGCATCTTCCACTCTGTACCGGTTGATGTCATCTTGATTATAGATACTGATAATTGCTTTACTCAAGGAACCCTTGTTTGACTGGTCTAATATGACCATCTGGTTCTCTGTCGCATTTATGCGAAGAGTATGAAAAATCGAGCGAATTTCTCGCTCGATCATCGGTATTTTTTTGGTTTTGGCTTTTTTAGATTTTATGGTCTCTTTCTTGGAAGTGGCAGCTGCTGTGGCAGCTGCTTTACGAGCTTTGGCTTCGAGAGCCTTGAGAGAGATTGTGTGAATTAGATTTAATTTTTTCATACATTTAAAAGTTTAGAGATAAAAAAATATCGATTGCAAATTCCACTGCGGACTCTTGTGTGGTTGCAATCGATGTTATTTAGTTCGCCGGAGGCCTTCCTCCAGACGTCCGCTCAAAATGTCAAAGATCTCATGATACCATCCTTACGTAAGCACATAGTATTGGCTATCATTACTAAATCTAAGATTTTGAGCGGTCTGACATTCAGTCAGAATCTCTAAACTTTGTGTATGTCTATTTTCGTTTTCCGAATCATGGCGCAAAATTAACACATTTGTTGTTTCCATGCAAATATAATTGCATAAATTTTTATTTTCATTTCGAATCACTGCGCAAATTGAAATATAAATTTATGTATCTTATAGCCTTAAAACAACCTTCTTAATTATTTTTGGAAGTTTGGAGAATTTTGACTAATTTTGTCGGGAAAGACAATTAACCCTCGATTATTTTTCGTAAAATCTTAAATCTAAACCTTTATATTGTTTGAAATGAACAAATTAGCAATGACAATGGGCAGTATTATCCTTCCTTTGGCGCTGACAGGCTGTCAGGGAACTGCCGAGACGTCTTCCGACAAGGTCATTGAGAAACCTGAAGTGCAGATCACTAACGGTATGCTCACCCCAGAGGTATTGGAAGCGTTTGGACGCATATCAGGTGCCGTGCCATCACCCGATGGAAGTAAGATTATCTTTACTCTTGCTTATGAAAGCATTGAGGAGAACAAATCCAATGCAGAGATTTATTCTATGGATGCTGATGGCCAGAACATGAAGCGCCTCACAACAACAGCTTCCTCCGAATCAAACCTTCGCTGGCTTGATGGGGGCAGTAAGATTGCTTTCCTTCGCAAGGATGATAAAACGGGAAAAACACAGGTGCATGTTATGAATGCCGATGGCTCAGGAGTAAAATGTCTAACAGCCGTAGAAAACGGCATCGAATGCTTTGAAATTTCTCCTGATGAGTCAAAAATTATTTACGGCTCCCCTATCGATCCTTATAATAAGAATGAAGAACTTTTCAAAGACATTCCAAAAACATCCGGACGTGTAGTTGATGATCTCATGTATAAACACTGGGATGAATGGGTAAGTCAGATTCCTCATCCATTCGTGGCTGACTTCTCAATGACAGAGGTTACAAATGCCATTGATATTATGGAGGGCGAACCATATGAATGTCCAATGCGTCCCTTCGGAGGTGCCGACGCCTTTGCTTGGGCTCCCGATAGCAAATCACTCATTTATGTGTCTCGCAAGCTCAAGGGCATGGACTATGCCTTTTCTACCAATAGCGACCTGTACCTCTATGACCTCGCTGCTAAAACTACAGTTAATCTGACTGAGGGAATTATGGGTTATGACACCGATCCCAAGTTCTCACCTGATGGAAAATCAGTGGCTTGGCTCTCAATGGAAACTGCAAAATTTGAGAGCGACAAGAAGCGCCTGATGGTTATGGATGTCGCTACAAAAGAGAAACGTGACCTGACTGCAAATTGGGATTATTGGCCCGAACAGATTGAATGGGCTAAGAACGGCAATTCCATCTGGTTTACCGGTTATTATCAAGGAGTTGCTCCTGTATTTACAATTGACGTGAATACTTGTGCAATTGACACAATTGCAACCGGNGTGTGTGATTTCGAGGGTGTTACTCCAGTTGCCGNCANTGCAGCTATTGTAATGCGCCACTCAATGANTTATCCTAATGAGATCTGCCTTGTCAGCAAANACGGTGTTAAGGAACTAACATCAATANATAAAGAGCTTCTTTCTCAACTTAAGATGGGAGAAGTGAAGAAAGTAATGGTACCCACCACCGACGGTAAAGAAATGACCACATGGGTTATTCTTCCTCCCGACTTTGATCCAAATAAGAAATATCCGGCAATCCTTTACTGTCAGGGTGGCCCGCAGCAAGCTGTCAGCCAGTTCTGGAGTTATCGTTGGAACTTCATGATCATGGCGGCCAATGGATATATTGTCATAGCTCCCAACCGTCGTGGTCTACCCGGCTTTGGCACTGAATGGAACCGTCAGATCTCAGGCGATTACGGCGGTCAAAACATGAAGGATTACCTCGCTGCAGTTGATTATATGGCAAAAGAACCATATGTTGACGAAAAACATATCGGCGCAGCCGGAGCAAGCTATGGTGGCTTCTCAGTATATTGGCTCGCCGGTCATCACGAAGGACGCTTTGCTGCCCTGGTTGCTCATGCCGGAATTTTCAATATCGAGGCTCAGTATCTTGAGACAGAGGAAATGTGGTTTGCTGATTTCGACCTGGGTGGGCCTTACTGGGATAAGAATAATGCAATTGCACAGCGCACTTACGCAAACTCTCCCCACAGATTTGTCAACGAATGGACGGCTCCGATTCTTGTTACAGTAGGTGAACTTGATTACCGTATCCTTGCCTCTCAAGGCATGATGGCGTTCAATGNAGCNAANATGNATGNNCTCGAAGCCGAGATGCTCGTATTNCCTGATGAAAACCATTGGGTACTTCAACCACAGAATGCTATCCTTTGGCAAAGAGTTTTCTTCCGTTTCCTTGATAAATATCTTAAAGAAAACAAACAGTAATACAACATATTGTTTTAATGTATAAAAGAGGACACCGTTCATAGGGTGTCCTCTTTTATATACCTATTAATAGGTATTTTTATGAATTAATCTGTCTGGTTTGTTAGCTACCTCTATAAAATGTGTTAATTTTGTAATATAATTTCTATGTTAGAATGAGACTTTCGAATTTAAAGCCCGGTGAAACGGGAGTTATCACCAAGATATTAGGACATGGCGCTTTCCGCAAGCGCGTGATGGAGATGGGATTTGTGAGAGGCAGGGAAGTCACTATGGTGCTTAATGCCCCTTTGCAGGATCCGGTCAAGTATAGTCTGATGGATTATGAGGTGTCATTGCGCAAGGCTGAGGCAGAATTGATAGAGATTATTCCAATTAAGGAATGGGAAGGCAATATCGGTCATAAGCACAATGTCAATGTGGGGAAAGAAACACTACAAGGACAAAATGTGCGCGAAGACAAGATAATCAACATTGCCCTTGTAGGAAATCCCAACTGTGGCAAGACCTCACTCTTTAATATTGTTTCAGGATCACATGAACATGTCGGAAACTATGCCGGAGTTACGGTGGGTGCAAAGGAAGGCACAATGAAATATCGTGGCTATCAATTTAATGTGGTTGATCTTCCAGGCACTTATTCCCTGTCTGCCTATTCTCCGGAAGAATTGTACGTCATGCGCTACTTACGTGAGGAAACCCCCGATGTGATTGTCAATGTTGTGGTAGCTTCTAATCTTGAGAGAAATCTTTACCTTACTACTGAACTTATCGACATGAACCGAAGCATGGTGATAGCCCTTAATATGTATGACGAACTTGAAAAAAGTCATGCCGTTTTGGAATATGAGCAATTAGGGAAAATGTTGGGTGTGCCTATTGTCCCAACAAAGGCTTCCACGGGCTGGGGTGTTGACAAACTGCTTGACACTATAATTCAGGTCTATGAAATGAAAAACCCTGACACTCGCCACATTCATATNAAAATGCGCCCGGAGGNTGAANNCGNTGTCAGGNAATTAGTTGACNATTTCAAAGCCGATAAGTCATTACCTCCGAAGTTTGCACCACGTTATCTTGCAATAAAGCTGCTTGAAAAGGATCCGGAGGTTGACAGCATGCTTGCCTCCAATCCAAACTATCCTAAATGGATAGAGATCCGTAACCGACATAATGCATATATTGAAAAGGAGTTGGGTGATGATGCAAATTCTATTATTGCATCGGAAAAATATGGGTTTATCCAAGGCGCTCTTGCCGAAACACTTGACAGCGGGGAGAAAAAAAAGGAAGAGACAACTAAAATAATTGACACGCTTGTTACCAACAAATTATTTGGGTTCCCGCTTTTCATCTTGGTGATGTGCCTAATGTTTTGGGCAACTTTTCAAATCGGAGCCTATCCTATGGAGTGGATTGAGATGCTTGTGGCATGGCTATCAGGCGAAGTAGGCAAGTTTATGGCTGACGGTCCACTTAAGGATCTGATTCTTGATGGTGTCATAGGTGGTGTAGGTGGTGTAATTGTCTTTCTTCCGAACATTCTCATTCTATACGCCTTTATATCTTTTATGGAAGACTCAGGCTATATGGCGAGGGTGGCATTTATAATGGATAAACTCATGCACAAGATGGGATTGCATGGAAAATCTTTTATACCTCTTGTGATGGGATTTGGTTGCAATGTGCCTGCAATTATGTCNACACGGATTATTGNAAGCAAATCCAGTCGNCTTATTACAANTCTAATAAACCCATTTATCAGTTGTTCTGCCAGAATTCCACTATATATTCTTTTGGCGGGGGCATTCTTTCCCCAATATGGCACATGGGTGTTTGCCGGACTTTATATTTTAGGGGTGGTAGTGGCAGTCCTGACCGCTAAAATGCTTCGCAAATTCTGGTTCAAAAAAGATGAGACGCCCTTTGTCATGGAGCTGCCTCCTTATCGTATTCCTACTGCCAAGGCTACTATTAGAAATATGTGGGCGAAAGCAAAGCAATACCTTCATAAGATGGGTGGTTTGATTCTTGTTGCGTCTATTATCATATGGGCACTCTCCTATTTTCCAAGATATGATGCCACTGAAGTGCCAAANGATTACTTCGAAAATGCCATTGCTGAAANGCCGGAAACAACCATCGCNAATAGCAGTCCCNAACANCTGCAAGAAATAATAGATCACGAGTATCAGCAGGAACACTCCATTCTGGGAAATATCGGCAAATTCATACAACCCGTTATGAGCCCGATGGATTTAGGTTGGGAAAGCTGTTGTTCACTTCTGGCCGGATGTGCTGCAAAAGAGGTGGTTGTCTCCACCTTAAGTGTGCTTTATGTCGGAGATGACGACGCGGAACTGCTGTCCGAACGGCTCACAACTCCCTCAAAAGCCACAGGAAAGACTCCTTTCAACAAGGCAACTGCAATTGCCTTTATGGTTTTTGTGCTTTTATATTTCCCATGTATTGCGTCAGTGGTTGCAATTGTAAAAGAAACCGGCTCATGGAAATATGGGGCTTTTACAATCCTTTACAATACCGGGATTGCTTGGATTCTGTCTCTCATTGCCTATCGGATAGCCTTGCTCTTCATCTGATTAATTGAGCATAGTCAATATAAATAATCTCTCGGATGATTGTCAATCATCCGAGAGATTATTTATATTGACTATGTAGTCTTATTTTTCCTCTACTGGCTTGTCGGAAGAATCTATTTCAACATCAAACGATTTATATTCGAGTTTGGGCTTCTCATCACCTTCGTTATAGGTAACAAGGATTGTGCCTCCTAACTTTCCGTCTGCATTGAGCTGAAGCATAAGTTCTGCAAGTTCATCCTCAAGATACTTCTGAATCGCACGCTTGAGAGGACGCGCTCCGAAATTCTTGTCATAACCTTTATTGGCAATAAATTCCTTGGCGCTTTCAGTAAGATCAAGTCTGAAACCGAGTTTTTCTATACGGGAATAGAAATCCTTAAGTTCTATGTCAATGATCTTAAATATGGAATTCTTATCAAGCTGTTCAAACATGATTATGTCGTCAACACGATTGAGAAATTCCGGAGAGAAAGCCTTGTTAAGAGCCTTTGAGATAACTCCGTGAGCTTGCTCCTTCGACACAGTCTCAGTATTAAAACCAACTCCGGCTCCGAAATCTTTCAACTGACGCGACCCGACATTACTTGTCATGATCAATATCGTATTCTTGAAATCAATCTTCCGCCCAAGTGAGTCGGTGAGTCTCCCTTCATCCATCACCTGAAGCAACAGGTTGAACACATCGGGATGTGCCTTTTCAATCTCGTCAAGAAGCACAACAGAATATGGGTGACGGCGCACTTTTTCTGTAAGCTGACCCCCCTCTTCATACCCTACGTATCCCGGAGGCGCTCCAACAAGACGAGAAACTGTAAATTTTTCCATATATTCACTCATATCCATACGGATAAGCGCATCTTTGGAGTCAAACAGATACTCAGCAATCTTCTTGGCAAGATGAGTCTTACCAACACCCGTAGGACCAAGAAACATAAAGGTGCCAATAGGTTTCTCAGGATCTTTTAGTCCAATTCTGTTACGTTGAATGGCCTTAACCACCTTCTTGATGGCATCATCCTGACCGATCACAGCTCCCTCAAGCATCTTGCCCATCTGAAGAAGACGGGTGCCCTCTGCCTGGGCTATGCGTTGGGTCGGGACTCCTGTCATCATAGCTACTACCTCGGCAACTTTTTCACCATCTACTTCCTGACGCTCTGTGTCAAGTCGCTTTTCCCATTCTGTCTTTGCCTGTTCAAGCTCTGCTTTCTTTTTTGTCTCCTTGTCTCTAAGAGAGGCTGCAAGCTCAAAGTTCTGACTGCGTGCAGCTGCAAGTTTTTCCTGAGTGGTGTCGTCAACTTCCTTTTCAAGACGTTCGATCTCCTCAGGCACGACTATATTTGTTATATGCACTCTCGAACCCGCCTCGTCAAGCGCATCAAGTGCTTTATCAGGGAAATTACGGTCACTTACATATCTTTCCGTAAGATCCACACATGCCTGTAGAGCGTCGTCTGTATAGTTNACGTTNTGATGCTTCTCATATTTCCCTTTTACCTGCCGTANAATCTCAAGAGTTTCCTCCGGAGTGGTTGGCTCAACCATAACCTTTTGGAAACGGCGCTCAAGTGCGCCATCCTTTTCGATATTCTGGCGATACTCNTCAAGGGTAGTGGCACCAATACACTGAATCTCTCCCCGTGCAAGCGCGGGTTTTAGAATATTGGCAGCATCCATAGAACCTGGAGAACTTCCTGCTCCCACAATNGTATGAATCTCATCAATAAACAGGATTATGTCAGGATTCTTTGAAAGTTCATCAAGCACAGCCTTGATTCGCTCTTCAAATTGACCCCTG
>WFLX010113326.1_pt1 | contig 10315 bp, 7 predicted proteins | sample 4967041 | NCBI WGS metagenome assembly WFLX01 (sample SAMN12857096, study PRJNA449069) | gut metagenome | isolation source: stool from male and female vole | host: Microtus ochrogaster | place: USA:Florida | collected 2017
GTAGATGCCCGGACGGTCGGGGCGGGAGAGGCGTTGACCGCGCAGGTTATAGATCGTTGTCGGACGGTTCTGTTCGCTGTCTATGGTTTCGATGCCGTTGCCGGATTCGGTGTAGAAGACGCCGATGTNGNAGACGTTGCGCGTATCGGNCTTGGTCAGTTCATAGCTGCCGGCGGCGAGCTCTTTCATCAGGAGTACGTTCGGGCCTGAGGCGTCGGCCGTGGTCGTTTTCGTGCCGTTGACCTTGATGCTGACGGATTCCGTGGAGGCGAAGACGACTTTCAGCGTTGCCTGGCGGGTGGTTGTGAATTTGACGGAGGTGGCAGACTCCATTTTCAGGCATTCCGAGTAGGTGACGCCGTCGACGGTGGCACTGCCCTTGCTGTTGGAACAGTTGCCGCTGACGGTGAAGAAGGTGGTGTTGGAGGGCTTCATGCCGGTGAAGACGCAGATCAGCGAATCGCCTGTGACGACCACNGGCGGATCGGGGGTTTCGCCGCCCTGGTTACCGCCGCCGCCTTCGTTCTTGTCGTTATAGAATCCGACGAGGGTGGATTTATAGTTCTGGAGGGCGCTCTTCAATGCGGCGATGACGTTGTAGTTGGCGTCTTCGGTGGCATTGTCGAACGTCCATTGGAAGTCGCCGTGGTTCATTCTTCCGGCTCCATAGGTGCCCTGGATGATGGCGGGAACGAGTTCGGCGCTGTGCAGCGTGTATTGGGTGTAGATGAGCGCCGCGTCGGTATCGAAATTGGAATAGGTGTGGCCGCCGGAGACGGTTTTGTAGGTTCCGGGAACCTGTTCGTCACGGCTTGCGGCCACATAGGCGTCGAAGTTGGTGGCCGTTTGCGTATGGGTGAGGAATGATTTCTCNCCTTCCATGTAGTTGCCGAAGGCCTTGATCATACCGCCCTCCTCGCCTGAGAATGTGCCGTTGCCGTCGGGGTCGAGGTTGTCGCTGCCTTGCTTGGAAATCATCATCGGGTATTTGCAGTTGCGGAAGTAGTTGTTTTCTACGAAGGCATTGCCGCCCGAGGTGACGCCGACGCCGTATTTCGCGTTGCCGTCAAAATAGTTGTTGTAGATGTGTACGCTCATGGTGCGGATGCGCGGATGGCGGGAGTCGGAGTGGTCGAACCAGTTGTGGTGGTAGGTGATCCAGTTGGGTCCGCTTTCGCTTTTCATGCCGCANAGCGAGCATTTGCCGCTGTCCCAGAAGTGGCAGTAGGAGACGGTGATGTATTGCGAATCGCCCTTGATGTCGATCGAGCCGTCGCCCTTGGCCTGGTCGCTGTCGCCGCCGGCGTTGCCGTAGAAGAAATCTACGTGATGTACCCAGACGTGGCTGTTGTCGGTGTCGAGCGAAATGCAGTCGTCCATGCAAAGCATGACGGCGAAATTACGCAATTCCACACTCAGTGCGTTTCGCACCAAGATGCCGAAGCCCCAGATGGCGGCATCGTCGCCNACGCCTTCGAGCGTGATGTTCATCGGGGTGCTGTTGCTTTTTCCCTTGATTTGGAGTCCCTCGGCGCTGCTGCCGAAGGCATCCATATCGCTGTCGCGTATNGTNCCGACGATGCGGATGGCCAGCGGCGTCGAGTCGAGTCCTTTCTGATAGGCATTGATGATGGCCTGCAGACCGGTGAACGTCTGTGTCGTTCCGTTCTTGTTGGTGATGACTTCGGCCGAAACCGTTTTGGCATTGCCGGCATGCACATACAGCACTTTGGCGCCTTTTTTCAGCGTACCGTCGTTGTTATAGGCCCCGATGCCTTCCGGGTAGTTGAAATGGGCATAGCCGCCGCGGTCGTTGGCTACGGCGGTGAATGGGGCAGACTCGGAGGCCTCTGCCGTCATTTCTTCACCGTCTTTGTTTACCGGAACGACCTTGAAGCGGTATTCTCCGGCCTCGATGCCTATGACGTCGGCCCTGCCGTAGGTTCCGTAATTTCTTATCAGGGCATTGTCCAGCTTTTGGTAGGCCGATGCTTCGGCGTCAGCCTTTTTGCAGTAAACATGGTAATCTGCGGCTCCGTCGAGAGGCGTCCAGGTGACGTAGCCTGACTCGAACCAACCCTGGCAATGAGTGAGGGTGACCGCTGCGCTGGCGGACGATATCCATCCGATGGCTGTCAGCAGCAAGGTCGATAATAGTAGTGTTTTTTTCATAGAAGTATGTTTTTAAAGGATGATAGATGCAATTTATGAAAGGGTATGCAGGTCGCATCCGACCTGGAAGGCGCAGCATCCGACTTCTGCGCCGACGGGCGGAGCCTCTTTGGCGATGCGGAGGTCGGCTTCCTGCGCCTCCGGCCAGGTTGCGGCCAGCCGGCGGAGGATTCTGCCGGCAACGTGTTCCAGCAGGGCCGACGGAACGGCCATTTCTTCCCGGATGATGTGTATCGCCGTGGCGTAGTTCAGGGTGTCCTCCAGCCGGTCGGTCGTCATGGCCTTGGCGAGGTCTGCCCGTATGGTCAGGTCGATACAATACAAATTTCCCACGGTATGCTCCTGTGGGAGCACGCCGTGGAAAGCTTGTAGTTTCAAACCTTTTATTTCGATCGAGGTGATCATGGCGGTCAGGGATCAAAGGTTTTTCCCGTGGCAGTTTTTATATTTCAGACCTGAACCGCATGGACACGGATCGTTGCGGCCGATGTGCGGCTGTGCGACAATGGGCTGCGGCTTGGGTCTTGCCGGGGCCTGTCCGTNAGGGCCGGCCGGGGTTGTCCCGTGGCTTGCCTGCATGCGGCTGTAGTCCTGACGTCGTTCAGGGGTGGCCTNCTGGACTTCTTGATTCTCGGGCATGTGCAATTGGCAGCGCNTCAGGATGCTGACGGCCTTATTGTTCATCTTCTGCACCATCTGCTCGAAAATTTTGTAGGATTCCAGNTTGTAGATGAGGAGCGGGTCTTTCTGTTCGTAATGGGCATTCTGCACAGACTGCTTCAAGTCGTCGAGGTCACGGAGATTGGCCTTCCATGCGTCGTCGATGACGTGGAGGAGAATGCTTTTCAGGAACGTTTTGATTACGCTGCGGCCGTTGGTTTCGGCAGCTTCCTCCAGGTTGCAGGGAATCTGATAAATGCGCTTGCCGTCGGTGAACGGGATGATGATATTTTTGGTCAGCGTGTTCTTCAGCTGTTCGTAGATTTCCTTCAGGCGCGGGCCGACGATTTCAATCAGCGCATCGCTGCGGCGGTTGAAATTCTTCATGGCGGCATCGAACACCTTGTTGACCAGATTGTCCGGNTTTTCACGCTTCATTTCGCTCTCGGTAAAGGGAACTTCNATNGCGAAACTCCTGAATACCTCCATTTTCAGCATTTCATAATCGCCGTTGTCAAGAGCGTTTTGCACGATTTGGCCGGCCACGTCGTAGGTCATGTTCATGAAGTCGATGCCGATGCGTTCTCCCATCAGGGCGTTGCGGCGGCGGGAGTAAACGACCTCACGCTGGGCGTTCATCACATCATCATATTCGAGGAGGCGCTTGCGGATGCCGAAGTTGTTTTCCTCGACTTTCTTCTGAGCCTTTTCGATGTTGCTGGAAATCATGCNGTGCTCGATAACGTCTTCCTCCTTGAAGNCGGCACGGTCCAGAATCTTCGAAATACGGTCCGCACCGAAAATTCGCATCAGATCGTCTTCCAATGAGACGAAGAAGACAGANCTGCCCGGGTCTCCCTGACGGCCGGCACGGCCTCGCAGCTGGCGGTCCACACGGCGTGACTCGTGNCGTTCCGTGCCGATGATGGCCAGACCGCCGGCGTTCTTGACTTCGGCCGAAAGCTTGATGTCGGTACCGCGGCCCGCCATGTTGGTGGCAATCGTGACGGTCTTGCCCTGACCGGCCAGCGCAACGATTTCGGCCTCNCGCTGATGGAGCTTGGCGTTCAGCACGTTGTGTTTGATCTTACGCAAGGTGAGCATCTTGCTGAGGAGCTCGGAGATTTCTACCGATGTCGTTCCGACCAGAACCGGACGGCCTTCATCCACAAGCCGCACGATTTCTTCGATTACGGCATTGTATTTGGCGCGCTTGGTTTTGTAAATGCGGTCGTTCATGTCGATGCGGGCGATGGGGCGATTGGTCGGGATGGTAACCACATCCAATTTATAGATGTCCCAGAACTCGCCGGCTTCAGTCTCTGCCGTACCGGTCATTCCCGACAGCTTGTGATACATTCTGAAATAGTTCTGGAGCGTGATGGTGGCGAAGGTCTGTGTAGCGGCTTCGACCTTGACGTGCTCCTTGGCCTCTACGGCCTGGTGCAGACCGTCGCTCCAGCGCCGTCCTTCCATGACACGACCGGTCTGTTCGTCCACGATCTTGACCTTACCGTCTTCGCTCACGATGTAGTCCACATCCTTTTCAAACATGGTGTAGGCCTTCAGCAACTGGTTGATGGCATGCACGCGCTCGGCTTTGACGGCGTAGTTTTGCAGGATTTCATCCTTTTTCGCCGCTTTTTCTTCGCTTGACAACGATGAATGTTCCAGTTCCGACAATTCAGAACCGACGTCAGGCAGGACAAAGAATGTCGGGTCGTCCGATTTTCCGGTCAACAGATCGATACCTTTGTCTGTCAGATCTACCGATTTCTGCTTTTCGTCGATTACGAAGTACAACGGTTCTACGGCTACGGGCATTTCTTTCTGGTTGTCCTGCAGATAATATGCCTCGGCGCGCAGCAACTCTTGTTTGATGCCCGGCTCGCTCAGGAATTTGATGAGGGCGTTGTTTTTAGGCATGGCTTTCCATGCGCGGAAGAGTTGTGTCGCACCTTCATCTTTTTCTTTTTTATCGGAGCTTGCCAGCTTGCTTTTGGCCTCTATCAGCAGTTTGTTGGCGAGAGCCTTTTGCTCCCGTACTACGATTTCCACGCGTGGGCGGAACTCCTGGAAGAGCTGTTCGTCGTCATATTCGCTGGTGCGCGGCACCGGTCCGGAAATAATCAACGGCGTACGGGCATCATCGATCAGCACGGAGTCCACCTCATCGACAATGGCGAAGTTATGTTCCCGCTGCACCAGGTCGCTGGGGTTGATGGCCATGTTGTCACGCAGGTAGTCGAAACCGAATTCGTTGTTCGTACCGAAAGNNATGTNGGNATTGTAGGCNTTGCGGCGGTCGTCCGAATTGGGCTGGTGCTTGTCGATACAATCTACTGTCAGACCGTGGAATTGATAGAGAGGTCCCATCCATTCGCTGTCTCGTTTGGCCAGGTAGTCGTTGACGGTCACAACGTGCACGCCGTTATGCGTCAGCGCGTTGAGGAATACCGGTAGGGTGGCGACGAGCGTCTTGCCTTCGCCGGTNGCCATTTCTGCGATTTTACCCTGATGAAGGACTACGCCGCCNAATAACTGCACGTCGTAATGGACCATGTCCCAGCGAACGGGATTGCCTCCGGCGTTCCAGGTCGTTTTATAGATGGCCTTGTCGTCTTCAATGGTGACGAAATCCTTGGTTGCGGCGAGTTCCCGATCCTGATCGGTCGCTTTTACCGTAATGGTTTCGTTGTTGGCGAAACGGTAGGCCGTACTCTTGACGATGGCGAAAACTTCGGGCAGTACCTCCGACAATTTTTCCTCCAGCGTGTCAAGGATNTTTTTCTTGAGGGTGTCGACTTCGTTCCAGACTTTTTCGCGTTTCTCTATTTCAAGATTTTCAACGGTATCTTTGAGTTCCTTGATTCTTGCACGGTCGGCGGCGACGGCATCCTGCAACATTTGCATGATGCTTTGCGTGCGTGCTCTCAGTTCGTCGTGGCTGAGACGTTCGATGGCGGGGTAGGCAGCNTTGATNTTTTCCACCCACGGTTGTATTTCTTTAAGATCTCTTTGAGATTTATTGCCGAAAAGTTTTTTCAGGAAATCGTTTAATCCCATAATGATGATATGATAATGTGTGTATTAATTAGCAATGATTGAAATAAAATCTCTGTCGGTTTTCACCTGTTCCGAGGTATTCCGTGCCCTGATTCCGTCATAGTCGCTGTGCCTGTCGGTTTTCACCGCATTGCGGCGACGGTATCATCTGAAATACATGGGCAACGACTGGCAGGTGCTCGGAGCCCTGATGCGGACAAACCGCGCCACCGAAGGCGCAATGCAGGTGGCCTCTATCGGATCGGTGATCTTTTTCGCAGGGATCCGGCCGGGACTGAAAAAGATGGCCGGTCCCGGGGCCACGTCGTGCCTTGTCTGCGGCTTTGCCGGGGTATTGTCGTCGATTTTCAATGCCCATCCGGGCTGCAAGGTGATGAACAGATCGCCGCAGTGCCTTTTATGGTAGGCATTGCGCATTTTCAAGATCCGTTCGTTGTAGTCCTCGTACAGAATCTGATGTGCGGTCACTACGTCCTGCACTCCGGAGAACAGAACCACGAATTCGGCCGCGCTTTTCTGTATCTCGCTCAGCCGGATCTGTTTATCCTCTATAAGTTTATGTTCCAGAAATATCTGGTTGTTGTTGAATCCGTTGACCCAGTTGCCCTGCCCGTATATGGACATCAGGTAGGAGTTCAGCAGCGCCGTGCAACGATTGGCGTTGAACTCGCCGCCGGTCACGCCCTCCATTTCCCTGCATTTGCGATTGGTGTCGCCGGTTGCCGTGAGGTAGATAAACGTGTTTTCAAGACCGGCGGTTGCCTCTATGGTCTGCAGCAGATCGGCAATGCAGAGATCCAGACGCAGATAGGTGTCCTCCAGCTCAGCCGGATAGAGGTCGGCGCGTTCCTCCTGATAGGTTCCCGCATAATAGGTGATCTGCAGCATATCGGGGCTTTCGTTCTTTCCTATGCCTCCGTTTTGCAGGAATATTTTTCCGAACTTGGTCACGGCCTCATTGACCAGAGCGCTGGTCTTGAACCATGGGAAATGCGGCTTGCCGTATAGTAAAAACTGATGGTCGAACTTGCGGTTGGCCTCTGTGACGTACTGATAGGGCAGGAGATCCAGTGCATGGGCCGAAGTACCGTCTGACGGGATCCAGTGTTTCAGTTCGATGTTGAAATAGGGCGCATCTGAGCGGTTGAAACGGTCTGCATAATGCGGTACATCCTTATAATATGTCGTTGTGGCCCATTTCCCGGTCTTGTCGTCGATCCAGAACGCGCAATTGGCCCCGTGGCCGGCCCCGATGATGGCAGCTTCTGCGTCCGGAGCGATGGAATATACCTTGGCATTGCCGTTGGTGACGGATTTCAGTTCGTCGCCCAGCGTGGAACCGACGAGCGCCGTCGGCGAATAGGTGTCGGCGGTGTAGTTGCCCAGATACCGGGTGTCGTGGAAAATGCTTTGCTCCCGTAAGATCGCCGGGTTATAGATTCTTCTGGCGCAGACTCCGTTGGCAAACGGGTAAGAACCTGTAGCGAGCACGGCCAGCGCCGATGTGGCGTCCGGATCCGGCATCTTGAAGACAACGTGNTCATAGACCCTGCCTTCGGCGAGGAGNTTNTTGAATCCGTTGTCACAGAACCGCGACTGCAGCGCATACAGATAGTCTGTACGCAACTGTTCGACGGCAATGCCGATGATGAGTTTCGGCATTTGCTCTGTTCTTGTGCCTGCTTTTGCGCTTTCGGCCATCCATGGCTGGGCCATCGATATGATCAGAAGCGCGGACGNTACTAATTCTCTCACTATCATTCCGTGGGGTTGCCCAGGTTATTGTTTCGTTTTAATTTCCGCCGGAGTCGTTCCGACAGGGGTGATGACAGCAGGAATGCCCGCAGACCGAGGATGAATATCAGCGGTATGAATGCTGCGTTTTCGTGCTGTCTGGTGAAATCCGCACATATAAGATACACCAATAACGCTGCAAAGTTAATAAAAAAATAGGAATCTACAGCCTTTTTGCACTTTTTTATCCAAATTAAAAAAGCGAATATGAGATGTGTCGGCCATAGCCACAGGCAGTTCCAGTTTTCATCGACGGCGGGGTGTTCCGAGAAGAGGCTCAGAAACCACACCAGCACGCCGGCTGCGCCTGCTGCCAGCAGCAGCAGGGTGTCGATGATGCGGAAGTTGCGGCCGCTCATGAGCTGCCATATGCTCAGNAACGCGACAATGACGAACAATGTCCAGAAACAGAAGAGCGGCGAGGTGTAAAGGTTCTGGTATGCGATTTCGGCGGCAACGTCGGGATCGCCCGTTACCAGCGTCCGGGTGCCGCTCACCAGCGGGCGGGCGGCAGAGGTGCTGTCGTTGCCGCCGATGGTGGCTTGGGCATAGGCGGCGCTCAGATAGTCGGGCAGGAACATTTGTTCGCGGAACGAGGCGCGGCAGTCGGCCCGTCCGGTGACTACCAGCGAGATGCCGAAGTCAAGCCACGTGTTGCGGCCGGTCTTTTCTTTCAGCATGTCTCTGAGGGTCGGCCGGTAGGCCTTGTTTTCCCGGTAGGTGATGGCTCCTGCGGTCGCTTCGTCGATAAGCCGGAACGGCCGGGTGGCGCAGTTGTCGAAGAGGTAGCTGTAGCGGTAGGTTCTGTTTTGGGGGGCATAGTTGGTTATCAGCCTGTCCAGTATCTCAAGTTTCTGCGGAGTCTCCAGATCCAGCGTCTGTTCGGTGACCGCGAGGCCGCGGTAGGCCTGGGCCGCCAGAAATTGCCCGGTAGGCACCAGCCCCAACTGGTAGTCGGTTTCGCCTTTGACGAACCTATATATAAAATGTGGCGCGTTGAAATTGAAGACACCGTAGTGGAAAACCTCATCCGTTTTATCTGTGCTGCTGTAGATGCGTATGCCCGTGTGTCCGAAGCGTTCGTAGGTCTCGGGACCGGGGGAGACGGTCAGCAGGCTGATGTGGATGGGGAANNTNTGCAGTGGCTGCTTAATGTGGCCCTGACAGCAAATCCCATCGGTATCGTGATAACCGTGATAGCCGCTCTTGTAGCTGCGGTGGTTTACTGTTGGAACAAGTTTGCCGGCTTCCGTGCCTTTATTCTCACCATGTGGAACACGATGAAGGGTTTTGGTGATATTATTAAAAACTATCTGATAGACCGTATCAAGACCTTGATGAGCGGTATCGGCAAGATAGGTCAGGCTTTCTCCAAACTCTTTGACGGTGATTTTAAGGGTGCCTGGAAGAGTGCGGTCAGCGGCGTTAAAGACATGACCGGTATTACCAGTGCGGAAAATACATTCGCCGCTACCAAAAAATTGGCATCCGGTGTAAAAGAAGAGTATGACCGTAACTATGCGTTGGAAAGTGCCAAGAAAAAAGAAAGCACAAGTAAGACAGCGACAATTACCGAGCCGGGCACGAAAGGCAGTTCTAAGGAAAGTGTCACGTTTAATACGGCTTCAAGCAAAAGCAAGAACAGCAAAGGCCGAAAGACTGCCGAGGCACTTGCTACCGGTGGCACCCGTAACACAAGTATCACCATGAACATAAGCAAGTTCTTTGATAATATCTATGTGACGATGGCAGACAAGACAAATACGTCAGAACTTGAACGCATCATCCTCCAGAGTATGAACCGGTCATTGGCCATAGCGACAAGTACAGATAGATGAACACGACAAGATTCCTATTGGAAAATGCTGCCCTCCGTGCCATGGGACTGACCAAAGTCCCCCCTTATTGGCTGTTCCGTGAGAATAATTTCCACGGTGTAAATACCGGCTATATCGGAGGCAAGACCCTGCCAGACGGTTCTGACTTCAATGTTGAGACCATGAGAATCTGATTACGGATTCTCTTCCGGCGCTTGCTTTGGGAGTGGATGATAATGAAACGGATTTACTGATGAAAGAGCCGCCCAGAAAAAAAGGAGAGTCTCTTTTTGCAAAAGGAGGACTGCTGTGCGTTATTTGTTACGGTCTTGTGATAGGCGGCGTCAGTCTTGCGGCTTTTTTGAAAGTGCCATATGACAAGCTGACGGCAGAACATCTCCCTATTAGTTTACATAACATCATAGACAGCTATCGGATTTCCGCTGTATTAGCCAAAGCGCAGACACATGCATTTACGGTGCTTGGCATGAGCCAGCTCTTTCACGCAGTTGGTATGAGGGATGTAAACCGTTCTATTTTTCGTATGAACCATAAGAAAAATCCGTTTATGATATTGGCGTTAGTGTCAGGATTGTTTCTTCAGTTTATTGTGACGGAGATAGAGCCGCTAATTGCGCTGTTCGGTACGGTAAAATTAGGTTTCATGGAATGGGCGCAGCTTCTGGCGCTGTCTCTAACCCCGGTCATCGTACATGAACTGCTTGTTGCGGTCTATTATGGCGCCGGAGAAAAGGAAACTATAAAAGAGTATGGAGCGCTAGGAGAAGAAGAAACAGCCCACTAAG
>WFLX010117807.1_pt1 | contig 10314 bp, 11 predicted proteins | sample 4967041 | NCBI WGS metagenome assembly WFLX01 (sample SAMN12857096, study PRJNA449069) | gut metagenome | isolation source: stool from male and female vole | host: Microtus ochrogaster | place: USA:Florida | collected 2017
GCAATCGGGAACAAGCGCATAATCTACGTTCACGATATTGTATCCTGCGGCGCAAATATCGTCTAAAAGATACGTAGATTCGGTTGCCGCCATCGGATCGCCCATATTTTTGCTTCCGGCGAAAAAGCCGCCACCGTGGAAGTAAACGAGCGTAGGACGGTCAATCTCTTTGTTTTCATCGGGATACACAATATCCAAGTAACTGTTGGGATATTCAGTATCGTATTTTATTTCGCTGATAAGATATTGACCGTTATCTTTCTTTCCGTCAATAGGATCGTAGAACGGCTCGTATGAGTTAATGGGATTATCGCCATAACTTGCCTTTTGTAGTATACCTACAATTATTTGCGTATTACTAGTAAAAACAAAATATAACGTAATAATTAAAGCAACTATAACGCCTATTATGGTCAATAAAGTAATCAAACCTTTACGTTTCTTTTTAGGCTTTACAGGTTTTTCGTCCATAGGGGGTTCTTTCATAATAATTTGTTCTTCCATTTGCTATATATCCTTTTATGTTACAGCTCTTTCTTCTTATTCATTGCATAACCGATAGGAACAAACGCTGCTGTATAAATAACACTCATAACGACAGCTTTTATAAACGCTTTACTTTCTATTGCAGTAGCGGTCAGTCCGCTAATTGCGGATTCCAACCAATAGTCGCCCAAGTTTACGCTATCGAGCTTTAACAAAGAAGTTATAAGAGTTAAGACGGTAAGAACGAGCATCGGTCCTATAATGTTTATTGCAACACTGCCACCGACTTTGCCAATAATCGTGGCGAGAGAGAAAAATACCGCATGATACGCTACTACCAACAAAAGCTGACAGACAATCGAGCCGAATAATTTATCACTTTCGCCTGTATTTGCGCTTGCTTTACCGACAATGAAAGCGAATAAAAATGCAACCGCCGCAGCCGCTATACTTGCGCAAAGCGATACTATGTATTTGGAAAAATACACTTGTCCGCGAGAGTAACCGCGAGAATACAAGTTTTTAAGGGTATTGTTCGCTATATCGTCGCAACAGTACAAAGCAACGAAAACACCGAGTATCATAAAGAACGACGAAGAAGTAAGCGCATTTTTTGTAAAACTTCCCACAGTAAAAGCTAAAACAAATTCGGGATTGTTTTGTATTTGTGCATTGACTGCGGCAGATAAGCCTATTAAAGCAAGGACGATTGCAAAGCAGATATAAAAACTTTTTTGCTGAAATAATTTTCTAAATTCAAATGAAATCAATTTACCCATAATCAAACACCTATCCTTTCAATAAAGTAATCTTCAAAACCGCTTTGTTCTTCACCGAAACGGCTTACACCGATGCCGGAAGTAACGAGCAAACTATTGAGTTTCGCTTTGTCAACGATTTCGCTGTAAATAAGAATTTTATTATCTTTGACTTCATATTCGATATTCGGATACTTTGACTTTATTAACGCGCTTGCATCTATGACGTTGCTACATTCTATAAGCAGGTACTTTCTGCAACGTTCGGCAAGCTCTTCGGCGGTAATTTCTTCTATAAGAGTACCGTCGTTTACGATGCCGTATCTGGTAACGATTTTTGAAAGCTCGTCTAATAAGTGGCTTGAAATGAGTACCGTTATTTTGCGCTCTGCATTCAAACGCATAATCAAATCGCGGATTTCTTTAATTCCTGCGGGATCTAAACCGTTGATAGGCTCGTCCAATATCAAAAGTTCGGGATTTCCCAAAAGCGCAATTGCAATTCCCAGCCTTTGGCGCATACCGAGAGAGAACGCTCCCGCTTTTTTCTTGCCCGTATTGCCAAGACCGACGGTTTCAAGAATTTCCTTTATTTCCTTGTCTTTGCTTCCGAAAGCAATCGAAAAGCGCTTCAAGTTTTCGTAAGCAGTGCAATTCTTGTAAAGACCGGGGGCTTCGATAAGAGAGCCTATTTTAATCCTTTGCTGTTCAAGCTGTTTACTTCCGAACAATTCAATGTCGCCGCTTGTCGGATACGACATACCCAAAAGCAGTTTCATTGTAGAAGTTTTGCCTGCGCCGTTTTTGCCGATAAAGCCGTAAATGTCGCCGCGTTCAATGTGCATATTGACTTGGTTTACTGCGATTTTATCGCCGAAACGTTTAGTAAGATTTTTTGTTTCTACTATGTATTCCATTTTTAACTCCTTTAAGTAAGATTTTCTATGTAATTTAATAATTGAATAAAGTTGCCGCGTGGATACTTTGAAATGTCTTTGCGTTCCTTATTTAGTAGACAGTTTGTAAGCAAAAAGAAATCTGCGCCCATAAGCGTTGCCGCCGCNTCTTCNGTCGTATCATTNCCNACNACTAAACACTCGCTCGGCTTTACNCCTAACTTGTCGGCTATCTCTTTGAAGTAGAGCGGATTAGGCTTACAATAGCTTGAATTTTCATAAGAAGTTATAAGCGCAAAATCGTCGGGATTAACGCCCGCCCATAACATTCTTTTTCTTTGCGCTGTCATAGGAAATACGGGGTTGGATGCAAGCACAAGCGCAAAGCCTTTTTCTTTCAATTCCTGCACGGTCTTATTCGCTTGTTCGTTATAGCCGCAATAGCTTTTTAGATTATCGAAGTCGGTTTCGTAAAACGCATTAAACTTGTCTATATCGTCGTAAACTTTATCACTGAACAACTCGGCAAATTCTTTCCAAAATACCTGTTCGTTTGTTTGCGTTCCGTTATTCTTTACCATAGCCTTTGTGCCTTGCCATACGCCGCCGATCAGTCGTTGCGGCTCATAACAGTATGGGGCAAGTTTCTTCGACAGAGCATCGAAATAGGCAGAAGTAAATTCGTCTTGCTGCATAGGCAACAACGTTCCGTCTAAATCAAATAATATCGCTTTAATCACTTGTTCTCGTCCTTGACTTTATTGTTTGNATATGATATATTTATATGGAACTATCGTACCAAACCGCTATCATTATAGCAAACGCGGAACTTCATTTCAAGTATCTGAAAGGCTTGTGGTACGAATACGAAAAAGTTATTACTTTTGGAACGAATTAAAANAATAATATTAAAANGGTACNATTTTGCCGAAAAGTACCAAAGGACGGAATTATGGGNAACGCCAAAACAACNGAGTTCTTGAAAGAATGTCTTGCCGACGCGCTTATTAAACTGCTTAAAAACAAGCCGATAGAAAAAATAACCGTTCCCGAAATANCGGAAACGGCGGACGTCGNAAGAACTACGNTCTTTCGCAACTTNACNACNAAAACNGAAATGATTACGTTCAAACNCATTAAGNTANGGGAACGCTGGACGGAAGAACATAATATGATTGAAAGAACGAAATTCGCTCTCGATAATGCAGTCGATTTTTTTGAGTTTAATAATACGATAAAAGAATTGCTTGTAATTATATATCATAGAGATTTACAACCTGCCGTTTACGACGCTTTCTATAAGGTAATGATGCCGCAATTCGGGGCGGACACCGACGAGTGCTATCGCAGTCGCTTTTACTCCTACGGACTGTTCGGACTTTTAGACGAATGGATAAAACGCGGCTTTAACGAAACANCCGAACAAATGGCNAAGATGCTNTANAAAATTNTTGAAAATAAATAAAAAAATATCTTNTACAAAAACTNTACAAAATGTTATTCAAAATGCGCTTTCAATAGGAATTACTAACAATCAATAAAAATCGTTAAAAGGCAATAAAAAAGGCTAAAAATCCTGTATTTTAGGGGTTATCAGCCTGATTTTAGGCAAATAAGTGTCAATAACGATAGGCAACTATCGGCAGGGATAAATTAAGTACGGGGACTTGAAAACCGTTGATGGGCAACTATCCGGGGGTTCAAATCCCTCTCTCTGCGCCAAAGCAGGTAAGCAAAGTTTGCTTACCTGCTTTTTGTTATTCGTTCAACGCAAAAAAGTCCGACAATTCAACATCTACCGCACAAGCAATTTTGTATAGTATCCTCAAACTGAAATTTTCATGATTTAATACTTTTTTTAGCGTGCAAAAACCTATTTTACATAGTTTGCAAAATTTAGTTTTTGATAAATGGTTTTCCTCCATATAATTTGTTATAATGCTTGTGTCAAACCTATATTTCATAATTACTCCTTTTAAAAGATATCGTTTTCTTTACTTATAGCAATTATAAAACAAATTTTTTGCTTTATGTTGACAAACGGCTATAAGCCGTATATATTTCTTATATGAACTATACAAAGGAACACGAAAATGGATAAAGCACAGATTTTTGAATTTATAGCAGAGCAAAAGACGGCGTTTATAGGCTCCGTAAACGAACAGGGCTATCCCGTTATACGCGCAATGCTGGCGCCCAGAAAAATAGAAAACAACGAAATTTATTTTTCCACCAACACCTCCTCCAACAAGGTAAAGCAATACCTTTCAAACCAAAAGGCGTGCGTATACTTTTACAAACGCGGAAGGTTCAAGTATCAGGGCGTTACGATAACGGGCGAAATGGAAGTCTGCACCGACCAGAAAACGAAGGACGAAATATGGCGTTTCGGCGACAAGCTGTTTTATAAACAGGGCGTGACCGACCCCGACTATTGCGTGCTGAAATTCAGGTGCAGGACCGCCGAATATTATTGCGACTTTAAGGTGGAAACGATAGATTTATAATGGATTGGTTAAATTATTACGGAATTGCGATTATGGCGGTTATTATGATTCCCAACGTAATATACGCCGTCAAACGCAAGGGAAGTTTTGAAAACGCCTGTAAAAACAAGGGGCTGAATATAGCCGAGCAAATAGGCAGATACGCATGCTTCGTGCTGATGATTTTCAATATCCCGTACGCGTATTTCAATTTCTGGTTTGCCCACGCGCTTATCGTATACCTTTGCGTAAACGGCGCGTTGTGCCTTGTCTATCTGATATTCTGGGCGGTATGTTGGAACCGAAACGACAAATTAAAAGCGCTGTCGCTTTCCATTCTGCCCGCCTGCGTCTTCCTGTTCAGCGGCGTGATGCTTGCGTATATTCCGCTCATCGTTTTCGCCGTGCTGTTCGGCGTATGCCATATAACGATAAGCTTACTTTCAGTAAAAACGGCTGAATAATAAAAAACGCCCGATTTGAATTTCTTCAAATCGGGCAAATTTTTATTTTGCTTTATTTTTCGTAAATTTCGCGCTTCAACACGCCCACGTACGGCAGGTTTCGGTATTGCTGTGCGTAGTCCAGACCGTAGCCCACTATAAATTGGTCGCCCACCTCGAAACAGGAGTAATCGGCTTTGACGGGCACCTTTCTGCGGGCGGGCTTATCGAACAGCGTAACCGCCGTGAACGACTTTGCGCCGCGCCACAAAATCAGCTCTCTCATTCTGACGAGCGTGTGTCCAGAGTCGACGATATCCTCCACCAAAATGACGTCCCTGCCCTGCACGGAAGCGGTAAGGTCCATAACGATTTTGGGCATACCCGAGCTTTGCGTGGAACTGCCGTATGACGAAACGGTCATAAAATCGAGTTCAACGGGCGTTTTCATTGCGCGCACCAGATCGCAGAAGAAAAACACGCTGCCCTTTAAAACGCTTATTGCAAGGGGCGGAGTATCCGCGCCTTTAAACTTTTGGTCAAGCCAAGCCGCTGCTTCCTTGACCTTTCGGGCAATCTGCTCCCCGCTTAAAACCAGACTTTCCAGATCCTTGTTCATAAATCTCTCCCATCCGTTCACGTGTACACTTTTTCACTTTTTAATGATTATACGGCAAATTCGGGCAAGCCTTCGGGCACGTTCTGCCAGACTATTTCTTCCTGCCCCTCGTTCAGCGCGTCGGCAATATTATACATATCTTCAACGTTTGCATACGTAATTATATCGTACTCGTTCTCGTCGCCTAAACTCTTGCCGACGACGTCTTGAACGGCGCTATCCTCTCCGACCAGCGCGTGACAATTGGTAATCGCCGTACTACTGCTGCGCCCTACGACAATACCCAAATATGAATTTGACGGGTATTCATCTTCGACCGATATAGTTCCTGCAAAATAACAATTTTCTATTTGCGAACCGTCAGACCATGAGCAAATTCCGCCCACGCCTATAGTTTCATTAGAGTTTTCGGTGTTTACTACAGTGATATTACCCATCGAATAACAATTTCTGATAATTGTTTTTGTCATTCTGTGACATATTCCTGCGCCATGCCTGCTGCATTGAATAGAGCCGGTAAAACCACATCTTTCGAAAACCGTTCCAGCCATTGCAACGTAGCCGAAACCGCAAGCGTACTTAGCCGTAAGATTACCTTCCACGATGCAATCTCTTAGCGTAGCGGCTCTATATGCAACGTAGAAAAAACCTCCTGCATACCCGTTTGCCGAAATATCTCCGCTGACGGAACATCCAAGAAATTTGACGTTTCTTATACTAAATCCAAAGCCGCAAGCTCTGGCTTTTGCGACTATATTGCCTTCCGTGCGGCAGTTGTCAATAACGGATTCAGCTTGCACATATAAATAATTTAAGAAACCGGCGGCTACATTAGACCGTACGTCACCCTTTGACAAACAATCCGATATTTNAAACTTATCTACGTTAATANTGNAAATAAATCCGCTTGCCTGAATNNCTGATTCATNCTCGATAATGTTTACGGAAGAACTGCAATTTACTATGCGGACAGTTGCGCCGATATCTTCGTCTGTATCGTCGTCGGTATTCCTATTGCCGATACAATATCCTATCAGTCCGCCAGCCGATATATCGTACACGTAAGGAATTCTTGCTTGTGAATTATTGATTGTGATAGTGCCTTTTGCCTCACACCTCGCAACCGACCACGCCGAGCATACTCCCGCCAAACCGCCGAAACAGAACGGATTGGTCATTCTTGTTTCGTTGCTTACGACGTCGTTTGCCGTGATATCTACGTCTGACGAGCAGTTTATCATGGGATAAAACGCCTGCCCCGCAAGTCCGCCTACCGNAACGCCGNNGTGGTGCAAGCCGTTGNCNATAATTTCACCGCTTACGNTTACGTTCTGCGCAAANNCGTTCAACACGCCTGCAAGTATTCCGACGNAATANTNTTTNCCNCCCGCCGTATCGAAATCAACCGTCTTTATAACCGCGTCTTCAANGCTGAGATTTTTAACGAAGCCTNNGTCCAGAACGCCGAACAGCGAGGGATATTGCGAACCGCAGTCCACGGTCACATTCTTTATACTGTAACCGCAGCCGTCCAATTCCCCCGTAAAGCTTTTGCTTTCGCTTGCCCTGCCGACAGTAAAGGGCTGACTTCCGCCCGCCGTATGTTCCTGCGTTTCGAACAGAGGTTGGTGATTTATTCCCGTCAAATCCAAATCGTTGATAAGCTTAAAATATTCCGCGGGATAAGATACGATATTGCGCAGTTGCTTGTACGTCGATATTGTAAACGGATTTTTTACCGACCCGTCGCCGCCTTCAAACCCGCGCTCGAAATAAGCCGTGGCTTGAATATCTGCTTTTACTGTATCCGAACGGGTAGCCGTCTGAACGCCGTCCGACCAACCGGTAAAAACGTATCCCCAATCGGGCGTTGCCGTTACGGCTGAAAGCTTATGGCCGTGAACTACCGTCTGCTCGCTTTCGCCCGCAATTGAACCGTTCGCGCCCGCCGAAAATTTTACGCCGTAGGTTTTTTGCTCAAATATGGCGTATACCCGCACGTTGCCTTCAACGCGTTCTTCAAAGCGCGTGGCTTCGCTCACGTCGTCCGACCAGCCGACGAACGCATACCCTTCGTGGGGCACCGCCGTAATCTCAGCCGAATTGTCGTACATATTTACAATCTGGCTGCTCTCCCCCTCAATCTTGCCGTAAGAGCCTGCAATGTATTGAACCGTAAAAGTAAACCTTTTAAACGTAGCCGTAACGGTGATATCCGACGTTACGTCTTTGTCCGTACGCACGAAGTGCCCGTCACCGTCCGACCAACCGTCGAAATAATANCCGTCGTCAGGGTCAACGTATACTGCCGNNGTATCTTTATGCGCACTTACCGTCTGCGTGGTTTCNCCGCTNATNNNNCCGCCTTCGGCTGCAAGATAAGTAACGGTATACTTTTTTGCNCANCCGAAAAGACNGGCTGCCAAGCATACCGTTGCGGCAATAAATATTATAAGTNATAACGCNCTCGNCTTTTTNATACGTTGATTCCCGCGGATTATTTTTTAACCGCCTTGCCGCCCGTCAGNACTATCATCTTAACGGCTTGCAGCGAGAAGCTATCCGCTTCCACGGTCAGCTTTTTATCCAGCGTGCCGCGCGCAAGCACNTTTAAATAGGTGACCTTGCCGAAGCCGCTCACGCGCTTTTTGATTTCGGCAAGCGTAACCGTTTCGCCNTCTTCAAAGCTCTTTGAAAGCGTGTCTATGTTTATNATNCCCGTCNTGGTCCTGTCGGAAACGCCGCCCTTCTTTTCGACTAAAAGCTTTGCAACCTCGTCCTTAATAAGGCTGTCCGCCTCCTGCACGGTCACGCTCTTTCTTATGTCCGCAGGCTTGAACATGGTACCGCTCTGCGCCTCCTCGTCGGTAAGCACCTTTATAAGCTTGCGCTCTATAAGCGCCTCCGTCGTCTCGAAAGGATATTGCGCCGCGTAGTCGGTATTTTCCGCAATCAGCCCCGCAGACAGCGCGTTGCCGCGCATTACGTCGCCTATAAGCTCCTTTGCGTACTTCAGGCGCCTGTCGTTTTTAATGCGGTACAGACAGGGCGTTTCGGCGTAAGCCTTGGTTTCCGCAAGGCTGTCAACGTGGTACTTCGTACCGTCGTACGCCGCGGGGTCGAGCGCGAGGGCAAGCGACAGGGTCTTGCCGCGCAGCCTCAGCTTGGCAAGCGTCTTTCTGCCCGAACGGAAGGTTTCCCACTTCCAGCTCATGCGGCTCTTTACGCCCTTGTAGGACAGCAGGCAGTTTTTGAGTTCGGAATAGTACCGCTTGGCTTCTTCGCCGCTCTGTATAAGCTTAGCCTCGAAACTCTTGCTGTACTTGATGACGATATAGCGCGTCTTGCCGTCCTCTTCTACAACTTTTATTTCGCGGACCTCGTCGCCTTCTTCGTCGGCGCCGTCCGCCTCCTCAACGGCAGCCACAGCCTCTGGCTCCGCCGTCTGCTCAGCTACTGGCGTTTCGTCACGCTCTGTTTCCCCGTTTTCTGCCGCCTGCTCTTCTGCGGGCTCCTTCTTCCTGTTGCGCGCAACCAGAAAAATAATAAATCCGACGACCACGGCCAGCGCGACGAAAATTGCCGAAATAATGATAATATACTCTTTCATTTTAATCCTTCCGCCTTAACTTAATTACACCGATATTATAACACGGATTTATTGCCATTTCAAGACGTAAGCCATACTTTAAAGCGCAATTATATAGAGGATTTCCACGAAAACAGTTGCCCATGTGAAAAGTTTGTGATAAAATTCGGAATTGTTAAACCAAGGGGCGAGAGGTTTTGAATTATGTACAGAAAAAATCTGATTGTGCAAATGATTTACAGAATAATTATGTGCTGCGTTTCCGCACTGGGCGTGGTGCTGACCTTCGGCTTTTTCTACGTGGGAAAACCCGCCGATATGACCTGGGAATTTTTAAAGTACTACACCAACATAAGCAATTACTTCGTGTTCGGCGTGTCGGTCGTGGTGCTTGCCGATAACGTAAAGCGCGTTATGGCGGGCGAAAGGGAAGGCTATAACCGCAAGATACGCACCTTTAAGTTTATGACCACGGTTATGATTCTGGTCACCTTTTTAGTTTACAACACTATGCTGGGCAACCCCTTCCATCTGGATTACTGGCGCAAGATTTCCAGCCACTGCCTGCACATATTCGCGCCGCTGATGTTCATTCTCGATTACTTCCTGTTCGAAGAAAAGAAATGCATTTCGGTTTACGCGCCCCTCTTCAGCGTTATTATCCCCCTCGTCTACGTCGCCTACATATTCATTCTGGGCGCGGCGGTAAAGGATTTCGAATACCCCTATTTCTTCCTTGACGTCAATAAAATCGGCTACGGCGGCGTTATGATTTGGGTGGTAATTCTGCTCGTCGTGTTCACGGGGCTCGGCTACCTTTTGTGGCTGTTCAACAGAGGCGAAAAGGTAAACGGCAAAATCAAACTGGACCTTAAAAATATAAAGTGGCTGAAAATGCCCGAAACGGTTGAACCGCCGTCATTGACGGCGGCAGCCGCTATAGCGGCTACGGACGCAACCGACCAAACCGACGGCGGTCAAACCGAATAAAACCAAATTATTTATTACCCTGCGGCGCTTATCGTTTACGATTTCAA
>WFLX010197932.1_pt1 | contig 10314 bp, 7 predicted proteins | sample 4967041 | NCBI WGS metagenome assembly WFLX01 (sample SAMN12857096, study PRJNA449069) | gut metagenome | isolation source: stool from male and female vole | host: Microtus ochrogaster | place: USA:Florida | collected 2017
ATCTGTTCGGGAGTCTTCGGCTTTTCCGGCATGCCGGTCACAAAGTCCTCGCTGTCGTCTATGTCTGGAATCGTATCGGGCACAGGATACGGCACGGCCTTTTCGCCGCGCTCGGCACGAATGTTTATTTCGTTGCCCAATCTGAGAATCTGTTCGCTTAATTTTTTCAACTGACTAAAGCCAGGCACTTATTTTCCCACCTCTAGTTATTATACATAAATTAACGGAAATTTACAATATAAACTTTAAGAATTCTCAAATATTTTCCGATATAAAATTTATGAAAAAACTGAATCTATTTTTGGCATGCGCGTTTTTCTGCGCCACCGCGAGCTTCGCCGCAAAGGAAAAGGAAGTTCCGCTCGTGGAATCGAAATATTCGTTCGAGTACCGCGAGATCGCGCAAAAAATGCTCAATCCGAGCGCGCCGTTCGAAAAGGACGGACTGATAGTTTTTTCGGCGGAAGAAGGACCGCACTTCGTGGGAATCGCGTTCGACTTTGAAAATTTCCAGAAAATCCATTCCTTCCAAAAGCGCGTCATCCTCGACGAAAACGGCGAGAAGGACCGCGCGTGGTATTTCTACATTCTCGAAGATTATCCCAAGACGGACAGGATTTTGTACCGGCTCATCATCGACGGCCTTTGGACCACCGACCCGATGAACCCGAAGCAGCACTACGACGAGGCGACCGGAATCCACCTTTCGCAAATCGACATCAAGCACAAATACGAAATGGCGACTTCCGTGAAGACGAGCGCGAACGGAAACAGCGTGCATTTCGTCTACAAGGGAAAAAGCGGGCAAAACGTCCGCGTGGCGGGAACTTTCTCAAATTGGGACAGCTGGATTTACCAGCTCGCGGAAACCTCGCGCGGCCTCTACGAACTCACGCTCCCGATGAACGAAGGCACGTACTATTACGTTTATTGCATCGGCACGAAAGAATTCCCGGACGCGACAAACCATTCCCGCGCGATAAAGGACGGCGGAAAAGCGGTAAGCAAGATTATAGTTAATANTGANTAGTTAANAGTGAATGGTTATTAGTTGATAGTGGNTAGTGAGCGGGGCGGCTTTTTGTCACGCTTCGCGTGACAAAAACCAGGCTCTTCGGGGTTGCGTTGTCACTTCATTCCTACGCTACGCACTTCGTGCTCGCTTCGGAACTGGCTTCGCCAGCCCCTACGATCCTTGCCGCTGCCCCAGCGGAAGCGAAGCCGCAAGCGCATGCTTCACATCGCGGTTTTNGCGAAAACNTCCACAAGTTCCGCATCAACTATTCACTATTAATTATTAATTGTTCACTGTTCATTATTCACTAACGAAACTGCCCGAACTGGCTCATCAATTTCGCCTGCATTCCCTTGTTGCGGGAAAGCTTTTTCATCGTGAGCTTCGTCTTNTCAAACTGCTTTATCAATTTGTTCACTTCGGCGACGCTCGTGCCAGAGCCTTTCGCNATCCGCTTNCGGCGTGAAGGCCCGATTATCAGATGGTTCGCGCGTTCTTTTTTCGTCATCGAAAGGATTATCGCTTCCTGCCTTTTCATTCCGCTCGTATCGATGTCGCGCCCCTGCATCGCCTGCGCCGCGCCCGGAATCATTTCCAAAAGCGAATTCACGTTTCCCATTTTTTTCACCTGCTGGAGCTGCTCGAGCATGTCTTCCAAAGTGAATTCGTTGCGGGCCATTTTCCGCTGCATTTTCTGCGCGGCTTCCTCGTCAATCTTTTCCTGCGCGCGCTCCACGAGCGAAACCACGTCGCCCATTCCGAGAATGCGGCTCGCGATTCGGTCAGGATGGAACACTTCGAAATCTTCGGTCTTTTCGCCGGTGCCGATGAAAAGAATCGGCTTTTGCGTGATGGACTTGAGCGAAAGCGCGGCACCTCCCCTCGCGTCCGAATCGAACTTCGTGAGAATCACGCCAGTCAAGCCCAGCTGCTCGTCGAAGGACTTCGCGATGTCCACGGCGTTCTGTCCGGTCATCGCGTCCGCCACGAGCAAAACTTCGTCGGGCGAAACGGCCTTTTTCATTTCGACAAGTTCCGCCATCATCGCGTCGTCGATTTGCAGGCGGCCGGCCGTATCCAAAATTATCGTGTCAAGCCCGTTTTTCTTCGCGAAGTCGANCGCGCCTTTTGCCACTTTCACGGCATCGCGCGCGCCCTCCTCCTTGTAAAAAGCCACTTCGATTNTTTTCGCGAGCACTTCGAGCTGCTCNACGGCTGCCGGACGAANCAAGTCGCACGCGGCAAGGAGCGGACGGCGGCCTTCTTTTTTGAGACGCGCGGCGAGTTTGTGAGAAGCCGTCGTCTTTCCCGCGCCCTGCAAGCCGAGCATCAAAATCACGGACTGCGTGTCAGGGCCTTTGAGCTTCAAGTCGCGCTTTTCGTCGCCGAGCATCGAAGTGATTTTGTCGTAGATTATCTTTACGAACTGCTGCCCGGGATCCACGGCCTTGAGAACCTTTTCGCCCTTGGCCTCTTCAATCGTGCTGTTGACGAATCGGCGCACCACGCGCAAATTCACGTCGGCTTCGAGCAAAGCCATCTTTATCTGCTCGACGGTTTCCTCGATGTTCTTTTCGGTGATCGTGGATTTTCCGCTGAGCGCGCGCACGACATTTCCGAGCGCGCCAGTGATTTTCTCAAGCATCTTTCAATCCTCAATTTTTGACGACGAACGAATCTTCAGATTCGAGAGTTGGCAAAAACGCGATTTCNCAGCGAAGCGNGAAATCGCAGCAAATAAACGAGTTTTCTGCGAAAACTCGAAGTCAAAGTTTGCGNCACGAGTTTTTCACAAGAAAAAANAANTGAAAAACTCGGTAACAAGCCGAAGGCTTGTGTAGCATTTTTGACGCAAACTTTAAACATCCTCAAAACGTTCCTTCTACTCTGCCTGCTTGTAATTCATCAGCAGTTCGAGCATAAAATCTTCCGGCTCAATCTCGCGGTTCAAAATGCGGAAAAGCCCGTCGCAAATCAAAAGCTTCAGGTTTTTCGCCTGCGCGATTTCGTGGACGCATTTGCACGCCACCGCGCCTTCCGGCAAATATCCGATTTTGTCGATGTTCGCGATGAGGTCGTCNAGATTCTTGAANCGCGAAAGCAAGTCAGTCTTGATGATTTCCTTGCCGAATCTCCGGTTGCGCCCNTACTTCGACTTGCAAGTGACGTCGAGGTCGCCCACGCCTGAAATCGAAGTGAACGTCTCGGCGTGAGTCGCGCCCATCGCGAATCCGAGCGTCTGTATTTCGTTCAATCCGGCGGCCATCAAAAGCGATTCCGTATTGTCGCCGAAAATTTCGGAAGTTTCCGAAAGCGCGTCGAGCGCGCCGTAGACCACGGCGATCACGTTTTTCGCCGCCGCGCAAATCTGCACGCCCACAACGTCGAGGCTCGAATACGGCATTATTCCCGGAACGCGCATCAGCTCCCTGTATTTTATCGAGACTTTGGGATTTTCGCTCGCCGCCACTAGTCCCGTAATCTTTCCCATCGCCACTTCCTCGGCGTGGCTCGGTCCTGAAATGTAGCAGGTCGAGCCTTTGTACGAAGGCGGCAGCACGCTTTCCATCGTCTCAAGAATGAGGCGCGGAACGCCCTCNCNCGGGACAAANCCTTTCGTGAGCACGCCGATGTTCGCAGTGCCTTCGGCGACGCATTTCACGCCGAGAATCTTTTTGATTGTCGAAGCCAAATAAAGCGANGGGCTGGCCAAGACGAGGAATTCCTTTTCCGACGCGACTTCTTCTATGTCGCTTGACGCGCGCAGATTGTTTTCCAGCTTGAATCCGCCCAAAAACCGCTTGTTTTCGTGCTCGTCATTTATGGAAGAAACAACGTCGCCTTCCATCGCCCAAAGCGTGACATCGTGCCCGCCCCGCGCCAAAGCCTGCGCGAAGGCCGTTCCCCACGCGCCCGCCCCGAGAATTCCGACAGTCTTTTTTGAAGCCATAGCCTTCCTCTGAAACTAAACATCGAAGAAAATTTCAGTTTTCGAGATGTCTAGTTTCGCCTGCGCGAGCAACTTTTTGCCGCGCTGGCATGTGCGATAATCGAGTTTCGCGGGAAACGCAAAACCCGAGCTGAAAATCGGCGCGACATTTCAGCGACGATTTCCAGCATTCCTATGAAATCAATCACCGAAGAAAAACTTCAGTTTTCGAGATGACTGATTTTCATTCCTCTGAAATTAAGAATCGTAAGGAAACTTCCGTTTCCAAGAAACTTAAATTGCCATTTAATACCAAACCGAAGAATCGTCCTTCCAGTCAATCAACTCTTCTTCCTTGAAGAACAAATTGATTTCACGCTCCGCGCTCTCATCGCTGTCGGACGCATGGATTATGTTGCACTGAGTGTGGAGGCAAAAATCCCCGCGAATCGTGCCGGGCGCGGCTTCCGAAGGACGCGTCGAGCCGACCAACTTGCGCACGATCGAAATGCAGTCGTCGCCCTGCCAGCACATCGCCACCACCGGCCCCGAAGTGATATAGTCCACAAGTTCGTCATAAAAAGGCTTGCCCTTGTGCTCGGCATAATGCATGGCGGCCAAGTCTTGAGAAATGCTTATCATCTTAAGGCCGACGAGCTTGAGCCCTTTTTTTTCCAGGCGACCCAAAACTTCGCCGACAATCCTGCGATTCAAAACGCCAGGCTTCAACATTGCAAAACAGCGTGTTCCCATAATTTGCCAATTATACATGATTTTGAACAGTGTTTCAAGCACTTTTACAAAAAATGTGAACGCGCAAGAAAAATCTTTAAATGGCATAAAACGCGCGCAAACCGAAAGTGTCATTCCGTTTCCTTGTCGCACATCGACCTACTTCGTGTACAAGGCCTTTATTTCCTTCGCGTAGATTTTTTCAATTTGATGGCGCATCACAGTCTGCTTGGCGTTTATTTCCCTGCCGATTTTGAAACTTTCAGGAAGAAGCGCGAATTTCGCCACGCGCTCGCACGTGCGGAATCCGTTCTTGTCGTCCACGAGGCTGTCGATTTCCTCGCGGATCAAATTGTGGAATTCGCTCGTCTCCAAAAGNGTGTCGTAGGAATCGTAATAAATCCGGTTTTCTCCCGCNAACTGCAACGCCGCGTCCTTTTGCGGAACGATGAGCGCGGCGATGTATTTTTTGTCCTGCCCGACGACGACGGCGGATTCGATGAATTTGGAGCGGCAAATCGCGTTCTCCACCACCTGCGGCTCGACGTTCTCGCCGTCCAAAAGGACGATGGTGTCCTTGGCGCGTCCCGTAATCGCAATCTCATTCCAAAACGAAAGCATNGCGATGTCGCCGGTGTTTATCCAGCCGTCCTTGTCCAAAACTTTTTGCGTAACGTCCGGNCGGCGGTAATAGCCTTTCATCACTTGCCGGCCGCGCGCGAAAAGAAGGCCGCGTTTTCCGGGCTTGAGCGGAGTGCCGCTCAAAGGAACGCCGTCTTTTTGGGCGACGATTTTCACTTCCGCGCTCGGGAAAATTCTTCCCACGCAGCCCGAACGGTTTCTCACCGGACTTCCCATCGCAAGGAAAGGCGCGGTCTCGGTCATTCCGTAGCAGTCCAAAAGCTTCACGCCGAGAGTCCTGAAAAACAAATCCGCCTCGCGCTGGAGCGAGCCGCCGCCGCAAAGCAACGCCTGGATTTTTCCGCCGAGACGCTTTTTTATTTTTCGGAAGACGATCAGATAGCAAAGCCAATAGAACGGCGAAAGCAGCGCGAAAGGCACTATGCTGTAAATTTTGTCGATGACGCTTGTCTTGAGCGAAAAATGGCACACGAGCGAAAAGAACCTGTCGTGCGCCCAAGTCCACGCCGCGCCGATTTTCATCGAAAAATTGAAAAGCAGGAACGCAAGCCGGTTCTTCTTTTTTTGGGCGCGGTAGAAACTTTGCACGAACGCATCCCAAAGGCGCGGAACGCCCGCGATCCACTGCGGATGAATCGCGTCTATGTCTTCCTGCATGATCGAAATGGCGGGCTTTGAATACGCGATTCCGCTTTTGAGCGTGATGGCAAAATAAGTGAGTGCGCGTTCCATAATGTGCCACACGGGAAGGACTGAAAGCCACATGTCGCCTTCATGCGCCGTCACCAAGACATCGTGCGCCACTTCGCACTGCGCGATGAAATTGTCGTGGGTGAGCATGACGCCCTTCGGAGTGCCGGTCGTGCCGCTCGTGAAAATCACAGTCGCCACGTCGCCGCCTTCGGTCTTTTCCATTTCGGCTTCCACCGCCTTCCGCATCGCGTCGGTGGAACGGCGAGCCATGTCCTCCAAGTCGATGAATTTGTGGACGCGGATTCCTAGCAAAGCCGCGCGCTCCATCGTCAAATCCGTGGGAGTGTCGAACAAAACCGCGTCCTGCAAGTCGGGCACTTCCTCGACTTTTTCGAGCACCTTGTCAAGCTGCCTCTCGTTTTCGAAAAAGCAGATTCGGCAGTTCGTGAAATTCAAGATAAAGCGGATTTCGCTTCCCATCGAATCGCAGCCGCGCGGAACGTCGGCCGCCCCCAAAGAAAGCAGCGCGAGGTCTGTCAAAAGCCATTCGCGGCGGTTGTCGCTGATGAGTCCCACGAGGTCGCCGCGCGAAACTCCGAAATCGCGAAGGACGCACGCCATGTCCAAGACGCGGCGGTACACAAGCCCGTACCTTTGCGCGTCGTAAGTCCCAAGCTCGTTCTTGTACGACTGCAAAACAACGTCGCCGCATTCCTCGGCGCGCCGTTTAAAAAGAAGCGGCAAGTTTTTCGGCAGCGCTTCCCTTTTTTCGCGGAGACCCAAAATCTTTTTTACCTTGTCAATTTTTCCCATTTGCCCCTCGGCGAAATCTCATTATAAACGATAAACTGAAGAAATGCAAGCGGTGAATATTTTCCACTTGATTTAAAAGAAAATTCGTTGTAAAATATTCTATAATTTTACAAATCAAGGAGATAATCTATGTTCAATTACAAGGACATCGGCCTCGTGAACACAAAAGACATGTTCGCCAAGGCCATGAAAGGCGGATACGCGATTCCCGCGTACAATTTCAACAATATGGAACAGATGCAGGCGATCATTCAGGCTTGCGTGGAAACTAAGTCGCCAGTAATCTTGCAGGTTTCAAAGGGCGCGCGCGCTTACGCCGACAAATTCATCCTGCGCAACATGGCGCGGGGCGCGGTGGAATACGCCGAAGAGCTCGGCTGCAAGATTCCGATCGTGCTTCACCTTGACCACGGCCCGAACTTCGAAGTGGCGAAAGACTGCATCGACAACGGATTTTCTTCCGTGATGATTGACGGCTCCGCCCTTCCCTACGACGAGAACGTCGCGCTCACGAAAAAGGTCGTGGACTACGCGCACCAGTTCGACGTTACGGTCGAAGGCGAGCTTGGAGTTTTGGCGGGAGTCGAGGATGACGTGGTGGCGGCAGAAAGCCACTACACGAAGCCCGAGGAAGTCCAGGATTTCGTTTCAAAGACGGGAGTCGATTCGCTCGCGATTTCAATCGGCACTTCGCACGGACGATGCAAATTCACGCCCGAACAATGCACTCGCAGTCCCGACGGAGTTTTGATTCCGCCGCCGCTCGCGTTCGACGTCCTTGAAGGCGTGGAGCANAANCTTCCCGGATTCCCGATCGTNTTGCACGGCTCTTCTTCAGTTCCGATGGAATACGTCCGAATTATAGAACAATTCGGCGGAAAGATTCCTGATTCCGTGGGAATTCCCGAAGAGCAGCTCCGAAAGGCCGCGAAATCCGCAGTCTGCAAAATCAACATCGACTCCGACGGACGCTTGGCGATGACCGCCGCGATTCGAAAATTCTTCGCNGAAAATCCCGGAAAATTCGACCCGCGCGAATATCTGGGACCCGCCCGCGAAGAACTCAAGAAAATGTACATGCACAAGAACATCGAAGTTCTTGGCTCGGCCGGACACGCGTTGGACTAGAATGAAGCCGACGACCGCCGCGAAACTTGAACGGAAATCGCGCGAAGCGCATTTTTGGACAAGGCGCGGCGTCGCCGGAAACCGCAGCTTTCTTTCGACGATTGAAACTTTTGCGGACGAAGCGAAAAAAGCGGCAAGACAAATCGCAAGCCGCGTTCCGCGACCGGAACAAAACCTTCGCTTCCGCAAAAGTCTTTGATTTTTTTTCTCGACAATGACAAAGACTTCAAAAGATTTTTCGGCGCACCCGATCAAGGTTTTCCTTTCGTATTTCGCGCCGCACGGAAAACTTTTCGCGCTTGACCTGACATGCGCCACGTTCGTCGCGGCGGTGGACGTTTCGTTTCCGATGCTCAGCCGCTGGGCAATCGACGCCGTGATTCCCGGACAAAATTTCCGCGCGTTCTTCACTTTGATTCTCGCGATTTTGGCGGCGTACATTTTCCGAAAAATATGCGCGTACTGCGTGACGTATTGGGGACACGTTTTCGGAAACCTAGTCGAGGCGGACATGCGGCGCGACATTTTCGCGCAAATCGAACGCCAGTCATTCTCCTTCTTCGACAAAAACCGCACGGGCGCGCTGATGAGCCGCGTCACGAACGACCTGTTCGACATCACGGAACTTGCGCACCACGGCCCCGAAGACGTCTGGACTTCTATTCTGACGCTGCTCGGCTCGTGCTTCTTTCTTTTCAAAATCAGAATGGAACTCGCGCTTATAGTCTTCGCCTTCCTTCCCGTCGCAATCGCGCTCGTGATATTCTCGCGCAAAAGCCTTATGCGCTCTTCGAAAAAAGTCAAGGAAACCACGGCGGAAATAAACTCCGCCATCGAATCGAGCATTTCCGGAATAAGGGCGACGCAGGCGTTCACGAACGAAAGGTTCGAGCAGGAAAAGTTCGACGAAGGAAACAAGAATTTCGTGCGCGCGAAGCAATGGCGGTACAAGGCAATGGCCACGTTCCAGTCCAACATCGAGTTCGCGAACAACATCCTGTACCTNGTCGTCTTGGCGGCGGGCGGATTTTTCATCATGCGCGGAAAAATGAAAGTCTCGGACTTGGTGGCGGCGAACCTCTTCGTNGTGGCGTTCACCGCGCCAATCGGAAAACTTTCTTTCTTCACCGAGCTTTTCACNACGGGAATGGCGGGATTCACCCGATTCCTCGAAACAATGCGCACCGACACTTCGATAAAGGACGCGGACGACGCGGTGGAAATCATCGGCGCGCGNGGAAACATAAGATTCGAGAACGTCGGGTTTTCATACAACGAGAANTTCCCCGTCCTTGAAAACGTGAACCTTGAGATACGCGCCGGCGAAAAGCAGGCGCTCGTCGGGACATCCGGCGGCGGGAAGACAACAATCTGCAACCTGATTCCGAGGTTCTACGAAGCGAGCGAAGGCCGAATCCTTTTGGACGGAATCGACATCAAAAAGCTAAAAGTGGAAAACCTGCGGAGACAAATCGGAATCGTGCAGCAGGATGTCTTCCTTTTCGCGGGAACGATTCGGGAAAACATCGAATATGGTAAAACCGGGGCGAGCCTCGAAGAAATCGTCAAGGCGGCGAAGCGCGCCGAAATCCATGACGACATCATGAAGATGCCTCAAGGCTACGACACGATCGTCGGGGAACGCGGAATCACGCTTTCGGGCGGACAAAAGCAGCGCGTTTCGATCGCGAGGTGCTTTTTGAAGAATCCGCCGATACTCATCCTAGACGAAGCGACCAGCGCGCTCGATTCCGCCACGGAAGCGAAAATCCAAAGCGCGTTCGACGCACTTTCAAAAGGCCGCACTACGATAGTGATCGCGCACAGGCTCTCCACGATCCGGAACGCCGACAACATCGCCGTAATCGGCGAGCGCGGAATCACGGAAAGCGGCACTCACGAGGAACTGACTGCAAAAGGCGGAGAATACAAAAGGCTCTGCGAAAACCAATTCGCGCACAGCGCTCACGAATAAACCCGTAATGGCATCGCAGGAAAAACCCAAAAGGAGCGAATTCCAGCACGGGAAAAGCCTAGCTCGCGCAAAAGGAGCGTTTTCCAGTATGGGAAAAGACTCCCTCGCGCAAAAGCAACGTTTTCCAGTATGGGAAAAGCCTCGCGCGCAAAAGCAACGTTTTCCAGTATGGGAAAAGCCTCGCGCGCACAAAAGGAGCGTTTTCCACCACTGGAAAAGACTCCCTCACGCAAAAGCACCGTTTTCCACCTCGGGAAAAGCCCGCCCCGCACAAAAGCACTGTTTTCCACCACGGGAAAAGACTCCCTCACGCAAAAGGAGCGAATTCCTGAACGATAATTCCCTCGCTCACGCTGAAACGGACAATTCGCAAGCGTTAATTCGCTC
>WFLX010382625.1_pt1 | contig 10314 bp, 4 predicted proteins | sample 4967041 | NCBI WGS metagenome assembly WFLX01 (sample SAMN12857096, study PRJNA449069) | gut metagenome | isolation source: stool from male and female vole | host: Microtus ochrogaster | place: USA:Florida | collected 2017
GGTGCNCATGCAGAGGAGAGGCCAGGNGNAAGNCCGCCAATTCTGGGGCTGTATCAACTANCCCCACNGCAAAGGCACCCGCCCATATAGCNCCACNCCCCCCCNCANTGNAATANTCCGNCAATGTCGATGCAGCNCGGTGTGGCCCNGGGGTGGCCCGGGGCGATGAATCTCGATAAATCGATGTATCTCGATGTATCTCGGGGGTGGGCCGGGGCGATGTATCTCGATGCAGCTCGGGGGGGCCGGGGCGGTACAGCCCGTTGTGGGCCGGGTGGCATTGGGGTGCCCGGGATTCAACGGGATGCAACGATTTATCGGGATTCATCGATACACCCCGATATAGCCCGGTTGGTGTTAAAAAATACTAAATTTAAAGGCTCTGATGGTTAATTATTTACTGTAATTAATAATAAATGTGTAACTTAGCCACGCTTTTTGTAGTTTGAAATAAACCTGAAATCTTTAATATTTAATGAAAGTCTTTAACCTGTTGACAGCGTGTGCAGTAGCGGCCCCGCTGTTGTTAGCCGGCTGTAGTGACGACAGTGTGGGCGATATCGATGTGCCCGGTGTGGTGGATGGCCCGGTGACGTTTACGGTCGGCATGGGCGTGGTGACCCAGGCTCCGCCGGTATCTCGTGCGTCCGAGCTTGCCCATGAGCCCGGCTTTGAATATGAAAACGNCATTGAGGATGCTGTGGTGANCATCTATACCCAGNCCCTCAACNCTTACGGAGGCGNGATCGTGTACAGCANGTATCTCTCCGGCGACCAGCTCACCAAAGATGCCTCCTTCACCGGAGCGAGATTCTCGTCTGTCAGCTACGATGCGGGTGGCAATGCTACCGCGATGAGCACTGAGTACAGCTCGGTCAACCGGTATGAACTTAAGTTTGAGACCAATCTTACCGATGGTCAGACCTATTACATAATTGCCCTGGCCAATGTGGGCGATCTCGTGGGGGCTGGCGCCGGCAATGCCCGTATCAGCAGTCTCGATGATCTCCGCAACTATGTCTACAATGGAGACATCTGCACGTCTGCCGATTATAGCGGCGACTGCGGTAGATTTGCCATGTCGGCCATCGGAGAGGAGCGGTTTGTCTATAATAAGAGCGCGCTCAACAACAACACCTACACGCTGCCCGAGCTGCATGTGCAGCGCCTGGCGGCACGCATCGATCTGGTGTTCGGTAATCAGGGTTGGACCAAGGAGGATCTCGCCGGCAATTCCTACGACTATGTGATCCTCAACAGCGGCAGCGGCTATCCGTTTGATTCATATAATACATCCGTATTTTTCCCCATCTATGATGCAGAGACTGGCAGCCGCATCTCCGGAGCCGTACTGGCCCTCGACAAGCTGCAGATCTGCAATGCGGTTACCGGAGTTACAGGCCAGTATCTGTTGGAGCGCAACTTGGCTCAGATATTCGGCACCGAAAACTTCGACGCCTCTACCGGTTATGCCGGTAATCTCGTGCTCTCTCCCGGTTATGACAATGCCAACAAATCAGTGAGCGATTATGCCGCCGTGGACGCCAAGGCATTCTTCGGCAGGAAATTTTATGATGCCACCAAGGGCACCGACACTTATAAATATGGTGTGCTGGGATATGTGCGCGAGAATACTTTCAGGAATTACTCCGCGGCCAACGCCTACACCGCCATCTCATTCACCGGCCACACCAATCTCTCGGCCGGACATTTCGAGGGAGCCACGACAGATGCTGACCATTACGGTGTATCCGGCATGATACCCGTGCGTCACTCCACCGGCGAGCTTGACACCACCAGGCCGCTTGCCTACGGTATAGTGCGCAACACCATCTACCGTATACGCATCCGTTTCTATGCCAAGGGTGAGACCATTTCCGCCCGCTACTATTATTATGGTACCTATTTTGATGGTAAGGAGGATAAGAGTAATCTCGGGGAGAAAAAGTATACGGATATCCCGTTCTACAGCTACATCCTCGAAGGCGATGGTACCCAACCCAATGATTAACCTAATTAATCTACCCTGATGAAAAAGATTTCAAAATACACAGTATGGCTACGTTACGGCCTCCTCATCTTTGTTGCCGTGGCCGCCGCCCTCGTCGCTTACGCCGCAACGGCTGACGATCTCAATCCTATCGATAGCTCTATAGATTTGGTGTATACCGAAACGATCACTGAGATAAAGAATGATTTCTCGGATGGAGACAAGCATTTCCTCTTTACGGGAAAAGAGGGAAAAGGGTTTGCGTTTGGTGATGGCCCGTATGACTTTCCTGATGGAATGACATATCGTGGTCAGAATATTAATGACAGGCAGATAACTTTCAAAATCAAAGATGGACTGAAGGCGACCATCAAGATATACGCTTATGGAAATAACAATTCCGCACGTGTTTTATACTTGCGGAAGGATACCAACGATGGTGAGATTCTGGCATCCACTACAGGAGCAAAGAGTGAAATCATCACATCAGATATTACCGGCGGCACATACGTGATAACTGGTGCAGATGGTGCCCGGTTCTGTGGTTTAAAGATCACCGTAGAGAAATCCGACCCCACGCTTGCAACCGTCACCGACAATTATCAGTGGAGAGTGCAGGAGGGCGATGTGCTGAATCCGGGTGTCAATAATCTGGCCGACGCTGCCGCGAATACATATTTCACATATTACACCGGAGGTACGCCAGTAGATGCTACCTTGCCCCCCAACAATGGTCCCGTAATTGATGGACATCGTGCCTGGGACTACGACTTGTCAGGTAATTCTGTAGGCATCCAACTTGGCGAAGGTAAAGGTACCATTACTATATATGCCGGAGGAAATAATTATTATAATAACGTACTCAAAAAAGGAGATTACATAGACGGTGCAGTGACCGTGTCCGCATCATGCGATAATAATGGTGTGAATGTTGATGGCGTATGGTGTTCGACCAAGATTTATACCTATACGTTTGATAACTCCAAGCCAGAGGTGTATTGGATAACTCTGAACGGTGGTATTCTTGCAGGTATCGATATAGAATTTGAAGAAACGTCGGGCCCTGCGGCACCCAAGTTCGCTACCATCAGCGATGACTTCTCATGGATATGCACCAGCGGGGTGGATGTGGTGCCGGGCAACAATACCCCCGTCAATGTAGACGGACAGCAGAAATATTACACATATTATAATAATACAGCGCCGGCCACCGTGACCGATGCCGCTTCGGTACTCCTGCACGGCGGTCCGTCGATGAGCTACAACCTTGACGGCAGGAAACTCGGATTCAAGGTAGCCGCCGGCAAGTATGTGATCGATTTCTTCACATCGGCCGACGCAACGGCAAAACTATATTTCGGGGATGAGAACGCCACCGGCAATGACTCATTTTATGACAGCCGCTTCGGCTATACACCCGAGGTCTCGACCGTCACGATAGGAGGAGTGGAAGGAAAGACCACCCGCTATGTGATCGAGTCGGCTGAGGAAACGGTGTATTGGTTGAAGGTAGACAACGGCACCTTCGCCGGCTTTGACGTGATGTTTGACATCTCGTCGCCGGAGGCCGCCGGTATGGTAGCCACGCTGCCCTCAACCGACGGCTCCGCCGTGACATGGACGCCAACCAAGACCGACCTGAGATATGCCACAGGCCTCGGAGTCATAGATACCTACACCAGCGGAGCTGGCACCTACTTCTATCATCTTGGGCAGACCGTGGTGCTCGGAGGCGAGTATCCCGGCTGTGTGCCCTTGGGTGAGGGACGGGCCATCGGATTCAGGAATGCCGCCGGCAGGGAATTGTCCATCACTGTGGCGACCAAAGGCTCAGGCGACTACAAAGTGGTATCGGGCCACAACCCGTTAGACGGAGCCGTGGTGGTGACATCCTCCTCTGTTGCGACTGATGACCACCTGACATTCTCCGTGACCTCACTTGATGAGGAGACCTTCTGGGTTACCGGTGAGAAGACGGTGTATGTCGAGTCGATCACTTATACCGTGAAGTCGTCGCCCAACAACGGCCCGCTCCGCCTCATCAACACTTACTATCTGTGGCGCGCAGGCGACGAGGCAATACCCGCCCAGAGCTATTTCGACGGCAACAGTCTGCGTTATAATAATATACCCGAGACAGGCCAACTCACACCCGACTCAGGCAACAAGATCTCGGTGCTCGGAGTGCCTACTCCCACCGTGATGTTTGACGGCGATGACGAGTTCGTGATCCATCTGGGCGGAGCCACAAAAGGCCGCGTGACGGTATATTACACCGGGGCCGATAATATTTCGATGCAGACATCCTCGGCTGATGAAACTACTTACTCCACCAACAGCACCAATGAGATCAAAGATGATTACATCACATATTCAAATGAGGATGATGTGACACGTATCAAGTCATATAATTTTGATTTGACCGACAAACGCCCCACACAGGGACGCCTTGTGATAATCGGCGCCGGCTCCACCGCGCGTATCGCTGCTGTAGAGGTGGTGCAGGACAGGAATATCTCGATGAATGCCTACGGCAGCAAGAATATCGACTGGTATGTATGCGGCGATGCCAAGATGATAGTCGGTAGCGAGAGGGTGGAGGGTAACACCGAGTACGCCGAATTCTATGTGTCTAAGGGTCGTGTGCCGCGTGTGTCGTTTTTCATGCCTTCTGTGCTTAAGCTCTTTTATCAGGGCAAGGACGGAAATCCTGATGAAAAATATAAGGTCTCTGTCAAGATCGGCAAAGACAACCCCCAGAATCTGACAATGCCCAAGCTTTACAACTCCAGTGGTGAGAAGATAGACACAAGCACCGGAGATATATGGATCTGGATGACCAGAGACTGGGAGGTAAAACCCAATTCCGACAACACCCAGACAATTACGATCACGGCCACTGATCCGGATCCGGCAAATACAGGCAGCACGCGTACCTGGAAGGCCGTGCTTACATTCCACTATCTTGATTGTCCCGTGATTACGGTTTCGCCGGAGGATCCGTCGAATTCGACCGCAGCCACGCTCACCATGACCGCCGCCGACGGTTACGATGGGGTGCCCATCTTCTACACCATCGACTCTACCGATCCTGTCAACAAGGACAATACATATGAGGTGCCCGTAGGTAGTTGTGAAGGATACTATTCCACAAACAAATACTCAGGCAGCGTGGATGTCAGTGTCAATTGTATAGCTCTGGCCGCACAGTATGTAGAGACACCGAGACCTTTCTATACTGATGGTCCGGGCTCAGCGACAAGCTCGTTGTTCAAGCTGCTGTCCCGGCAGAAATACATCACGCTTGCCGACCGCCATGATATAACATACGTCAAGGAGCCTATAAACGATGAACAGGGCAGATTCAATAGGGAAGCCGGCGATATTGAGGTGTTTGAGGTCAATGACAAGCCTGTGATGAGGCTGATGTACGGCAAGGGCAAAGGCAATTGGGATGAAGCGGTGAAATTCTTCCGTATCATCGATGATGACAACACTTTCCAGCTCGGAGCCGTGAACTGGAGCTCGACCGGAAAGGCGCAGGACAGCGGATACGACACCTATATGGATCCGTATCAGTGGACATTGGCGGGCAGTGACCCTGACAAGCTGGAAAAAGGCGGTACATATCCCAATGATGTGAAATTCAACGCCAATCCTGATACTGAGATGAATGGCGGTATAGGCGGCGCTTATACCGAGGATGGCGGCATGTTCCTGCAACCCGTGGCCGGTGACTTCTTCCGTCTCGAGCCCGAGTACGACGGTATCGCCACGGTGTGGGTGCGCCAGAACGGTATGGTGGACTACGGCAATATGTATGACGGCCAGATCACCCGCCGTCCGGTATATGTGCTCGACGAAGACGGCGTGATACAGCGCGGATCCACCATCAAGCCTACAGCCCTCCATCACCTCTCTGTCAACGGTGTGTATGCGACGGCTTCGGGACGTAACGAGTTGCGATCCAGCTTCGCCAATACATGGAAATACGCCACCTCATTTGACGAGGGCTGGAACATCCTGCACGGATCTATCAAGCGTGCCGACTCTTATTTCCCGTACAATTTCGAGATGATGCAGATATGGTTTGGCGACATCCTCAAGTTCAAGACCAATGGTACTGACAATTATATCATAAAGTCGGGTGACCCCCAATCCGCACCCATAGAGATAGACAGAGCTAACAGTGTCAACATCAACCGCTACTCGCGTATCGGCACGCAGCTGCTATACAGAGACGACTGGATGGCCGCGCGCGAAGCCGAGCTGGGGGCCAAGTATCCATATGCCGATGTGAATCCTTTTGCCAAATACGGCTATGAGATACCCAACTTCGGATACGTCAAGTATTTTATTCCGGTCAAGGCCGGCAAGAGCTATTATATGGGAGGCCGTGGCACAAAGAACGGCTTTGTGGCTCTGCAGTTCGAGCCCCTTCCGCCAAACTACGACAACAAGGCATATCAGCGCGAAGATAACCCGAATATCGTTGATAACGGCACCACCGGGCGCGCCACACTCGACTGGAACGTGCAGGAGCCGGCTGTTAAGCTCACCTATTCTGCCAAGGAGGCTGTGGATGCCTATGACGATGGCCGGGTCAAGACCATGACTATCAGCGAAGACGGCGAAAACTACGACTGGTGGACATGGTGGGTGCCCGGAGCCGAGGACGAGAACAGGGAGCCATTTATCTACGACCGTGGCAACATGCTGGTGGGCACCACAATCAACGTAGACCTCGTGCGTAATTTCGAGGCTGGCAAGTGGTATCCCATCGTACTGCCGTTCTCGGTGAGCGAATCAAGGATGCGCGAGATGTTTGGTGATGATGTCAAGGTGCTCTATCTCGATCCTAAGGTGAATTCGTTCTCGGCCGATCAGGGCAGACAATACAACTCGGTATATCGTCCGGCCTTGGATGTGGATGATACTAACCTTAAGTTCACGAATCACCATTACCAGATGCTCTATGCCAATACTCCGGCCTTCATCTGCCCGTCTGAGATTACAGACAATCCTAAGCTGAAAGGGAAGACTGCGGATGACAAGACGGTGTTTCATTTCAAGCGCGTATGCTTTGCCGGCGGTGAGATCAAGACCTACGATATCGGTGGAGGCTATGAGGTGACCGGCTCGTATTATCCCACTGCCAAGGTGAAAGGTTTTGAGAAGACAGAGATGTACTACATCAGCAACGTGAAGGTCAACGGCAAGGACCAGGTGGTGATGTATCACAGCAAGGACGGTATCGACATGAAGGGCACCCGCTGCTGGATACGCCCCAAGAAAGGCGTGGCCCACGCCCCGATCATGACCATGGGCTTCGGCAGCTTCAGTGACGGCTACGGTGACAATCCCGGCATGACCGGCATCACCGACGTCATCAGCGACGATGCCCCGGCCACCCTCTACGACAACGACAACGTATACGACATCATGGGCCGCATCGTGGCCAAGGGCTCGACCGCCGGTCTGCCCTCGGGTGTGTATATCTTCNAGGGNAAGAAAGTNTATGTCANGTGATGTCTCCNTACGTAAATGATTAGACCAATGAAACTCAATAAAGCAATATATCTGTCGNCTGCGGGATTGTCGATGATGGCTNCCGCTATGCTGACATCATGTAACAATGAGCCCGAGCCTGTGCCTGNCGAAGAGATGTTTCTCCGCAACTTCATCATGAAATACGGCTTGATAGATCCTGAGCAGGACTGGAACATGGCTACCACCACATCGCTAACCCTAATCAGTGACGGTGTGCCCCGTGATGTCAATGTGCTGGTGAGCTGCGGTGGCACTCTCAGGCGTGTGGGCGAATTCAGAAACCTGAAAGAGAATATCGCCATCAGGGATCTCGACATACCGGTGTTTGCTGACGGTATGTATGTGGAGAGCCACGGCGAGATGTTCAAGGTGGAGCTTGACGGTATGCTCGACCTGGCGGAGTTCAGTTCGCCCGATGCTTCATCGCCGTCATATGGCCAGGCGGCCAGCTATGAGGATATGGCCTGGATTATAGCTGCCGAAGACCTCGGGTCGACAGATGATATGGACTTCAACGATATAGTGTTCCGTATCGAGTCCGTGGCTGTCAACTTCAAGGGCGGTCTCGAGACCACTGACTGGCACGTGGTGGACGAGGACGGATGGATAGATGTCTCCGGGACAAAGTCACGGCAGGCAGCGTCGCGTGATGGCGATGAGGATGTCAAGCTTGTGGGCAAGCGACTCAGGATCACCGCTCTCGCTTCGGGCGGTACTCTGCCTCTGTGGTTGCATTACCGTGCGAATGAGACTTATGATTATGTCATAGGATATAATGACGGTGGTGACAACATGTTGCTCGCCTCAGTTCTTGATGCCGACCAGGCCAAGAAAATGGAATGGCACAGATGGTTCGGCTTCGACAGGGACGACATCATGATCAACACCGGCACACCGACCGAAGGCATCTCCATGCCTACCGGCAGCGGCGAGGCCCGCGGTATAGCCACCGTATATGTGGATAAGAGCTTCTCGGTAAAGGAATATTGTTATGTCGACTACGACGGTGACAACAACGGAAAAAAGGAGAACTGGGAATGGAACACAGGTGACTATACAAAGTATAGTATCAAGGGATTCTATATCACCGTAGGCGCGCATACTATCGAAAATTGTCAGGCCGCCCTCTATCCCCCTCATCCCGGCGCCGCCCCGCAGGTATTCCTCATCCCCGACGCAGGCCCTGACGGCACACTGTGGCACTGGCCCACCGAGCGCACCGACATCTCGGTCGTATATCCGGATTTCAAGTCATGGGNAGGCGGAGAAAACAGTGAGTGGTTCGGCAGATATGGTGATAATGCAAAGGCCGGATACCATTATATGAGGAAATAAATCAAGATCACGATAACATCATCACAACAGCATCGGCGGCGCATGATTCATGCGCCGCCGATGTTTTGACCGGATGTCAGGCCATGCAGCGGCTCGCATATGGTGATGATATGCGTTATTAACATAATTTAGTAAATATGCCGTAAAATAAATAAGAATTAATGATTATTAAATTTATAAGGCGAGAATTAACAAAACTATATAAATATTAGCTAATTTTAGTGTAAAGATTTTTTTTCAATTAAAATACTATATGTAATTTTGCAGCGATTGCCGCGTAAAAGTTCTGCCATGCAGACAAGCAATCCCCAAAATATTGAAACTAAGAAAAAACTACTATTAAAATGAGCAATTCAAACGTTAAGCCCGCTACGGGCAAACTCGGTGTCATGGTGGTAGGTCTCGGTGCAGTGACCACTACATTCATGACCGGTGTACTGATGGTACGCAAAGGCCTCTCAAAGCCTGTCGGATCAATGACACAGTATGACAAAATCCGCGTAGGCGAGGGTGCNGANGCTAAATANCTGCCTTATTCNGAGATCGTGTCGATGCCTACTCTNGANGACATCGTGTTCGCCGCATGGGACGTATATCCCGCAAACGCTTACGAATCGGCCATGAACGCCGAGGTGCTCAAAGANAAAGATATCCTGCCCGTAAAGGATGAGCTTGAGAAGATCAAGCCCCTCAAGGCCGCTTTCGACAAGAACTATGCAAAGCGTCTCGACGGTGACAACGTAAAGGATGTAAAGGACCGCTGGGATATGACCGAGCAGATCCGCGAGGATATCCGCAACTTCAANAANGAGACAGGCGTAGACCGCGTCGTAGTGCTCTGGGCNGCCTCTACCGAGGTATACGTGCCCGTTGACGAGAAGGTACACGGCTCACTCGCCGCTCTTGAGGCTGCNATGAAGGCTGACGACAAAGAGCACATCGCTCCGTCAATGTGCTATGCTTACGCAGCACTCAGCGAGGGCGCTCCCTTCATCATGGGTGCCCCCAACACCACAGTCGACATCCCCGCCATGTGGGAGCTCGCCGAGAAGACCAAGATGCCTATCGCCGGCAAGGACTTCAAGACAGGCCAGACACTGGTGAAATCAGGTTTCGCTCCTATCATCGGCACACGTTGCCTGGGTCTGAGCGGCTGGTTCTCAACCAACATCCTCGGCAACCGCGACGGTCTCGTGCTCGACGAGCCCGCCAACTTCCGCACCAAAGAGGTGAGCAAGCTNTCTACACTCGAGTCAATCCTCGTGCCTGAGAATCAGCCNGACCTCTACACCGACTACTACCACAAGGTGCGNATCAACTACTATCCCCCGCGCAACGACAACAAGGAGGGCTGGGACAACATCGATATCTTCGGCTGGATGGGCTATCCCATGCAGATCAAGATCAACTTCCTCTGCCGCGACTCTATCCTCGCAGCT
>WFLX010093296.1_pt1 | contig 10312 bp, 15 predicted proteins | sample 4967041 | NCBI WGS metagenome assembly WFLX01 (sample SAMN12857096, study PRJNA449069) | gut metagenome | isolation source: stool from male and female vole | host: Microtus ochrogaster | place: USA:Florida | collected 2017
GTAACTCCATTAGAGTTGCTAACGCTTTTAGCAGTCCACTTTGCGGTAGGACTCACCACTAATAGTATAATACCATATTCATAAAAATAGTCAATCTTTTTGTTAGCGTCCTGCCTCCCCGATAACTATGGATTTCTTCCTTTGTATCAATAGTTTTATGCCTAACAGAAACGCAAAACCGCCAAGTAATACAAAGAATACCCATACAACATTCCAATATACCGAATTTACATCAAACATCAGTAACAAAAGCCTATTCCAAAATTCCAATCCAACTGCAATAGCAAATAAATCAAATAACACATAGATCCCACCAAATAAATAAATCCATCTCCACCAGTAGTTGTTATGCCGGTTTAGGATAAAAGTAATCACCCCTAAAATACATAATATCGCTAATATCCCCATCAATACAAAATAGAATAAGCCCTTATTTTCTAATACACCCATCCAGAATCCGGCATAAGAATTTCGATCTATTAAAGCCCATATTCTATGTAAATGAAATAAACCGAAAGCCATGAAAAACCATGGCTCCCATATTAATATTTTCTTTTTCAACTTATTCTCCTTGTCAGAGCAGTTTTTCAACCCATTCTCCTCCAAATATGATTTCGGCTACTTTTTTAAATTACCATAAGCAGGAATTTGTTAAATTGATTTCACCAAAAACATTTCCATTGGTTGTGCATATTCAGCAATATCTATCACAAAACCGCCACAATCCTTATAGCCTAATTTCCTATAAAAAAACTGAGAACTTTCATCAACCTGTGTTGAAGTCAATATCATTCCATATCCTTTTGATTTCATATCCTGCTCCCAAAAATCCATTAACTTTTTTCCATAACCCTTATGCTGATAATTACAATCTATAAACAGCATAGTACAAAACGGAGTATTATCCCAAAACAAATTATATCGTAAAAGCCCTATCGGAGTATCATCAAGTAGTAACACATAGCCTCTTTTATCGCGAACCTTATTTTCAAACTCCAGCTCTGGTAAATGCTTATCAAGACGATACCAAAAATCTTTATCCTCAATTTGAACATATCTAATATATATCATAGTATATCTCTCCAAATTTCGATTTGTAAATTTGATTATATCACTTCAACTCCCCATATACCACCATAAAATATAGGGCATAGCAGTCCGCCACACCCCACATTTCATATCGTTCCAACAATGTTTTATTTTCAGTTTCCACCCTTCCAAATCATTTGACAGGGTGATTTTTTAGGCTTTATATTATACACGAAGAATTTAGAGCTTTTTAGTAAAACAAATAATTCTATTTGCTTCTGTAAAATTCATAGCCTTGTGGAATTGAAAACTATTGTCATTATGGATTTCACAATCACTGGCAAATTCTTTGCAGCCTTTTTCTTTTGCCCACCTCTCACACTCATTTAGTAACGCTTTGGCATAACCCCTTTTGCGATAGTTTTCCATAATAAAAATTCCCTCTAAGTATCCAACAGGAGTTGTTTCGGTTCCTTCAACATAATCATGCCTTAATTGGCATTGTGCAAAACCGACAGGAATATCGTTTTCATACTTTAAAAATATTTGAGCATCCTCTTTGGAAAGAAGCTCTGAAAACTCATGGACTAAGTCATCGACAAAATTATCATTCCACAGCAAGACTGCTAATTTAGCTATGTTCCGTATATCATTTTTTGAGGCTTTCCGTATCATCGTTCTCCATCCAACTTCAAATTTATGGATTTCATTATATCATTTCGCCCCTCCGTTTTCCACTATAGAATATAGGACAGTAACGTAAATAAAACCCGAACTTTTCAATGCCAATTCTATCGGATCATTTTATCTGTTCCATACAATATTTTTCAATCCGTTCTATAACTTCATAAGCTACCGCGATCTGACGTTCAGCTTCTTCCCTACTTGCAATATAGAAATCATCATAATCGCTTGCGTGACGTATTTCTTCTGCTTCGCAGATTTTCCTTCCAAGTTCTCTTGGAAATATTTCCATCCAAAGCATGGATTGCATTTATTGCATTGAAAATAGCATAATAAGCTCGATTATTTGCTCCCTTGTATTCTTCCGCATCAAATAATATTCTTGCCGATTTCAAGTTTTCTTTGGCAGTCTGGATACGATACAGGCATAAATCTTTTTGTGTCCCTACATCTTCTTTAGGCTGCTCCATATAAGACCACTCCTTCTTTATGAATATTTGCATAAAAAGGATAATTTTCAACCCATTTTCTAAAATGTGCCTCGCTTTTAGCGATGGGTTTTATATCAAGATCATTATCTAAATTAAAATCATAGGTCATATAAGACAGATTCTGGCTATATGTCTTTAACCCTAGATAAGATATATCCAGCAATATCATAATATCTATATCGGAATCCGGTTTAAAATCTCCTCTGGCGTAAGAGCCATANAAGATTACTCTTTGTAAATGCGAACCATATATTTTTTTTATTTCTGAAATATNCTTTTCTATCAAATTTTGCATTGTCTGTGGCATAGCCATACCTCCTTTCTGTTTTTCCTTAAATGTTACATGCTTTCTTAATCACATTATACCCGCAAGTTTACGTTTCCACAACCCGAATTTTCTCTTTTAATAGCGTAAATTTACTGTAGGAATATACGCTGCCAAAACACAAAAAACGGCTTTTATTTTGACAAATATCATGCTACAATAATCAGAAAACCATAACAACTATTTAGTCAAAGGAAATCGAGGTGCGTAAATTGCAAACAATATTTCAGAGAACAGAAATTTCAGAACCGGCTTTGTTCAGTCCGTCCGACACTACAAAAAGAATAGAAAATTTTCCGGAAATTTGTATTTCCACATTTTCTGACAACATCATTCAAAAATTTTCTTCTTTGGATAACGTAGAAAAAATAGCAGAACTCTGCTCTGCAAGCGGCGCACTGCCTATTTACAAAATCAATTACAAGAATACTGCGATTGCTTTTTACCGTTCTATGGTAGGTGCACCTGCTTGTGTTGCGTGTTTTGAAGAAATAATTGCTATGGGAGCTAGAAAGTTTGTTTTGTTCGGCTCTTGCGGAGTATTGGACGATGATAAGGTAAAAGACAACATTATTATCCCTGTTTCCGCTGTCCGTGATGAAGGTACAAGTTATCATTATATCGCGCCCTCACCGGAAATCGAAGCAGACGCACATTCCATACAAATATTAGAAAATGTTTTAACAGATTGCGGCTACTCCTATGTAAAAGGCAAAACATGGACTTCAGACGCCATTTACAGGGAAACACTCCCCGCTATTGGGGAACGCCGACAAGAAGGCTGTCTTGCCGTAGAAATGGAATGTGCTTCTATGCTGGCAGTTTCAAAATACAGACATATTCCTTTTATCCAATTTTTATATGGAGCGGATAACCTTAGTTCTGAAACATGGGAAATCAGAGATTTAATGTCCTATGGTCTTACCAATGCGGAAAAGTATATGGTACTTGCCTTTGAATGTGGACTTGCCCTGTAAAAAGGCAGACAAGACCGCTATAGCAAATACAGCAACTACTCCCTCTATAAGATTTACTATAAAAGAACTGAATTTAATCGACTTTGTATATATAGGAGACCGCAAATGGTATACGAGATTACAGACACAAATAACGTATCATCGCTATTTGGCAAATGGGAAGAAACGCTTATCTGGTCTTGCTTGCAGGGGATTATGGGAAAAATCTATGCAGATGATTTGAACAACCCAACCGCAGCAATGGCTATGATCGGGGACTTTATCTTTTTTGCCGGAAAACCGAATATAGAATTAGTATCATATAAGCCTGCCTGGTGTATTCAAAATTTTATGATTATGATACCCCAAAACGACTCTTGGAAAAATCTAATCATAGATTTTTATGAAAAAAAGGCAAGAGTAATTTCTCGATATGCTGTAAAGAAAGAACCTGACATTTTTGATAAAAAGAAATTGGAAAAGGCAGTCTCTTCCCTGCCGGAACAGTATACCCTATCCATGATTGATGAACGGCTTTATCAAATGTGCAAAGCAGAATTGTGGAGTGCTGATTTAGTATCACAGTTTCCAGATTATGAAAACTACTGTAAATTTGGCATAGGCGCAGTAATCTGTAAAGGAAATATCATGATATCCGGGGCTTCCTCCTATTCCAGATACAAAGAAGGCATCGAAATAGAAATTGATACCAGAGAAGAATACAGGCGCAAAGGATTCGCCTATGTATGCGGGGCAAAACTGATCTTAGAGTGCTTAAAACGGAATTTATATCCAAGTTGGGACGCGCATAATAAAGGCTCTGTCGCATTGGCAGAAAAGCTGGGCTACCATTATAGCCATAGCTATACGGCAATCGAGATACACGATTATTGAAGCAAACGATTGCTCTCTTCAGATTCAAAATTTTCCTTTTATTTAAGTTCCTTACATGATGCCAGCACCATGTCTAAAAAATTTGTCGTGTCTATCTCTGTCTATTTATTTAATATCATATTTTTCAATCCACTCATACATCGCCCTAACAACCGGTCTTAAACCTTTTCCCATCTCGGACATATAGTATTCCACCTTTGGAGGAACTTGCGGATATTCCTTACGGATAATAAGTCCATCTTTCTCCAACTCTTTTAATTGATTTGTCAACATTTTATGGGTAATTGGGGTAAGCAGACGTTTCAACTCTCCATATCTCAACACTTCATGAAATGCCAACATATATATAATTCTTAATTTCCATTTTCCTCCAATCATTCCCACAATCGTTTCANATCTTTNATATCNAAAATNNTGAAGATAGCAAGGCTCTTTTTTCATACATACTCTCCTTTATGATAGTATCACACAAAATAGTGCGTACTTTTCAAATAGAATTATATACTCCTATAATAGAAATTGAAAGGCGGAATATTATGAAAGTTATTATACTGAATGGAAGTCACAGAAAAAGTGGAGCAACCGCATTGATACTGAATGAAATGTATCAAAAATTAGAAACTTACTCTAATGTAGAAGTCCAATATTATAATGTTGCAGATTTGAATTTAAAATATTGTATTGGTTGCTGCAAATGCTACAAAAATGGTAAATGTATTTTTAATGATGACATTGAAATACTATCAGAAAATATCGAAACAGCAGACGGCATTATTATAGGTTCTCCTACATACGCAAGCAATATTTCCGGACAAATAAAGGTCATAATAGATCGTGGACATTTTGTTATGGAACAATTACTACACAAAAAATATGCAATCAGTGTATCCACATACGAAAATTATGGTGGAAAGGACACCTCTAAAATATTAAACAAATTATTGTCTTATTCCGGGGCAATTATTTCTCGTTCACTTATCATTAAAGTGCCTTTTTCTACTAATCCATTAAGTAGTTTAAAAATACAAAATAAGGTGAATAAAGCAATAGATAAATTTTATAATGATATTCATAAACAGAATGCGTATTTATACCAAAAGATAAAACATTTTATTATATTTAGATTTGGAATTTTCCCTTTTGTCAGAAAAAAAGGGACTGAATATCAGGGAGTGGTATCTAAGTGGAAAAAGAAGGGTATAAAGATAGAAATATAAGCCGCTCCGATATAAACGGCTTTAAACATCATTTAGAGTGTACTGCATCATTTCTTGAAAGAAGATACACACAATACTGATTCATACTGATGCCTTCTCTCTTGGAATGCTCAGCCAGTAATCGGTGCAAACTACGAGGTATCCTTAATTTAAACTGTTCGGAATAATCATCTAAACTATCCGGCTCATAAATTTCCGTACCATCTTCAAGCGCCGCTTCAATCCATGCCTTCTTTGCATCCAATGCATTTGCTACCGCAGATTCTACTGTTTCGCCACAAGTTTTTCTTTGCACCTACATTTCTATATTTCAACAATGTTTTCTGAACATCACGACTTTATATATTCCCGTACCAAACAATAAAACACAGGCAAACGTCAAAACAAAGAACAGGTCTTTCACAAAATACCATACCAGCCAGAGGGGAGAGCCCAAAATATAAGGCAAAGCAAGAAGCAGTCCCGGAAAAATAACGTGACGCATAATATCACGCACAAGCAAACCTTTGGTTTTAGGTTTGTTTTTCCATTTTCTGATAGAGACAATGGGAGCAATCGACACAAAAATGATTATAATATAGATCAAGTCTATCAAAATATGAAAGATGATATACGCATGATCCGGCAGCGAAACTTTTTCTTCACCAAGCAGCGGTAATATGATATTTCCCAGCAGGTTATTATCAACAAGATAATCGTTCATATTGACAAGGACCACGATACCTATTTCCTTTTCAGGAATAAGGAACATATTTGAGGTGTAATTCTCTACCAATCCTGCGTGGTTAAGAAGGGGCTGGCTAAACTGTAATGAATATCCCCAACCCATACCGTAAAAATCATTACCATTCTCGTCCTCCGGTACATAGTCATAAAACATGGTATCAATACTGTCCCTGCTGATGATATCCCTACCGCCGTTTAAATACATCTGTAAATATTTTCCCATATCTGCGGCACTTGAACTGATATATCCTGCCGGCACTGTCGAATACGGTGCCGAATCCCTCGACGGATTGCTCCCGTCAGGATAATCAGGTTCACCGACAACAGGAATACCAAAATAATTACGATAACCGCTGATCAGGCCATTCTCCCTACCTTTCTCAAATGAGGCAGCCGAGTGCTCCATGTTTAACGGCTGAAATATATTCTGTTCCACATATTCCTCATAACTCATTCCACTGACTGCTTCTACAATCTTTCCCAACAGACCATAACCCACATTGGAATACCGATAAGTTCCCCTACTTTCAGTAATTTTTGCATTGCCAAAATAATGATTGGTATCAAGTCCGCTTGTATGGTTTAGCAGCTCTCTGACTGTAATCTCATCGCCCTCAGAAGAGTATTTTAGATACGCCGAACAATCGATATATCCGGAGATCGGTGCGTCCAGTTCAATTTTTCCCTGTTCAAAAAGCTGCATAACAGAAAGTGCAGTAAAAGATTTGCTCATAGAACCAATAATAAACGGCGTATCAATGCTTTCACAATTACCATAAGTCTCCGCGAACAATATCTCATCTTTATCTACTACAATGACAGCCATTCCCGGAACATGATATTCCTCAACATCCTTTGCTATTTGCGAGCTGATTGCCTCATAGTCCATAGTATGATAGTCTATATCATCGGCAGCAATCGCATAAAACGGCTGTGTCAAGAATACGAAAATGATACAAAATAAATATGCGATGGTTTTTCGGAATATATTTTTCATATTAATCCCCCATGCCGCCTTTAAAATCTCCGTATCCCCTTTGGGTTGCAAAAATAATCGGTTCTCCATTTTTATTTGTGTCCNTGATGATAGCAGCCACTACATGTATTGTTTTCATCCTGTTTTTNCCTCAGTTNTATAGACTTGCAATNATNTTCTTTGCCTGCCGCAAAATAGGCAATTCCCTNTTTGCTATGAGNCTTCCAAGCTTTGTNTCAGAACGCTTGTCATATTCNCTAANAGCTNCTTCATAGGTTAGTCTCAGCGTAGACAGATGAAAACTCTCTTTCTCATCCTGTGTTAGATTCGTATCTCCAAAGGAAAGAACCTTGCAAAGGTAATAGTTGTTCAGATTATGCCTGTGAATCAAATTGTAATAATCGCTGACAATCCCAATCTTACATAGAACATCTACTTCAACGCCTAACTCTTCCTTAAGTTCCCGTTTGATCGCTGATAGTAAATCTTCTCCATTTTCAACTCCGCCACCGGATGTTTCTATCAATGTTGCCTTGCCAAAATCATCGTCACGTTCCACTCTGACAAAATAGTAATACCCGGCATCATCAAAAACGATTGCTCTTACGATTTCTCTATTATGATCTATGTATTCAAATGGCCATTCTGTNTCNTGAAGTTCTANGTTNATTTCNGATTTATTGTTCATAGTTCACNNNCCANAATATATTCTTCGNTNTTCNCNTCTACNGTNTTAAATNCGACCTTATACCCTTTTCTCTNATGATTCTCAAAAAGCTGTCTCTGCTTATTTGAACCTTTTCTGATTTCTTTTTTGCCTTATTTCTATTTCGGACATTATTGATTACGGGTCACCTTTTGCAGCAATGCCTCCTGAAGAACTTGTGAAAAGTTAATGCCAAGGGCAGTAGCTTCTTCATTGAGCCATTCCGGAATAGTAAGCGTCTTTTTAACGGCCCTGGAGTTAGTGCGTTTTTTATATGCAAGCATATCAAACTCTATGACTACGCAAAACTCATTACCCCCCGTCATGATTTTACAAGGGTCAGACGGAATGGGAAGTGCCAATTTTTCTGCCTCTCGGCTGGTAATTGCAAGACCTAAGGCTTCTACCGCCATTTCATAGGCTTGCTGCATATCCTCTCCTTGAGTCATACATTCAGGTAAATCAGGAAAATCAATCCAAAAGCCGCCTTCTTCCGCCTTGTGAAAGATAGCAGGATAAAATAGTTTGTTCATACAATAAATACCTCCGTTATTTGAGAAAGCCAGATCATTTTAATCCAGCTTGTTTTAAAATTGCCTGTTCCAATCCCTTTTTAAGATCCTTCGAGTGATATGGAACAATTACGGTTTTCTTTGTAATGGGATTATTCAGTTTTATATGAGACCCGTTTTGGCTAATTGCTTTAAAACCGTTTTTCTTTAGAAGTTTTATCATTTCTTGCGAAGTCATTGGCATCTTCTGTACCCTCTTTTCTAAACCAAACAAATTATAACACGTATAAACACGTGCGTCAATGAAGACATTAAAAATAAGAGCTGTACTATCTCCCCATGCAATTCCTTCTTACGATACTTTTCCCATTCTAACATAGGGAGCTTTCTTCTGTTATTTTACACATTTCTGTTCACTCCTACATTCCCATCTTCAATCCCTCAATCAATGTAACATCCGCCGGCAGCCACTCAACAGAATCTAATTCTTCCTTCGTTAGCCATTTTGCCGCTTCATGCTCTTTCAAAACCAGATCACCGGATATAACTTCTGCCCAAAAACATGCCATAGAAAGATGAAATGCGGGATAATCATACTCAATCGTATCAACTAACTCCCCCACTTTTATTTCCGTATTAAGTTCTTCCATAATCTCTCTTTGGAGCGCTTCCTGTGGTGTCTCCCCTTCTTCTATCTTTCCTCCAGGAAATTCCCAGCCGCCTTTAAAATCTCCGTATCCCCTTTGGGTTGCAAAAATAATCGTTTCTCCATTTTTATTTGTGTCCCTAATGATAGCTGCTACTACATGTATAGTTTTCATCCTGTTTTTCCTCAGTTTTATAGACTTGCGATCATTTTCTTTTTACATTTTATATTATAATTCATTCTCTTGGCAACAAAATCTGTACTTATTCTACGTAAATATAAATACTCAAAATAACATCAGGTAATCTATAGACTACCTGCCATGCAAAAATGTTATAATCTCAATCTATAAAATCTTCATCATTTCTTCTGCGTACTTCCTAAATATGCTATACTCAAAAAAATTTAAAATTGCCTATTGACCCTCACGGAGCGTCATAGATTAAAGTGATTATATCAAGAACAGGAGGACATCAGCTATGAGGACAGTAAAGGAAATATCGGATTTAACAGGTATCAGCGTACGCACACTTCACTACTATGATGAAATCGGATTGTTGAAGCCGACAGAGAAAAGTGAAGCGGGATACCGGCTTTATGACGATAAGGCATTGGAAACATTACAACAAATTTTGTTTTTCCGTGAATTTGATATTCCTCTGAAAGAAATCAAGGCTGTTATGGAAATTCCTGCTCTTGAAAGGAACCAGATTTTAGCAATGCAGCGGAAAATGTTGATAGCAAAAAAAGAGCGCATGGAGCGTCTGATTGCCAGCATTGATGACATTATGAAAGGAGAAAATAAAATGGATTTTGCAGTTTTCAGCAAAACAGAGATGGAAGAAATGTTCCAGACTATGCTTGAGCATATGCCGGAGAATATTAGAAATATTGCAATTAAAGAATTTGGAAGCATTGAACAGTGGAGAACGCATTACATGGAAGTCGTATCTTCAGAAAAAATGCAAAAAAACTATGCAAAGGTAGTGGAATGGTATGGTGGAAAAGACAAATTTTTATCCGTCGCCCAAAATCCCATTAGCAAAGAGGTTGCAGAAAGTTATAACAAACGGTTGGAAGATATTTTGCAAAAACTAATTGCGAAACAGGATTGTGCCGTAGATTCTTTTGAAGTAAAAGAGATTGTCGG
>WFLX010001792.1_pt1 | contig 10310 bp, 6 predicted proteins | sample 4967041 | NCBI WGS metagenome assembly WFLX01 (sample SAMN12857096, study PRJNA449069) | gut metagenome | isolation source: stool from male and female vole | host: Microtus ochrogaster | place: USA:Florida | collected 2017
ATATTCCGATAAAGAGTATTGACTGTAAAATCGCGGCGGAAACAGTCTTCTTCAATAGTGCCATTGACTACTTCCGGGCAACGACTCGTCTTGTCGGTATATTTCTCTGCGCGNGTCTGCACNNCCTCTATTTCCTNTTCGGGAAACTTACGGAGGCGCAATTTNGCAGTGCCAAANTTTCGGAAAAGAGTNGGCATCTCCACNACATATTTATGCCNGAANAGCCACATNGCAAANTTCACGCCNCCATCCGGNAGATCTACCGCTATATCCACNTCATGNATCGGNGCACCCAAAATCTCATCGCGCACACATCCCCCNACGGCATAAAGATGGCCNTCCCATTTTGTGCCTTCGCTAATCTTGCGGAAATAGTCGAGNATTTTATGATATGTATNGTCNNTCATAGGGGGAGGTTATGGGGTTATAGGGTTATGAGGTTATGGAGAGTTTTCAGGATTGGAGAGCTGGCATCTTGGTTCGCTTGATATGCTTTATCTGCCAAGCGAGCATGAATCCGGCTACGATAGTGGAAAGGAAGTCGCCAATGGGGAAGCAGCTCCAGACTCCGTCGAGACCAAAAATCGGTGGCAAAATCATAAGAGCAGGTATAAGGAATATCACCTGGCGGGTCAGAGAAAGGAAAATTGACTTTGTAGCCATTCCAAGCGACTGGAAATAGTTGGTCACCACTACCTGGAAACCGACCATCCAGAAACCAATTGTAGTAATGTGGAGGCAGTTTACCGCACACTCTATCTGCTGCAGATCTTGCATGAAAAGCTTAGCGATGAAATTGGCATTCGTAGCTCCAATGATTGATCCGGTCGTAGTGATGCAGACCGAAGTCAAAGCAGCGACCTTAAGAGTGCGGAAGAGACGTTCGAATTTCCCGGCACCATAGTTATAGCCCAAAATAGGCTGCATACCCTGGCATATACCGATCACCACAAACACGAATATCGTCACAAAACGGTTGAAAACCACCACCGCTGCGATGGCATCATCGCCACCATACTTAAGCAGAGAAGTATTGACAATGGCATTGACGCAACTACCCGCCACATTTATAAGGAATGGCGACATACCAATGTAGAGAATCGAAGTGATGACACGCCAGTCGAACTTGAATGTGCCGCGTTCAAAATGCAAAGTGGTATCTTTGCGGAAGAAATGCTGCATTACGAAGATTGCAGTGACCACCATCGAGATATCCGTAGCAATAGCGGCACCCTTGATGCCCCATTTAAAGCCGAACAGGAACAAGGGAGCAAGAATACTATTCAATCCGGCACCGATCATGTTGGTCCACATAGCCTTCTTCGGATATCCAGAGGCACGCATCACATTGTTGTAGCTAAACGTAAGATTCATCAGCACCATGCCGGGGAGCACCCAAGTAAGGAATTCCTTGGCGTAGGGCATGCTGGCATCGGAAGCACCAAAGAGACGGAGCAGAGGCTCGAGGAAGATAGCAAAAGCCGTAGTATAGAGCACTCCGATTATGATGGTNAGCTGCACNGAGTTGCCNAGNATNACNGCNGCNCGATGATGGTCTTTCTGNCCTAANACGATTGAAATNCTNGTGGCNGCACCNGCACCGATGAGCATACCNAANGCAGTNCCAAGGTTTTGCACCGGGAATGTCACGGCAATACCCGCCACAACATTTGGGTCGTCGATAGCATGACCAATCACTATAGAGTCGATGATATTATANAGCGCCATGACCACTGTGCCTATCACAGCGGGAAGACTATATTTCAGAAGTATCTTGCCAATCGGAGCGGACGCAAGCTCTTTCAATCTTTCGTCGGTAGGCCCTTTGGCAACTGATGTATTTGTGTTGTCGGCCATCGTTTAGTTGCTTTAGTGGAATAAAATTTATTAGATTATTCAATAGTATAAACAATCATCTGGCGATTTTGATTGTTATAAGAGTAAGGAATGGATTTAAACAGGCATACAACAAGAAAAAAGATAAAAAACATTAACCATAAAACCAAAACCAAAAGACAATGAAAATCAAAGNATTATCTTGTGTATTCTTAGCAGCACTCATGCTCTTGGCAGGGTGTAACACTACCAATCTCGGAAAGGGTGCCGCAATCGGTGGCGGCGGTGGCGCAGCATTAGGAGCAGGCATTGGAGCTCTTATCGGTAAAGGCAAAGGCGCAGGTATCGGTGCCGGCGTTGGCGCAGCTGTAGGAACAGCAGTAGGCGCTATCATCGGCAAGCACATGGACAATCAGCAGAAGAAACTCGAAGAAGAGCTGAAGACTGCCACAGTAGAAAAGACAGAGGTCAATGGTACCCAGGCAATCAAGGTGACCTTCCCAGGCGGAATCCTCTTTGCAACCGGCAAGTCGAACATCCAGCCTGCAGCTCAGAGTGAACTCGTGTCTTTCGCAGAGTCGCTCAAGCAGAATCCTCTTACTGATGTAGCAATCGGAGGATATACAGACAACACCGGCTCAATGGCAGCCAACACCAAGGTGGCTGATGCACGTGCCAACTCCGTGAAAGTATTTCTCGAAGGCCAAGGCATCAATGGCGACCGTATCGAAGCGCAAGGCTATCCGATGCAGGACTATGTTGCAAGCAACGACACTGAAGCAGGACGCGCACAAAACCGCCGCGTAGAAATCTACATCTATCCTTCTGAAGACATGGTGAAGGCCGCTGAAAATGGCGAGCTGAACTAAAAAATCACCCATACTATCCACCCTGCGACAGCATAGCCGCGGGGTGGACTATCATTTCCATATTGCATCATCAGCGATCAACATCTTGACCACTTTAAAGCATGATAANTACGCGCCACTCATTACTTTGCATCNTAACCGCTTTNNTTATCTCATTTTTGTGNCCGNCANNCACAAAAGCNCAGATTCTTGTGCCTGATGGNGTGANAGAAAACACTGANTCCATAAAGAAATCGATGGATATCGGGCCNTTTTTCGGACTNTATAAAGACAATTATTTTGCGTTAGGCACCGACCCTTTCCANACTCCCGACAAATACAACTCAGGAGTTAAGTTTCAGTTATCCATATCGCAGCGTCTTACCAACGCCACTCTTCCNTGGGGCACTTACATTTATCTTTTCTTTACGGAAAAGGTGTTTTGGGAAATCTTCCAGGACTCTATGCCGATGAGCGACCTTAACTTCAATCCGGGTATTGGCTGGTCGAAGCCATTTTTTGTCAAAGACAGATATTGTGGCAAACTCACTCTCATTGTAGAGCATGAGAGCAACGGCAAGGATGGGGAAGCATCCCGATCATGGAATAAAGTTTCTCTGGCAGGAAGCGCATACGTGACTGATTGGCTATCAGTGCATGCAAAATATTGGATACCCATAGTCGACGGGCAGAACAATAAGGACATTCTGAAATACAGCGGTATTTTCCAAATGGGATTCCAGCTTAATTCCAATAACCGGCGATTTACGTTAGGTGCCACTTTTGTAAAGCGGCAGGGCTGGAACATGAATTGGAACACCAATATCCAGGCTGGATGGCGAATCCACAAAGACTCCAATCAATATCTTTTCTTGGACTTCTACAACGGATATGGCGAGGGACTCTTGGCATACAACCAATTCCACAACCGGCTTCGCTTTGGCATTCTTATCCGCCCGCAGTTCTTCTCTGAGTATTGATCGCGTGTCGCGTAACGCGTAGTGCGTATCGCGAAGTTAGCGGGCGTAGGCTCCGAGAGCGGGGTTGCCCCATTCGAGGCGGTCGATGCCATCCATGTCGAAAAGACATTCNGGGGTGACNNATTCCGGATTTCCAGCTCCGATAGCGGGAGAGTCTTCCTTCAGACGATAGTTGAAGATATACTTGTCGCGAATAGTCTCAAACTCCGGGTCTTCATCCCACAGGCAAGAAATAAAATGGTCGTCGTCGGATCCTGACACCCCGAGAAGGACATTGTGCATATACACATCAGTGCCGTCTAATTCGCCTGGGCTCAATGGAGATGTGATGCCATAGATGATGCTGTTGCTGAAATTAGCTTTCATGAGCGGATTGGAAACACCTGAACTGTCTTCTCTTGAAACATGAGAAAGCGACAGGATTGATTCAGGAGATATTGCGAAGAGATAATAGTTTGCCAGGGTGCATTGCACAAAATTGTGGACACCTCCAGAAAGCTTTACCACTCCTTCCCCCGCATCAGAAAAGCAACATCCGTANGCATCTACCCAAGCATGCGATGATCTCAAGACATTCCCCTGGGAATTATGAAGCCATGAATTGACGAGTGTCAGCTTATTGCGGTCGAGAATGCCACAACTATCCACTACTACTCCATCTACTGTAGACTGCATTTCGACGAATTCCATACGGTTGCCAAACGAACCCGGAGCAAACCTCACTCCTTGCCATTGGCCGGCAAGAATCTCATATCCAGCGTCTGGGAGNACATTATCAAGGCGGTCGCCACGCATTGCTATCATTTTCCCNACCTCCCCAACAGCAAGAAGACGGCCGTCGACTTGAAGCATTCCCTTGTCGTGGAAAAGGAGTCGGGTGCCTGGACGCAAAGTCAAGGTCGCTCCTTCCGCAATTCGAAGTGTATCAAACACCACGTAGGGCATTTCGTCGGTGAAAGTGACATCGGAATCGATAGTCACTCCGCGAAGGCGGCGGACATTTTGCCCATATGCTTCCAAAGTCACAGTCTGCGTCACTCCATTAGTAAGGAAATCGAGCATTCCCTCTACTTTGAAGGGCCGGATGTCGGCATTCTCATCAATAAAGCACTCCACAAACACAAATATTGAATCGTTGGCACGAATCTCCACGTTTTCAAACACTTTTCCAGACTGTCCGTCGACATTCATGGAGAAAATGCCATCGTCAGATCGCATGCTGATGCGTGAAATATTTATTGACTTNGATGCCTTGTTGAAGACCTTCAGGCGCGCAGTAGGGGTGCCGAGATCAGTGAAGACTGTATCAAAGCGCAGTGTGTCGGTAGAAAAAGTCAGCAAATCGGAGGGAGAATCAGTGAAGTCGTCAGAGATACACCCTTGCCATAATGATGCGCCGATAAGGGATATGAAGAAAAAAAATAGAGTTCGTAATGTTTTCATATACGAAAAACGTCAGTAATAACGTATTTATTATATGAAGTATATGGTAGTGGCCGGAGAGGCGTCGGGCGATCTTCATGCCTCGCGGCTTATGGAAGAAATAAAGGCTCTTGACAGCAATGCCGACTTCCGGATACTTGGAGGCGATCTGATGACCCAAGTAGCAGGGCGGCAGCCGGAGATACATATTGAAAACATGAATGTGATGGGCTTCACGGAAGTGATACGCTCATTGCCTACTGTGCTTTCCAATCTCAAGCGGGCCAAGGCTTTAGTCAGAGAATACCGGCCGGATGTGCTTGTGCTTGTAGACTATCCATCGTTTAATCTCAAGCTCGCAGAATATGCCCACAAATTGGACATTCGCGTCGACTGGCTAATTGCGCCTAAAGTATGGGCATGGAAAGAATGGCGCATTCCAAAACTTAAGAAATATCTTACAAATCTCTATAGCATTCTCCCCTTCGAGACTGCCTACTTCAAGAAGCATGGAATGGACGTGCGCTATGTAGGCAATCCGACCGTAAAGGAAGTGGAGGAATCATTGGGACATATTCCCCCAAAAAAGCATTTCCTTGAGCGCCAAGGCATTTCCGACCAGCGTCCTATCATTGCCATACTTCCGGGTTCGCGCCGCGCAGAAATCCGCAATAATCTTCCTCTCATGATTGAGGCAGCCAAGAAATTTCCAGACTACCAATACATCATAGCAGCTGCGCCATCGGTGCCGGAGAAATTTTACCGGTCTATAGCGCAAGACACTGGATTGCAGTTGGCATTCGGCGCGACACATACGCTCCTCAAATATTCCACGGCAGCCATAGTGACTTCAGGAACGGCCACTTTGGAGACTGCTGTCATCGGCACTCCTCAGGTGGTCTGCTACCGAGGCAACGGTTCGAAAATCACTTACGGACTGATGAAAAAGATCTTGAAGGTGAAGTATGTATCGCTTCCTAATCTGATAGTGGGGAATTCCATAGTCACTGAACTTCTACTCCATAACTGCACTGCTGAGCGCATTGCGCGATCCCTGGGACCGCTTCTTCAGCCGTCACCACAGAGAGACTGGCAACTGGCAGGCTACCGCAATATGAAGAAACGCCTTGGGACAACTGACGCTTCAAAGATTGCTGCCGAGTATGTTTGTAAGGGTTGTTAGTTGTCAAATTGACATTCTGACAAATTGACAAATTGAGGAAAAATAAATTTTGAGTGCGAAGAATTTTCATATCCGATTTAGTCTTTTTTTGGTCTTCATTTTAATCCTTACGGGATGCGGGACTAAGAAGAATACTGCCATTTCGCGTAATTGGCAGGCATTCAACACGCGCTATAACGTCTACTTCAATGGCAATGAGCACTATAAAGAGACCCTCAAAACGATGGAAGATGAGTATGAAGACGATTTCACCCGAATGCTTCTCACCCATCCTGCAGATGCTCGTGCCGATGAGACTATGCCAAAACCCAAAGGAGACTTTAAGCGCACCATAGAGAAGATGCAGAAGGCAATCCAACTGCATTCCATCAAAAAGAAACCACCAAAGAAATCCGGTTCAGCCAAAGAGAAAGCATTCCGTGCGCGCGATGAGTTCAACCCTTTTCTCCACAATGCGTGGCTTATGCTTGGCAAAGGGCAGTATTTCAATGGTGACTTCATGGGAGCTGCCGCGACGTTTATGTATATCTCCCGCCATTTCCTTTGGCTTCCGGAAGTGGTCACTGAAGCTCAGTTGTGGCAAGCGAGATGCTATGCAGCTCTTGATTGGACATACGAGGCAGAAAATATACTTGTAAAAATCAAGGATAAGGATTTGACCAACAAAAATCTGCGTCAGCTCTATGAGCTTGTAGAAGCCTCTTATTTGCTGAAAGCCGGGCGATATGCGGAGGCTATCCCATTCCTTAGAGAAGCTGCACGAGGAGCCGGCGGAGTGCAGAAACACCGCCTTTATTTCCTTCTCGGCCAAGCTTGCCGCCAAGCAGGAAGNGACGATGAGGCATACGAGGCATTCAAGAAAGCAGGAAGCGGAGTGTCGACGCCATATCGACTGAAATTCAATGCACGTATCAAGCAGAGTGAGGTGTTCCGAGGTTCAGACATTTCTAAAGAAGTGTCAGCTCTCAAAAGCATGACACGCTATCAGCGCAACATCGACTATCTCGACCAGATATATTATGCAATAGGAAACCTCTATCTGTCAAGAAAAGACACNGCNCAGGCTAAAGCCAACTATTTGCTTGCGGTGGAGAAATCCACACGAAATGGAGTAGACAAGGCNATGGCAAACCTNGCTCTNGGCGCGATATATTTNGACGAAAGAGAATACACAAAGGCGCAACCTTGCTATTCAGAAGCACTTCCTCAACTTCCACAGACCTATCCTGACTATAAGCAGATATCGAAACGCTCCGACGTGCTCGACCAGCTCGCCGTCTATGCAGGGAATGTGGAGCTTCAGGACTCATTGCTTACCATTGCTGGACTTTCAGAAGAAAAGCGTATGGAATGGGCCGAAGAGCAAGTGAAGAAGCTCCAGCAGATGGAAAAGGAGGCCGANGAAGCGGCTGCAAGNGAAGAGGCAATGGCCAACCGCCCCCAAGGAAACTCACCTATCGACCAGCAAGGAGGAAATACCGGAATGCAATTCAATTCCGACAAATCATGGTATTTCTACAACAATACCACAAAATCGGCTGGAAAGACAGAATTCCAGCGGCGCTGGGGTGCGCGCAAGCTTGAAGACGACTGGCGCCGCCGCAACAAGACCTCTTTTGCATTCGCTGACGAAACTGAAGGAGAGGATGAAGAGGATGAGAATGCAACTGATGGCAATGAATCCGGTGAATCTCCGGGAGATAACAAAANCGGGGAACCGGACCACGAGACAGATCCGCACTACCCGGAATATTACATCGCACAGCTGCCATTGACAGAAGAGCAGAAAGCAACTGCAGAAGACGTGATTCAAGAGGGCCTTTATAATATGGGTGTAATCTTGAAAGACAAGCTCGAGGACTTTCCGGCTGCTACCAAGGAATTCAACACATTGCTCAAAGACTATCCCGACAATGTGTATAGACTTGACGTGTACTATAACATGTATCTTATGGCAGCCAGAAGTGGCGACCAAAAAGGNATGAACTTATGGCGGGATAAGATTATCGCCGACTTCCCTGAGAGCCCATACGGAAAGGCTATGGCAGATCCGGATTATTTCGAGCGTCTGAAGAGGATGCATGAAGTGGAGCAGCAGATGTATGCCGACGCGTATGCCGACTATTTGGGAAACCGCAATGCGGAAGTGCATGCCATAACCCAGCAGATGGAGGCAGACTTTCCTCTTTCAGCCATTATGCCGAAATTTGTATTCATTGATGCTCTCTCCTACTTGACCGAAGGGGAATATGATCAATTCAAGGAGCGACTGACTGAACTGCTGCGAAAATGGCCCGACACAGACATGACCGACGTGGCTGGAGCCATGCTCAAGGGAATGAATGAGGGACGAACTCCAAATTCCGGCTCTTCCAACACCCGTGGCATGATCTGGGACATCAGGCTCTCAAGCTCCGACCAGCCGCTTTCATCAGATGGACAGCCGGCAAACTTCGAGCGCGACCCTAATTCGCCACAATATCTGGTGCTTGCCTATCCGCGCGATGAGATAAATGGCAATCTGCTGCTCTATGAAGTGGCCCGATTCAACTTCTCNAGCTTTGTGGTCAAAGATTTTGATTTGGAGCCAATGAGTTTTGACAATGTCGGCATACTCGTCATCAAAGGATTCACAAATCTAAGAGAATTGGAGAATTATCGCAAGGTAATGGTGAACAGAGACTTCCAGCTTCCGGAGGGTGTACGCCCGATAATGATTTCGAAGTATAACTTTGAACTTCTCCTTAAGGAGGGGCGTTCTTTTGAAGAGTACTTCCGCTTCGAGGAAAACGCTATGACTGAAGAAGCCGTAGAGACTGCACTCGAAGGAGCCGATCTTGAAGAGGAATCCGAAGAGCCCTCAGAGACTGAGGAAACTGAAGAATCAGAGCCCTCTGAGAACTCAGAGGAAACAGAAGAATCTGAAATATCTGAGAACTCAGAGAACTCNGAGNNNTCTGAGAACTCTGAGGAATCCGAATTACCCGAAAACCTGAACCCTGAAGACCGTAAATTATGACCAAAATACTCTGGGCCGATGATGAGATTGATCTTCTCAAGCCCCACATAATGTTTCTGAAGACAAAAGGCTACGACATCGTGACCGTCAGCAACGGTCAGGATGCCCTTGACACGCTTGATAGTGACAACATCTCGCTTGTGCTTCTCGATGAGAACATGCCGGGACTTTCCGGCCTGGAGACTCTCCAGCGCATCAATCAGTCGCACCCCGATGTCCCGGTCATTATGATCACAAAGTCGGAAGAGGAGAACATTATGAATCAGGCAATNGGTAATAAAATCACCGACTATCTGATCAAGCCTGTCAATCCTATGCAGATACTCCTTTCAATCAAGAAAAACCTGCATAGTGCCAAGATAATCGCTGAGCAGACTTCTTCAGGGTATATGCATGAGTTTCAGAAGATTTCTTCCGATATCAATTCTGCATCGACGCTTTCAGATTGGATGGATTGCTATCGTCAGCTCGTATATTGGGAAATGAAACTTTCCGACTCAGAGAGCAATATGGATGAGATGCTGCTGATGCAGAAGCGTGATGCCAATTCAAATTTTGCAAAGTTCGTGAAGCGAAACTATGAGTCGTGGCTATCGCCGGAACGTGAGCATCTGATGAGTCCTGACATTTTCAGCCGTCGCATCTTCCCTTTGCTTGATGCCGGGGAAAAGGTGTGCTTTGTGCTGATAGATAATTTCCGTCTCGACCAATGGCGCTCGGTGCAACCACTTTTGGCGGAATTCTTTAATGTGAGTGAGGATATGTATACGACTATTCTCCCCACATCCACTCAATATGCCCGAAATGCTATTTTCTCGGGGTTGATGCCTCTTAAGATTAAGGAGATGTTTCCAGATTTATGGGTTGAGGAAGATGAAGATGAAGGGCTCAACAATCATGAAGAGGAGTTGATCGCCACGATGCTTGAGCGTTATCGAAGGAAAGACAAATTCACATATACTAAGCTCAATGACTCGCAGGCGTGCGAGAAATTTCTTACGAAACTCAATTCTATCAAGGAT
>WFLX010015945.1_pt1 | contig 10308 bp, 5 predicted proteins | sample 4967041 | NCBI WGS metagenome assembly WFLX01 (sample SAMN12857096, study PRJNA449069) | gut metagenome | isolation source: stool from male and female vole | host: Microtus ochrogaster | place: USA:Florida | collected 2017
TGAACAAACAATAAATGGGAATGAGTCAAACCCTGTTGCAGATGAGAGAAAATAACCGTTCGAACCTGATCCCCACCCGAAATTATAATGAAAATATCCATCCGAATCATAGCCATCACACACAAATGCATGAGCACCTCCTTGACTGCCTCCTGTCACATAAATTGGTCGAGAAGAATCCAACTCATTTCTCATTATCGACTCGTAGTATCCAAGCGAGCAGCGCGGACGATGCACTCTAAAAATACTTTTGTCATATCCAAAGAATTCGATTAGTCCTGACATCATCAGGGCTGCTCCCGTTGCCTGTCCGAAATATGAACTGTTAGCAACAGCACAATCATACACCAACTTCGCCACGGCATCCTTAGATTCCTCACTATATTCCACTCCGGAATAGGTTGGAAGCATAAGATCCCAATTATATTCAGATTTGCTGAAATCCGCAGATATTTCCGTACCATTCCAGGTGTATGAAAATTGTCCTTTCCCTTGTAAAGGATACTTGTAGTAGCGCATTATCTGGCCTATGGCTATATTGGTACATCCCGCCGGAGCTTGGAATTCTCCTCCAATTTCAGGAAACAGTGCATTATATGGATAATACTGATCCCATTCTATATCACCTAACAATGGTTCTACGCTCTCTCCCGTTCGTGTAGGTGGAAGCAAAAGACATTTTCCTTTGGTATTTATTTCAGAAAGGTCCTTCACCAACCCATCTACTAACAAACGGGCTGCTCCGGGCATACTCTCATAATTGAAGGTTCCGGAAAAAGAATAAGCCAATACCGGCTGAGGCAACCTATCATCAGTTCCAACGAGCACCCAGCCACCCTCTAAATTGTTGATTATGTAGATTTCTTCATTCAGTGTTGTCAGACTCAGCTGAGATAAATCCGGACCATTACGAGTGATAGACGTTTGGCGCGAAAACACTTCATTTGCTAACTCCTTCGCTTTATGTTGAGTAATTTCAGCTGACATCTGCGAAATAAAGACAGCAGATGCAACTAAGGAGAAAAAGATTCTTTTATTCATATTTCATGTGATTAAGAGCCCATCTCATAAATTTGAGAGCCCCAAGTTTCCAATGCTCGCCCAAAACCGCCCCAGGGGCCCTCAAATTTTTATGAGATGGGCTCTAAGTTTACAAGACATAGATAGACATAGACCACTTGAGTTTCTAAAAAATAAATGTCTTGAATGGTTAGCAACTATTCAAATGCAAAGTTAAACGATTTATCTTAATCCACAAATTTTTTAACAAAAAAAGAAGAGAAAAACACTAAAAACGATAGTTTGCAAACTTTTTGACAACAATTTTTTTGGCATACCATATAATAATTTTGGTCATATTGGGACACAAAAACCATTCTTTGCCTAATATCTATAGGTTATATTGGAACATTTTATTAATTTTGCACTGTTTTTGGAATTTCATGCAATAATGGCATTTGACTTTTCGAAATCACTTAAACCTGAAGTCTATCTAACAACGATAACCCATAATGAAACATTTCAAATTAGGATATACAATAATTGGAGCTACGGCAGCATTAATTGGTCTTGCTGCTTGCGCCGATGAGAATCCGTGGGGAAACACCTCTAAAGATTACGGAAGCATAAGATTATCTCTATCTACCGGTAGTGATATCGCAACTGCTAAACCTGTTTTCAGAAGTGGTGATGATTCAAGAGCAAATGATCCTAACGATCTCAACACATATATAGATGTTCCTTCTCCTGAAGACTTCTCTATAAAACTTGAAAAATCTGACGGTTCTTATTCAAAAACATGGACCTCGCTATCCGCTTTCAAGGAAGAGGCTGCTAAGAGTACTTTCAATACAGGGTCTTATACAATGACTGCTTATTTTGGAGAAAAGGGCAAGCAGGATTTCAACGCCCCTTATTTCGAGGCATCATCCACTTTTACCGTTCTCTCCGACCAGACTAAGGAAGTGAACCTGGAAGCTGAGCTTAAGAACTCGATGGTGAGTGTGAACTACACCGATGCTTTCAAGGACTACATGAAAGACTATCACACCAAAATCCATACTGAAGGAAAGACAGACGACATCATCTACAGAATGGATGAGACAAAACCCGCGTTTTTGGAACCAAACAACGCCTCGCTAACCGTGCATTTCACTACTAAAAATAAAGATTACACTAAAGATCTTTATCTGGGAGAATTTGCACCTCAAGCAAAGACCTTGCATAACATGACACTTGATGTCACTGAAAGCCAGAATGGAGATAGAACGCTCATCATAAGTTTTGATGAGACATTGGAGGAAGATGATATCATCATTGATCTTACCGATGAACTTTACACAACTCCGGCTCCGGTAATCACCTGCGTAGGATTCAATAATGGAGAAACCGTTGATATGCTTGAAGGAACCAACAGCTCCTCTGATCTGAAAATGACTGTATTTGCTGAAGGTATCATTGAATCAGCAAAGTTCACTGTCTCGTCAAACAAATATGACCCGGCATGGGGTAAAGAGATTGACTTATGTAAGGCCACGGATTTGCAGAAACAACAGATCAATCAGGCCGGCATTGAGGCTAATGGATTCGGATTCGAGCGGACCACAGACAAATCTGCGTTTCTGACTCTGACAAAATTTGGTAGGAGTTTGCCAAAGGGAGTGCACGAAATATCTCTTGTTGTAACTGACAAAAATGATTGTGTCAGCGAAACGGCATGTGTAATTCTTAATAGCGAGGAAATAACTATAATTCAAGTTGGGGAATCTACACCTATTGAATATGGGTCTGGAACTGCTACCCTGACACTCGACTATAACGGACAGAATCCCTCAGATCTTGTATTTAGATCAAACGGGCAAGATCTGACAGTTTCAAGCTTTGAAGAAGACACTTCGACAAGGGCTTTTGAAACTAAACGATACACATTCTCTTTAACCAACGTACCGGGAACAACAAAGTCTTCCGTTTCGATTAGTGTTGCACATAAGACAAAACAACCTGAGAATTTTGAAATTCCTGTTAATGTTCCATTATATAAGATTGAAGAATATGATGCTTTCAGCAAATATGCATATCTTAGAATCTCGGCAGATGATCCATCCAAACTGTCGCTCATCATGGACAACATTGCAATAAAGGGCAATGGCAAGGAACTCTCAATCGCATCAAAAGATGCATCGACCGGCATCATCACACTGACTGGTTTGGAACAGACCACCGTTTATGACGTCACCTCATCTATCACCGAGGATGCATGGATTAATTATGGAAGTTTCACCACTGAAACTGAACTTATCATCCCCAATGGAGATTTCTCTCAAATTGACAGTAAAAAACTTGAAAGTGGTACTTTACAGGTAGGTGGAAGATTCTCTGCGGGATTTAATATATATTATAAACATAACTCCAAGTTTTCTTACAACTTGCCTTCTGACTGGGCCACAATTAATTCTAAAACTGCATGGGATAAATCATCAAACCAAAACACATGGTATGTAGTTCCTTCTTCTTGGTTAGAAAACGGAAATGGATTAATGAGAAATGTTGGATATAACAATAGCGGAGATAACATTCCAGATGATCAGCATGCAGCAGCAACCTACAATAAAAACGCCCCTTCTGAAAATCAACTAATTAAAGCTGCAGGTGAGATATTCCTTGGCAAATATTCCTTTAATGGGACTGAAACCAAAAGCGAGGGAATTGATTTTGCAAGCCGTCCGCAAAGCGTAACTTTCGATTATGATTATACTCCAATAAATGAAGACAAAGGTTATGCTTTGATTGAAATCCTTGATACAGAAGGCAACTCTCTCGGCAAAGAAGTTTTTGCTCTTGACGCCGGTTCCGGTTCAGAGAAAATAAACTTTAACTATGGGACGTTTGGCAAAAAAGCAGCAATTTTAAAAGTTTCTTTCAAGAGCAGCAATCAAGAAACACCTCCAATAAATATACCTTCTGGAGATAACTTGAATGAGGGTAAAACCGGAAATAATGATGTGCCTGTCAACTTATATAAAGCAGTTGCAACCGGATCTGTTCTGAAGATTGACAATGTGGTAGCTCATTATGGAGATGCACCGGGCACAACCCCGGCAGCGGCACAGAAAAGAAAAACTACTAAAAGGAAATAAGACATGAGACATAAAATATATTCCATACTTATTGCAAGTGCTGCAATTCTGGCATTGCCAGGATGTGAAAAGGAAGCTGCATTCAACATGAATCCTGGCGAAGGTCAGTTGAATTGCAACGCTCTTAATGTAGAATATATAAGCCGCGGAAAACCTGTACGCTCTTCTGAAATTGAATTGGGTGACTTTGTCGTTGACTTCGTAAACACAGCCACCAACGAAGTGGCAAGAAGTTTCAAATATTCCCAGATGCCGGAAATAGTATCTCTGCCGGAAGGTAATTACCGTGCTGAAGCCATATATGGCGACAATCCGGTAGCTGCATGGGAATCACCTTATTACTTAGGCAATTCTGAATTTAACATCACTGCAGGAGAAATTACGGAAGATGTCAACGATGTGGAGTGTGTTCTAAGCAACATACGCGTGAAAGTAGACATCAACGACTCCGGTCTTGGGCTGGTTGGAGACGATGCAAAGGTTGTGGTCTCAGCAGGAAACGAAGGCAAACTCATCTTTGATCAAACCACCAACGACAAAGCCGGATATTTCAGGTATATCGAAAACAGTTCCACGTTAGCTGCAGACTTCTCCGGTACTGTCGATGGTGTTTACATAAATCCTACAGCATTCATATTCAATAATGTAGAAGCGGGAAATTCTTATGAAATCAACATCAACATCAATAGCCCGGACAATGTTGAACCTGGATACGTAGTGATTGGCGGAGAAGCCGGAAAAGAGATTAAAATCAATGCCAAGATATCCATTGAAGATGAAACTAAAATAGTTAATCCAAACGAGCCGGATGACGATATATTAGTTGACGACATGCGTCCGGTAGATGGATCCGGAAATGGCTCGGATCCAAACGGCAACAAGGATCCGGAACCCGAAACCAAGGGACCGAAAATCATTCCTACAGCTCCGGCATTGAAATTAGGTGAATGCTACATCATAACAAGTGCTGAAGCAACTCCTGTTTCTTTTAAAGTCACGAGCGGAACAGGGATCACCGAATTTAAAATTATCATTGAATCCAATAAACTGACTCCTTCTGAACTTCAGGGTGTCGGTCTCTCAGACAATCTCGATCTAATTAATCCGGGCAGTCTTGAAGAAGCACTTAATGGACTTGGATTCAAAACAGGTAAAGATGTTCAGGGTCAAAAGGAATGTTCATTCGATATCTCAGGATTCGTTCCGATGCTTATGATGCTGGGGGCGGGAGAACATAAGTTCAAAATAACTGTTAGTGATGAAGAAGGAACCGCGGAAGAAACACTGTGGCTCAAAAACGACTGATCATCAACCCTATAATCAAAACAATTGAAGAAAAATGAAAAATCTTATTTCCAATATATTGAGTGGGGTTGTTATCCTTTCGTCGATATATGCCCTCTGTGGTTGCTCGGCCGAGAATCCATTCGAGACTGAAGGAGAAGGCATCGTTCAACTCCACACAGTTGTGAACAGTATCACTACAAGAGCCGATGAAGACTCTAATCCACTTGAGGATAATTGCGTAGTATATATTTCAAGTAGCAAAGGACTAATTTATAAGAAAGTCGGTCTAAAAAACGTTGACCCTCAGATCACATTAAAGGAGGGTTCTTATGTGGCTGAAGCATGGACCGGGGACTCCGTCGGTGCATCATTCATCAGTAAGTTCTTCCGTGGATGCGAAAAGTTTGATGTAACAAAAGGGAGCACCAACAATGTTGTTCTAAACTGTAAGATTCAAAACGTAGTGGTATCGATAAACACAAATTCCATCGATCCTAACCTTATGAAAGATGACTACAAAATCACCATCAGCACATTGCGAGGTACTCTTGAATTTACAAAAGACAATGCTTCTGACGCCAGAGGATATTTCATGCTTCCCATTAAGAAAGACACATCGGATGAAGAATTATCCGAGACCACATCGGCTGACAGTGAACCGGATTATGACGACAAATCACTCGACGATTCATCTCTTGTCTTCACTATCTCCGGGTCGAGGAAAGATGGAAAACCATTTTCAAAAAGCGGGAAAATCAAAAACGTCAAAAGAGCTCACCAGTATATACTGAACTTTGCATATAATCCTGAGCCATCCAGCTCTGCATCAGAGGGAGCCGCCTTTATAAAGATACACGTCAAAGATGAGGATCTGCAGGGCACCGAGAACGTAACGGTACACACACGCCCAACCATCACGGGTGTCGACTTCGATATAGCAAAACAATTGGTCTACACTTCTGATGAAGACATTCCGGAATCCATCTCAGTGCAGTTCTGTGGCTTTGGTGGTCTCAAATCGCTCTATGTGGAAAATGAATCAGCTTCAGCACTTGGTCTTCCTGCCTCTAATCTAAACCTCTTTGAATCAAGTGAGGCTCAACTTCAGGCTTACGCCGGAGTTGGTTTTGAATTATCCCAACCTAAATACAAGGAAACCACTAACGTTGCCACTGCTTCCTTGAAGATACATAAAAGCTTGATTCAAAAGCTATCTAAAGATAAACAGACTGAGCACGTGATAAAACTACGGATCACAGACAATGATGAGACTCCCCAATCGGCAGAGGCGTTCATTAGAGTTGCGCGCAATGAAAATGCAATTATCGTAGAGGATCCTATCGAATTAGAACCGATAGACCCTGAAAAGAATTATCTCTGCCTCACTCCTCACAGCGCAACAATCACCTACACCCTGTCTGACAAATATGAAGGGACACCGGGAGTGGAATATTGCAAAGTGAATGAAAACAATTGGATATTTGTTGCCGCAGACGTAGCAAATGCCGATGGTTCAAATGAAAAACCATCTTTGACAATCTCTGGCCTTGAAGAAGCCACCGAGTATAAATATCGTGGTGCCTGCGGAGACTTCCACAGTGATAATGTCATGACCTTCACCACTGAATCCAAATATATCATTCCCAATACAAGTTTTGAAGACTGGTCGACATATCAAGCGCAGACAATGTTGGGTAAAAAAACAGTCGTATTGCCCGGAAGCACCGGTGACAAGGAGACTTCTTTCTGGGGATCAGGCAATGAGGGAGCAGCCACTGCCAATATGACACTGACTGACAAATCAACCGACATGAAGCATAGTGGACAATATTCAGCAAGACTTGCTTCTAATTCTGCCATGGGAGTCATAGCCGCAGGTAATATCTTCACCGGATCTTATGTAAAGACCGACGGCACTAATGGTGTGTTATCCGTAGGTCGCCCTTACAATGGATCTCACCCCGCAAAATTAAAAGTTTATGCCAACTATAGGCCAGCAACCGGTGTAAGTGTTAAATCAGGTAATGAAAAATTTGTCCCTGCAGATTTTAGCGGAGGTAAAGATCATGGCCAGATATACGTAGCTCTTACAACAGAAGCAGTCGAGATCAGAACGAATCCCGACAACCGCAAGCTCTTTGACCCGAATGACCAGGTGGTACTTGCTTATGGTCAGGTGACTTGGACCGATGATTTCGGTCCGGACGGTCAATTACAAGCAATTGAGATTCCATTGGAATATAATGACCGGGCAAAAAAATTCAAGCCATCCCATTTGGTCATAGTCTGCTCAGCATCCAAATATGGAGATTACTTCAGCGGAAGTAAAGGATCAACAATTTATGTTGACGATTTTGAACTTATATACGAATAAATCTTCATCTCAACTTAGGCCCCGACTCATAAAAAATGGGGGTCGCTAGGGCGGCTTTGGGCGAGGGATTTTCGCAAGCTGAAGAGGGAGCTTAGCGAGCTAAGTGACCGATGAGGCTTGGCGAAAAGCACCGCCCAAAGACGGACAATTCGGCCAATTTTGATAATTTCTGCCGTACAACCCCTGTTCATGAGGAGTGGGTGCACGTCGGTTGCGTCCGAATGGGCATCGGATGCAGTCAGTATCAGTAAGATTCCCAACTCATGCGAAATACCGGAGCATGAAGAATATCATTGCAAACAAGGTCATGTAGCCAGCAGTGCAGAGGTATCTCTCATAGTTGCGCATCAATCTCATGTATGTCTGCAGCCATGATATGGTGCGTTCCACGACCCAGCGTCCGTCTATTGGGACAAAACCTTTGGAGCCGAAGTTCGACTTGACGCATTGCAGTGAGATGCCAAGCTCCTTAATCGGCATTTCCCTTAATGCACCACGGTATCCCATATCTGCCTTGATGACAGTAATCTGCTTATTTATTCCTTATACACGCTTTCCTCCGTCAATTCCGAAGATGGCCTGCGGGAGCCCTGTGCGTACGCTCTGGCTGTCGATGACCGCAATGGTCGGGAACAGCCCCTGCCCCATCATGTCACGCTTCATNAGCACAAGTGTCCTCAATGTCCTCTCCNGATAACTTCCGGCGCTCCNGCAACGGAAATGGTNATAGACTGTCTTGCTGGNAGGGTACCCCANAGGNAGCCGGCTCCANTGNCATCCTGTATAGACGATGAACAATATGGCCTCGAGGATATCGAATGGGTCATGCTTGCGNAGACTTTTGCACACNGGTNGGAAGATGAGCTTCAGCATCGACCTCTGGCTGTCGTTGAGATTGGCATGGNAGAGCATTCTCATTAGGATTTTGCAACAAATNTTCACATTGGACTTTGAAGGTCGGGACAAAGTCTTTATCTCTGCTAAATGATGTTNCAAATCCCATGCCAAGAAGGAGGACTGNGAAAAGTTACCCAANGTCTCCCAGGGTTTGGTCGCTTTTTGCCCTTTGGCTCAGTCACATAGCCCGCTATGCTCCTTCGCTCAAATGACAAAAATCGATCCAACCCTGGGACCCTAGCGACCCCCATTTTTTATGAGTCAGGGCCTTAATAAGCATACGGTATCGGGATCATCTACCCCGATACCGTTTTCTGTACAATTTCAGCACAATATTAGCAAAGTGAAGGCGTTATTTTTATATGGTGCGAAATATCCTGATGCTTTTTCTGTCAATATTTGCTTCTGTTCAAGCCAGTGGACAGCTGGCGGCTAACGCATATTCATTTTTGGATGTATCTTCATCCACTCATGCTTTAGCTCTTGGCGGCTATGCCATTGCAACCACCAGCCCCGACCCGATGCTGGTTGACCAAAATCCTGGACTACTCGGACCGGAGATAGGAAAAGTCGCGGCTATCAGTTACATGCGCTATTTCGGATCTTCNAATTTTNNNGCCGCACGTTTCGCTCATTCTTCAGGCGAACATGGTGCATGGGCAGTTGGAGTCCGTTATCTTGACTATGGTTCCATAGACGGTTATCTTCAAGACGGAACCCCAACAGGCAGTTTTAAACCGCAGGATATTTCGGTTGAAGGAACATACAGTCATGATTTCAACGATAGACTGCGAGGTGGAATTAACGCAAAACTTCTATATAGCAACTATGAGGAATACACAGCAGTCGCTCTCGCTGCGGATTTAGGAATCAACTACTACGATGACGAGAAAGACCTTTCTCTATCAGCGGTTATTAAAAATGCCGGAGGACAAGTCAAACGCTTCAACGAATCCTATGACCACCTACCCTTTGATATTCAGTTGGGATATATGCATGGGCTCGGACAAGGACCATTTTCATTATCTATAACTGCTCATCATCTGACTCATTGGAAATTGCCATATTACAGCCACGATCAAGAAAGCGGGGATGATGTTCCTAAAGAAGCTGACTATAAGTTCCTCAACACCTTGTTCCGACACTTGACATTCGGACTACAATACATGCCAAGCGACAGATTCTATGCTGCATTGGGATATAACTACAAGACCCGAGGGGATATGAGCACATACCAACGCAGCTTTTTCAGTGGATTCTCACTTGGGATTGGATTGAATGTAAGCGATTTCTCAATAGGTGTAAGTTTCTCACAGCCACACAGATCAGCCTCTACTGTCGCCCTAAATCTCGCTTATTTTCTTTAAAATTCAGACTATTTCCGAAAAGGGATGGAGTGAACAACACGGACCGGCACACACCGATGAGCATGACGTCCGGGATTCCAACACGGCATCNCGGCGAGAATACGCATTGCTTCAAGATTTAGAGAACGATGGCTGCCTTTTATCACCTTGAGATGTGAGATATTTCCATCTGCATTCACAACAAAACTACAGGTGACACGTCCTTCAATGCCCTTTTCATACGCCTCGGCTGGATATTGACGTGTTT
>WFLX010240528.1_pt1 | contig 10308 bp, 7 predicted proteins | sample 4967041 | NCBI WGS metagenome assembly WFLX01 (sample SAMN12857096, study PRJNA449069) | gut metagenome | isolation source: stool from male and female vole | host: Microtus ochrogaster | place: USA:Florida | collected 2017
GGGAGGATTCACACGCAAGCGCTAAGGATGGGGTAATTACGATAGGGCAGGGAGCGCTTGACACAATATCCTTTGATTTAAACAGGACGCCCCATGTGTTGGTTGCCGGCGAGACCGGATCAGGGAAAAGTGTGATACTGCGCTGCATCCTGCGGCAGATGATTTTGTCAAGCAGCAGGGTATATATGATTGACTTTAAAGGAGGCGTGGAGTTTGGGAAGCAATACGAAAAATACGGTGAAGTAATTACCGAACGGGAACGGGCATTACAGGTATTGGACATGCTGACTAAAGAAAATGAGCAGAGGCTGAAACTATTTAGGGATTTAGAGGTCAAAAACCTTACGGAATATAATCGTAAGACACATCAGAATTTATGCAGGATAGGAGTCTTTACGGATGAATTAGCTGAAATGTTGGATAAAACGGGAGTTTCTAAAGAAAACCGTAAAATTTATGAGGAAATTGAAGGCAGGCTGTCAACGCTGGCAAGGCTGTCCAGAGCAACCGGCATTAACTTGTTTTTCGGCGTACAGCGTCCGGATGCGAAGGTTTTGACCGGACAAATAAAAAATAATGTGCCTGTCCGTATTTCCGGACGTTTTGCCGATAAGGCAGCCTCAGAAATTGTCCTCGGGAACACCGCTGCAGTAGATTTGCCTGATATAAAGGGGCGTTTTCTGTATAAGGTGGGAAATGAGACCATTGAATTTCAGGCGTACTATTTTGATGATGATACCATGCTTACGGACGTGGAAATGCAGGTAGGGAATATGCTCATAGATTCTGACACTGCCATGCCGGCAGTAAAGAAAAAATCCGGCATAGAAAAGGCTTCTCCGGATAAAGGGAGTAAAGAGAGCAGGGAGCAAAGGGTACATACAGAACCGGAGGAGGCACAATGGAAGGGGGTGGATATCAGTAACTATAGTGAAAAGGAAACGGCGGAAATGTTAGCAGACATGGATGCATATGACCTGAATTTAAATTTTGGAGAGGAGGACTGGAATGCGGAGGGATAAAAGTGCAAAAGTAACTAAAGAAAAAAAGGTACAGCCCGGAAAAAAATCTGAAGGTTATGTGCTGAAGAAAAATACTGGTATGAAAATATTGCGGTATATTGCATGGGCAATGCTTATTTTCGTTTTTGTCCGAGGGGTCATCACAATATTTGCACCTGATAAGGAAACAGAGGTCAGGCATATGATTGCTGCATTTAAGGCGGATTTGAACGGTTATAAAGAACTGAATAATGAGGCGATGGCGTTTGCCCAGAATTTTGCCAAAGAGTATCTTTCTTATAAGGTTAAAGCAGAACAGGAGTATATGGACAGAATTAAGCCTTATGTCAGTGAAGCTGTACGCAGCCAGAGTAATATTTGGGATTTTAAAAATAGCGCTACTGCTTCTTATGTACAGGCTTATCGCATGGAGCAATATGGAGAGAAGCAGCTGGACGTCTATGTACTTGCAGAGATTACTTATACTACCAATGTTTTAACAGAAGATCAGGGTAAATATACAACGGATGTTAAGGAATGCCAGTCTGTATTAAAGGTTCCGTTATATGCCGACAACGGGAAATATGTGGTGGAAAGCCTGCCGGTGTTCGTATCGGATACTAATGGGATAAAAAAATATGCCGTACAGAATTATTTTGGTACCGGTATCAAGGAAAATAGCAAAAAGGAAGTGGTGGCTGCCATAGGCAACTTCCTGAAGGCATATTATGAGCAGGATGAAACAGTTATCAACTATTATCTGAGCAAAGACGCTGATAAAAGCAAATTTGAAGGGCTGGATGGCAGGTATACCTTTGAAAAAATTGTTTCCGCTAACTGTTATCAGGAACCGGGAGCCGACATGATATGCCTGCTGGAGTATCAGATAAGGGATGCGGTTAATAATGCTCTGGTTACACAAAAGGTCAATCTGCAGGTTATCAAGGATGGCAGCAAGTATTACATAGTATCTATGGATGCCCGAACGGGTAATCTAAAATTTTAATGAAAAGGAGACACAATATGAAAGAAGGCAAAAACATGGAAGAAAACAAAGGAATGGCAAAGGCGACGTCCTGTAAGATGAAAGCAATTCATAAAGCGGCGGGCAGCTTACTTGCATTTATCATGCTTTTTATGATGAATGGCTTTTATTCTCAAGCGAGTACTAATATCGGCGAGAATGTGGGGAATTGGTTTTTAAGTCAGATATTTTGGGTGGCTATAGTGGCAATTGTTGTAGTGGTTGCGGCATCCGCTGTGAAGCGTAATTATGTGGGGGTAATTATTACCGTTATTGTAGGTGCATTTGTTTTGTTTCTAATTAAAAACCCTACGGTATTGCAAACGTTTGGAGAAAAATTAGGTGATATCTTTATGAATGGAAGTAGCGGTGAGTAAGGGAGAGGCATCATATGAGTGATAAAAGGATCATAATATATTCTTACCGCAAGGTCTGGAATATAGAAAAAAAGATATATGCCTTCCAGAATATCCGGCTTCCGTTTCCGATCAATCCGTATGAGCTGCTGGAATTTATAGGGGTTGCCCTGTTAATGGTCATGCTCGGGAAATTACTTCCGTTTTTATCAGGGATTCCCACAGTGCTAAAGTATTNNGCNTTCCCCTATGTTGTTNCGCATTATATTNCTNANAAAAANTTAGATGGNAAAAATCCTGTTAAATATCTATGGGGCTGCTGTGTGTATTTCTTTACACTGCGAAACAACTATCTGCAGCAGCTAAAGCGGCATCCGAAAAAACAAACCAAAATTACCCTGTCATGGAATTGTAGCAGAGGGTATTAGTATGTCGGGGAAGTAGTAATACTTCCCCAAAANTATACTTCACTTGGAGGAGGAATCTACATGTATCAATGTCCTATTACTTTTTTTAAAGATANTCTTATATTTAATNTAGACANGAGCTGTTGNGCAGCATTTAAGCTTGNCGGGTATGATTATGATTTTTTGGATGATGATGTAAAAATATCAATGCTCTATAATACAGCCCGTTTTCTATCCGGTATTATGTCGGAGGCGCAGGTGCTGATTGTGCCGGTGGAGCAGGATAGTAAAGAGCAATTCCGTAATCTTATCACCGGGCTGCAGTTGGATGACCCCTTGTATAATCACGCAGTATTCCATGCAAAAAATACAGAGGCTTATCTGGAAAAAGTGAAAGATACCAATGGGCAGAGCAATGACTATAACACATATATAGTTGTCAAATTAGAGAAAGGCGAAGAATCGGAACTGATCCATAATATTAAATCTGCATACGATTTTTTTATAAAAAACCCTGTAAATGCAATTAATACATTTATGGCGTTAGATACCAAAGATATTTTGTTATCCAGAATGAATGAGTGCATTAAAATGGCATCGGATTGGTTTTTTAGCCAAAATCTGAAAATCAGGATGAATGGATTATCAGGAAGAGAAACGCAATGGTTAATCCGCAGAATGAGTTATAGAGGGATTAATAAACGAGTGCCGTTATTTGAAGGCAATGGGCAGCAAGAATGGCAACCCATTGCGGAGCATAAGGAAATTGGGATAAGTAAGATTATAAAACCATATGGTAAAGATGTTGTGAGCCTTTTTTCCGGAACTATCCATCCTGACGATCACATGATTAAAGTGATACATGATAAGGATATGATTTCCTATCAGACATTCCTTGCAATTACCAATATTCCCGATTCCTTGGAATATCCGGGCACAGAGTGGATTTATATGCTGCAGCAGAAAAATATGCAGGCTGAAGTGTGTATACATATTAAGGCAGTAGATTATAGGGGAGCTCAAAAAAAGCTGGACAATAAAAAGCGGGAAATTGACAGCCAGATGGAACATATTTTAGGCGCTAATGCGGATATACCGGAAGATCTGCTGGAAGGAAAAGAATATGCGGATGCATTGGAGAAGGAGTTGAAGGATTTTCGAGAGCCACTGTTGTATACAAGCGTCACTATCTGCATTGCGGCGGATGACCAAGACATATTGGAAAAAAGGGCGGCGGCAATCAGGGGAGAATATGAAGACCTTAACTTTGTTGTAGAGCGACCTTTGGCAGATCAGGTAAACCTGTTTATGCAGTGCATCCCTAGCGTAGGCTGTATTGTCAAAGAATATGTCATGCCGTTGACGCCTATTACTTTGGCAAGCGGGGTGATAGGAGCAACCCATGAGCTGGGAGACAAGGAGGGACCTTATATTGGCACTACAGGACGGGAGGGTAAACAGGTTTACTTAAATATGGGGCTTGCCTGCCTGAAAAATAAGTCGGCTTCGGCAACCTTTCATGGCAATCTGGGCGTTGGAAAATCCTTTAATGCAAACCTGTTATTGGTGCTTAATGTACTGTATGGCGGTTATGGGCTGATATTTGACCCGAAAGCAGAGCGTGGACATTGGGCAGACCAGCTCAGTATATTAAAAGGATATATTTCAACGGTAACACTGGCTCCAAGCCCTGAAAATAAGGGGNAGCTGGATCCGTATAATATATACAGGGATGACNATAAGGCTGCAGATGAACTGGCAATTAATGTGTTATCGGAATTATTGAAAATTATACCTACAAGTGTGGAATATACTGCAATTTTGGAAGCGCAGCGTATTATGGGTGAGACAGTAGAAAGACCTTCCATGCAGAAAATGATTGATATTTTGGGGAACTTTCCGGAAGAGGATGAATTGTGCGAACGAGGCAGATTTCTGTCCAGACGCCTGAAATTACAAGGTAATAGTGGAATGTCTCAGCTGCTGTTTGGCGATGGTTCGGAACAGGCGATCTCTTTGGATAACAGGCTGAATATTCTGCAGATTGATAACCTTAAATTGCCCAGCCCTGAGACGCCAAAGGATAATTATACGGCTGAAGAAAACTTGTCTACAGTGCTTATGGCTGTGATCAGTAATTTTGCCAAGCGCTTTGCCATGGTTTCGCGAGGGGTGTTTAAACTGATTTTGTTTGATGAATCATGGGCATTGGGTAAAACAGTGGAAGGCATAAAGCTATATGATTTTCTTACACGTATGGGGCGCTCTCTTTATACCGGATGTATTTTTAACNGGCATTCCGTGCTGGATTTGCCTACGGNAGGAATAAAAAATACAATTTCTTATAAATTCTNCTTTCNGACTACAAATGATGATGAGGCGGTGCGGATGTGCGAGTATATGGANATGAANCCNACACCAATANNTAAAGCTGCTTTTANAAATTTNGGAANCGNTGAANGTATTTTTCAGNNNTNGGATGGNCGTATAGGAAAATTAAAATTTGATGCAGTATTTCAGGATTTGATTGATGTATTTTCTACTACGCCTAAAACCAAAAGCAGTGAAAGCGAAAAGATTCTGGAAACAGAGCCGGAAGAATTTCTTTACGAGGATGGAGCAACAGAGCCTGATGATACACAAAATGAAACCTTGCCGGAAGAGGAAATGGTTCAGGAAAATGAAGAAAGGAATGAACCGGAAACTTATGATTTTGAATATGATGATGAAGCGCTATATCGAAAGGAAGTATTATGAAAAAAGTAATATGTATTTTTTTCGGGGGATATATTGGAATAGTCGTATTGGTGGTGCTTCTTATGGTTGGTGTTGCGGGGGGTGATGCCGGGGGAGCTGCGGCGCCGATCCAGCTGTTTGCTTCGGAAGAGGAAGCTTATGCTTATCAATATATTGGAACGGAATTAGGAGTGCCGTGGGATATTGTCCTATTAGCAGATACAACACATGCATACAGGAGAGGGGCAGAAAATTTGAAAGATTATAACCCCTTGTACACCTCCTTGGAGTTTTGCGCATTGGTTGAAGAAAAGTATACAGCGGTTATAAAGGAGCCTGAACCGGAGGAAACGAATGAATCCGAAGTACCTGAAGGAACTGAAGAGACGGGAGAAGCAGGAGAAACGGAGTCAGCTGAAGACGCAGAGGATGAAGAGGCTCCTGCTGATGGAAGCAGTCAGGAGGCTTTAGAAGGAGCAGAACATGAAAATGAAACCGAGCCGGAAGCCGGTGAAACACAACCAGTGGTTATTGATTGGGTGCGTGAAGAAATAGTGACGTATTCCGGCAGAAATGAAATATTAGGATATCTGGGGATGTCGGATGAAGATTTAGTATATCAGGATGCCACAGGCATCATTGTTGCCGTCAATGAAAAGGCGGAAAGTAAAAGGATTGGAAATGAAGTATATTACACTATTACGCTGGTATCGGAACCGGATTATGAAAATATTTTGAAAAATAGAATTGGATTGTCGGATGATGATATAAGCGACATTATGGTGATTTTTGACAGTGGATATTTGCCGGAGGTATACGGGTATGCCTCTTATTATTCAAATAACATTGAGTTACCGGATATTGTGGTGGGGAATGTTTCAAGGAGTGAACTGGCGCAGGTAGCAGTGTCATTATTAGGACATCCTTACCTCATGGGGGCAAAATCGTCTGAGCAGGGGGCTCCTAAGGGTCCGTTGGATTGTTCAGGGTATGTGGATTGGGTGTATGTTCAGTGCTTTGGAATGACTGTTAGTACAGGGAAGCTGCCTGAGGGAGTGGCAGTGTCTGGTACTGCCCAACAGTGGTTTGCCTCAGAAGCGGTTGCGGCAAAGGATCTGAAGGTGGGGGATTTAGGGTTCATGAGAGACCCGTCTTCGATGCGTGCCGGTCAGGTTAATCATGTAGGGATTTATCTGGGTACCTATGATGGTAATATGCTTTGGATTCATTGCGGAGGCAGTTCATATGGTACAGCTGACAGTCCAAAGGGAAGGGTGGGTATCTCCAAGCCGGCAGGATACAACAATTATAACCCCGTTTATGGCACAACCTTTGAGCCGGCAATGAAAAATTGCAGGTTCAGATATTATAGGAGACCACGCTTTACATTTACGGACGATTAGGGAGGCGTATTTTTATGAAAGAAAAGAGACAATACAGGATTTATATGTGTATAGCTATCATAGCCCTTATTATAGGCATTTGTGCTGCGATTGGGGTTAAGNTAAANNCAGCANAGCCGGTTNAAGCAATAAAATCTGTNGTGGATGCATTTCAAACTTTAGAGGGAGAGCAGGCATATGTACAGTTAATATATTTTGATAAATATTATTTGGATATGGAAAAGACATCCCCGATGGAGATGGGATATGCCATGATTAATAATATGGCAAATACGCTTTTTACGACAATTAAATGGCTTGCGAAGTTGACTGTGACATTATTTTATTTTTGCATGGATTTTGATTTGACTGCTCTTTTTGGTGATCAAATAAAGGAAATTCAGCAGGCACTGAATAGCGGTATCTTTCAGCCGTTGTTTCTTCTAGGGTTTGCAGGCACAGCATTGGTTTTATTAAAAAAGTATATACGGCGTGATTTGGCGGGGGCATTGGGTCAGATTGCAAGAGTGGTTTTTTTAGTGGTTTTGTCCATATTGGTAGTAAAAGAATCGGGAACAATACTAAGTAACACAACCCAACTAACCAAAGCTATTAGTGCTCAGGCTATCAGCGGCATTAATGGCGGTAATCAGGACATGTCTTCTTATGCGGCGTCCTGCTCCGGCGTGTTGTGGGTACAGCTGATACATCAGCCGTGGCTTACGATTGAGTTTGGGTCGGATAGGTTTTCCGATGAAGATGTGTTGTTATTAATGAATAATAGTCCGGATGAAGAAGAAAGAAAAAACTATGTCAACGATTATCAGGGAACGGCATTTTCTATGAGACGTGCGAGCGAACGGCTGGGGTTCTTATGCTTGTATATGTTTCCGTTTGTAATTAAATGTGCAATTTATATAGCAGTCAGCCTTATACAGCTTATCTTTCAGCTGATAGCACTATTTTATGTCATAATGGCGCCGGTGATTTTGATTGTGAGCATGTTCCCGGGATATGAAGGGATATTGGGTGTATGGGTCCGGAAAATTCTGGAATCTCAAATAGGTATTCTGATTATTACATTTTTTTCAGGATTGATGNTAAAGCTGGATTCTCTGCTGTTTGCCATGTCANAGGATTGGNGCTGGCTGTTGGTTATGGCTATTCAGGTAGTAATAGCTGNGGGAGCGGTTTTAAAACGCAATGAGATTTTTGGCGCATTGAATAAGCTTCATCATGCGGCAGCTTCTCCGGGTTACGCAAAGTCTATATTGCATAAAGGTATAGACGGATATGCTGTTGCAGCTAAGGGGGGAACATTTATAGATAAGGGAGCAAGAATGGCTGGCGGCTATCTAAAATACAAGGCGGGAGATGTTGCGCAGGAAGTAATGGATGAAGTGGGAAGGGGTATGAGTAATGTTGGAAAAACCATTTCTAAAGGCAGGCAGGCGAGCCGACAGGCAAGCATTATGCAAGCGGCAGAAAGTTATCATATAGAGTTTCAAGACGAACAGAATGCAACTAAAAACAGTGATATAAAAGTAACGGAAAGACAGGCTGAAAGACCTGTTCCGGAGCAGCAGAAGAATATAAGCGGGGCAGATACCAAACAAGTTGCTGAAGAGCCCTTAGAGCCTCAAATAAAAGTGGAACGTCCAAGGCTGGATAACTTTAACAACTTTAACCAAGGAGAAGAAAAATCCAACGTAGTGGCNTTTAAGGNGCANACGAGAACAGGTGAGCNTCAACCGGCGGAAAATATAACTGAAAGGAAAGCAACAGTTCAGGAAAGGCAAATAGATAAATCCTCTTTGCAGCCCAAAACAAGAGATAGTATAGCAATGTCGTCACAAGAACCTCAGCAAAGAGCTTCAGAGCCCCAAATCAAGGCGGAACACTCTAGGGCGGAGAAAATCACGAATATAACGGAAAATGCTCAAAATGAGGCTTATAAGGCTCCTCATAAGGAACCGGAGGAGATGAGGATAAGTGACGTTACTGTAAAGCATAGAGATTTAGCTAGGGAGAAAGCACAGGTAAAAAGAACAACCATTGCGAGGAAGGTACCTGAGGAGCCGGGAGAAATAAATGTAACCACAACTGCAACAGATTCCGCTAAAGCAGCAATACAACGACCGAAGTATAGTGTTCCACAAGCCGCTTCCCGTTCATTTATGCAAAGGTGATATGGAAGATAGGAGGAGCTGATAGATTATCCAATACGGAGGTATTAGAGACTGATGCAGGTTTTTTTGACGATTTAAGACAAATGGAAAGAGAAGTGCCTATGAACATCGGTGATGAGAAAGCACTTGCACTGGTAGACGAGGAATAGGCAAAAGCTCAGGAAGAAGATTAGTGAGTATAGGTGNATTTTTGATATATGTTGGATTTGCAGGATNCAGAAAAAGTCTACATTATAATAANCNTTTTTAAGTTAGCTTNATGANGNCTCGGGTTTCAAATTAAGAAATAAATTTTGAGACTTTAATAACTTAAACAATAAATAAAGTTATTACTGTTAATTATTTGAATTTTGTTGTTTTGCTTTTATAGGTAAAGAAAAAAGGTTAGTACTTTAAACTATGATGAACATAGAATATTTTCTAAATTTTATTGCTATAGAATAAGGGGGCGTGGTATAATTAGCGCGAAATAGTTGACAGGAAGGAGGGGGTAGTATTAAAATAGTGGATTTATTTTGCGGATGCGGTGGAATGTCCTTGGGATTTCAGAAGGCAGGATTTGAGATTTTAGCCGGGTTTGAACATTGGGATGCAGCTATTGCTTGTTATAGTAAAAATTTTATCCATCCAGTAGAAGATGTTGATCTTTCTGATTTGAGTAGTTCAATAAAAGCTATTTTAAAGTATCAGCCACAAATTATAATCGGCGGACCTCCTTGTCAAGATTTTTCGGGGGCAGGAAATAGAGTGGAGGGTGATAGGGCAGATTTAACAGTTGCATATGCTAAAATTATTAAAAAGGTTTTGCCTCAATATTTTGTTATGGAAAATGTTGAGCGAGCAGCAAGTAGCGAGGCTTATAAAAAAGCACGGAAAATATTTAAAGAAGCTGGGTATGGACTTACAGAGAAAGTGTTAGATGCCAGCTTTTGTGCCACGTTTTGCCGCATACAGGACAGGTTATTCCGCTTGACGGACGAAGCAAGCGGGCGGCGTCATTTTGCCGTGGCAAGCTGCAAGCTGTCAGACGGTCTTATCGTGCAGCTTGAGGATTATCTGAAAGACTATCCAGACAGCAGGCTCATTGTCATTGACACCTTGCAGAAAGTCCGTACAGCTTCAAAAGACAACGCCTATGCAAGCGACTATGGGGACATCTCCCTAATCAAAGATTTTGCCGACAGGCACTCTCTGGCGGTCATTGTCGTACACC
>WFLX010340173.1_pt1 | contig 10307 bp, 10 predicted proteins | sample 4967041 | NCBI WGS metagenome assembly WFLX01 (sample SAMN12857096, study PRJNA449069) | gut metagenome | isolation source: stool from male and female vole | host: Microtus ochrogaster | place: USA:Florida | collected 2017
AGTTCAGCGATGCGGATGCAAAAAGGCTGGCTGATAAAGCGCTTGCCTACGGTTTTGTTGATGTAAAACATATGCTGTATCATGCGACAAAAGATTTCACAGCCGATGAATATATATCGCTGCTGAGAACATACCCGGATCACATGAAGTTGGAATCAGTTGCCCGCGAAAAACTATTTGAAGGGATTTTCCATGCCATAGTGGACAACGGTGGAACTATGACAGTGTATTATACAATGGATTTGGAGCTGGCGAGAAAATAAATATCAGCATAATACTCCTGACATTTAGCTGAAACGTTGTCAATCATTTTCCTATAGGCATCCTTATCCCCCTCTTCCAGTTCTTCCTCATAAAGCACTCTATCGTAGGAAAGTATCCGATAAGCGTTCTTTCCAAGCTCTAAATTATCTTTTATACGCAAAACCGGCATCAGAATACCTGTGCTCTCTGCCAGTCTTTCTCTAACAACCGCTTGTTTATGCTTTTATTTTACAAACATGAATTTATGGATACAATGCAAAGTTCAATCAATAAATTGCTTGACGCGAAAGTCCATGCCGCCAATCTGCTCTCTGCGTTCGGTTGCAAAGGATTGCATATCCTTCCGCACGGTAACGATACTTAACCGATCATAGCCAAGGCGGTGATAGAGCCGCAGCGCAGGAATATTGTCTGGAACTACGTCCATACAGATTCCCTCCACGCCCCGCTTTTGCAATACTTCTTCCACAAGGCCAATGGCTTTGGAGGCAATACCCTGTCTGCGCAAACTTTCTTCCACAAAGATGTCCTCAATCCAGCAGACCGTTGCCCCGCGCCAGTTGAGATGGACAAATCCCACAGGGGTCCCATCGCCGAGAATGTCGTAAAGTTCGTGATCTTCTTTTGTCCAGCCAGCAAGATCTTTCCGAGCCTGTGCCTCATCGACCTGCGAATGATGCACTCGGAAAAAAGCACTTATGGAGCGAAGCATTGTTTTTTCACTGGTGCCGTCATACGGCTTGAGTATAATTTCCATCTGATATACCTCTTCAAATCCTGATTTGTTTTACGACACTATTTTATTTGATATAGGGCAGTCTTGCAATACAAAGAAGCTTTTATTTGTAACAGTTTGGCTTGCAAAGAGGGTCTAGGGAAACTTCCTTAGCTTACGACTAACAGGGGTAGTCTAGTGAGTTAGGCCAACAAAAGGGGGTTAATCAAGATTTGATTATCGAACAGGCAGAACCGCAAAGTCAAATTAAAAGAGAGGAAAAAAGAGCAGTTAGAGGGTCAAATAGAGATGTTGGAAGATGTGAATTTACAATTACAAGATGAATTTAAAGAAAAAATAATAAAAGAAGAAGAAGCAACCCAAATTTGGGAATGCACGCAGGAATTTTATGATGATTTTATCAGATGATACAGTTAAAACCTTCACAGGGCACAAAGGCATTTCGACAACTCAAAAATGTTACATTCACCAAGTAAAGCCAATTACAGGTTATGCGGATGTGTTCAAAGAGGTTTTTGATGTTTCATAAAGAGTGTAACTAAATGTAACCAATTTACGAACCAAAACGAAAAATGGGAAGCCTGATATTTCAAGCTTCCCAAAGTTTAACTCAATGCGGAAGATGGGACTTGAACCCACACGAGCGCAATGCTCACAAGATCCTTAGTCTTGCTCGTCTGCCAGTTCCGACACTTCCGCATGTCACGAATGATATATTACCACCAGATACCTCATTCGTCAAGACCTATTTTTCTTTCTTAGGGTTTTCATGTGAAAAATAGTGGGGCTTTGTATCCTTTGACGGTTGTATGCGACATTAATCATATGTATAATGTAATTGAGGATAGTATATTATCCACAGAAAAAGGAGTGAACATCTGGCTGCCCATTTCATTGACAGTAAACTTTGCACAGAGAGCCGGGCAATTTTGGGTGTGAACTGTAAATTTATCATATAATTTAAGGAGGAAGAAGAAATGCAGAAATTCAATTATGTAATCAAAGATGAAGTAGGAATCCATGCAAGACCGGCAGGGCTTTTGGTGAAGGAAGCCAAAAAGTATGAAAGCACCATTCAGATTGTAAAGGATTCCAAATCCGCAGTAGCAACAAAGCTGATGGCAGTCATGGGGCTCGGCGTAAAATGCGGTGATACGGTGGAAGTTGTAGTGGAAGGCGCTGATGAGGCTGTCGCTTTTGAAGGAATCAAAGCATTTTTTGAAAGCAATCTGTAAAGAATAGAATCTGGATGCCGTCATTGTTTTCGAATCGGAAACATTTGACGGCATCCGTAGTGTTTGGGACAGAGAGGAGAGGCTATGAAAAAAGTTTCACAGAAAGAAGTTCTTTCACAGAAAGAAGCTCTTTCACAGAAAGAGGCTCTTTCGAAAAAAGAGGACATTTTCCAAAAGAGACTGGAACGGCATCATGATGAGCTGCGCTGGCTTTATATGGAATTGTATGATAATGGTTCCATGTTTGCGGAGCTGTGTGAGCGTATGGGGCAGTTTTATCTGGAACGGGATAAATCACTGAAAAGCCGGGACTTGGAACGTGAAACGGATCAGAGCTGGTATAAGCAGAATGATATGCTGGGGATGATGTTTTACATTGATAATTTTGCCGGAAATATGAAGGGCGTGGAGTCAAAACTGGATTATATAGAGCAGTGCAATGTGAACTATATCCATCTTATGCCTTTCCTTGACACACCCAAAGGACGTTCTGATGGAGGCTATGCGGTGTCGGATTTTCGCAAGGTTCAGCCCAAACTGGGATCCATGGAGGATCTCGATAGTCTGACAGCAGCCTGTCATAAAAAGGGGATTAATGTCTGTATGGACTTTGTCATGAATCATACCTCAGAGGATCATGAATGGGCTAAGAAAGCCCGGCAGGGAATCGGTGAGTACATGAGCCGTTACTTTTTTTATGAGAATTGGGATGAGCCGGCTTTATACGAAAAAACAGTGCCCCAGGTATTTCCCGCCACTGCTCCGGGAAATTTTACATGGCTTGAGGATGCAGAGCGTTATGTAATGACAACCTTTTATCCGTATCAGTGGGATTTGAATTACAGAAACCCCAGAGTGTTTAACGAGATGATGTATAACTTCCTTTATCTGGCAAACAGGGGAATTGATATTATTCGTATTGATGCGGTGCCTTATATTTGGAAGGAACTGAATACTTCCTGCCGGAATCTTAGGCAGGTGCATACCATTGTGCGGATGATGCGGATTATCAGTGAAATCGTATGTCCTGGTATTTTGCTGCTTGGTGAGGTGGTTATGGAGCCTGAAAAGGTAACTCCGTATTTTGGAACCGTGGAGAAGCCGGAGTGCCACATGCTTTATAATGTTACCACGATGGCAACCACATGGCATACGGTGGCAACAAGGGACGTGAGACTGNTGAAAAAACNGCTTGATATTGTGAATTCTCTGCCGAAGGNTTATGTATTCCTGNATTATCTNCGATGTCACGATGATATCGGCTGGGGGCTTGACTACGGTNCTCTGANGGNGTGAGGGCATTGGAGAGAGGAGTCATAAGCAATATTTAAATGATTATTTTCAGGGATATGCGGGAGAAAGCAACAGCCGTGGCGAACTGTATAATGCGGACCCGGTTACTGGAGATGCCAGATTTTGTGGGACAACGGCTTCCATGTGTGGTGTGGAGAAAGCCGGGCTTGAACAGGATGAGCAGGCAATGGAGCAGGCAATCAAAATGGATCTGATGCTTCATGCTTATATGTTTATGCAGTCTGGAATTCCGGTGTTATACAGTGGAGATGAGATTGGACAGATTAATGACTATACCTACAAGGAGGATCCGGATAAGGCGGCAGATTCCCGTTACATTCACCGTGGAGCAATGGATTGGAAGCAGGCGGATCAGATTGGAGATAAAGATACCGTGCAGGGCAAAATCTTTACGGGGCTGAAGCACTTGGAGCAGATCCGGAAAACAGAAAAAGCATTTGTGTCCGGTGCAGATACTTGGACTATTGAGACCTGGGATCCTGCTGTTTTGTGCATTGGAAGATACTATGAAGGTGAGAAGCTGATCGGCCTTTTTAACTTCAGTGAGCATGACAAAACTGCATGGATTAACGAGGCGGATGGAGATTACGTGGAACTGATTTCAGGAAAAGAGATGAAACCGGCAGGTGTTAATATACCTGCTTACGGCTTTTATTATCTGAAAAAGAAATAGTTGCGGATTTTTGTGGCATGGAGGAGCAGCGCGGTGCGGAAATTTTGTTCAGAAAGAGATTGGAGAGAGAACAATGACGAACAAAGAACGAAGAGACGCCGGTTTGGCGTATATTTCTGATGACAGCATTTTTGAGGAACAAATAGTATGCAGAAAGATCCTGCAGAGACTGAATTTTATGGATCGTTCGGATTTCGCGGGAATCAGGGAGGTGGTAAAAGAACTTTTGGGAAAATCAGAAGATGCTTTTATTAATCCGCCGTTTTACTGCGATTATGGAAAACATATTGAAGTAGGAAAAAATTTTTTTGCTAACTACAACTGTACGTTATTGGATGTAGCCAAAATTAAAATCGGTGATAATTGCCAGATGGCTCCTAATGTGGCAATTTACACTGCCGGACATCCGGTCCATCCGGTAAGCCGTAATTCAGCTTATGAGTACGGAAAAGAGGTAACTATAGGGGATAATGTATGGCTTGGAGGCAATACAGTAGTCTGCCCGGGAGTGCATATCGGGAATAACGTGGTCATCGGCGCAGGCAGTGTAGTGACAAAGGATATTCCGGACTGGAGTATTGCAGCGGGAAATCCCTGTAAGGTGATCCGTTTTATTACGGATGAGGATAAAAAGAAGCTGTTCCGAGATGAAGAAATTGATGAAGAAGCGTGGAAGGATATTGTAGAGCGGATGGAGGGTTAAAGGAAATATTTATACTCTGATTGAGCCCATAATTTAACGTTTAGATGGGATATGCGTATGCAAGACGGCCGCTCCGATGAAAAGAAATCCTTTCGTCAACACGCTTGATAAAGCGTGCGCGAATTGTTTCCTCAAGGATTTCTTTTCATTGGAGCTGGGTTATCGGATGACGCACCGCACAATTGCTAACATTGCTAATGTTAAATGGTCCACTCTTTGGCAGCCAGCCGGGCAGTAGATTGGGCGACTATAGCGGAGGTCCTTAGTTGGTTTTCCGTCAGCCAATAACTTAACCCCCGGATAGAATTCAAATTCTAAAGGAGCCAATTCGCGAACGCTTTATCGAGCGTGGCGACGTAGAATTTGATTCTATCCGAGGGTTCATATTGATTCCCGAAACTCAGCTAAACGTTAATTTTATACATTTTTTAGATTTGAACGGTTTTGATATTAAATTACATATGGTAGAATACCGTTAGTGGATGTATCGAACGAGATTGATGATTGAAAGGGAACGGGATGAATCTGGAAGCACAAGGGTTATGGCAGATTATAGCAGTCGGTGCAGGAATTATATCCTGCACGGGCGCTTTTTTTCTTTTGCGTTTTTGTATCCGCCGGTTTAGAACAGGCAGCGGAAAAATCGGAATGGATGAGATGGGAGGTCATGATTTTGAATATTTTTGTGCCCGGATTTTGGAAGAGAGCGGCTTCATTGAGGTGGAAGTGACTCGTGGGAGCGGCGATTATGGCGTGGATATTCTGGCAGAGAAGGACGGGGTCACTTATGCTGTTCAGTGTAAACGGTATACAGGCCCGGTAGGCGTGGAAGCGGTTTTACAGGTTTATGCAGGGAAAGATTATTATGACAGGATGGTGGGAGTGGTCATGACGAATCAGTACTTCACCACACCAGCAGTGGAAGCGGCAAGAAAACTTAGAGTATTGCTTTGGGATAGAGGATATTTAGATAGTATGATGGAGGAAGCAGCAGGATGAGTTCATTTGTGGAATTCAAGAATGTAAGTAAAACATATCACATGGGCGAGGTTGATATTGAGGCGCTGAAGGATGTGAACTTTGCAATTGAAAAAGGAGAATTCTGCGTTATCGTAGGAGCTTCCGGTGCAGGGAAAACAACGATATTAAATATTTTAGGCGGAATGGACAGTCTTTCCGAGGGGCAGGTTTTTCTGGATGGAAATGAGATTTCGGCGTACAACAAGAAAAAGCTTACAACCTATCGAAGGCATGACATCGGTTTTGTGTTTCAGTTTTATAATCTGGTGCAGAATCTGACAGCACTTGAAAATGTAGAGCTGGCAGCACAGATCTGTAAAGATCCGTTGGATGCTGGAACTGTTCTGGAAATGGTTGGGCTAAAGGAGCGGGCAGGGAATTTCCCGGCACAGCTATCCGGAGGGGAACAGCAGAGGGTAGCTATTGCAAGAGCACTTGCCAAAAATCCAAAGCTTCTGCTGTGTGATGAGCCCACGGGAGCACTGGATTATAATACCGGAAAGGCAGTTTTAAAATTGTTGCAGGATGCCTGTCGGAAAAACGGGATGACAGTGGTGGTCATCACACATAATCAGGCATTGACAGCAATGGCGGACCGGATCATTACGGTAAAGAGCGGAACCGTATGGAGCATGGAGATGAATGAGCAGATTGTGCCGGTGGAACAGATTGAATGGTAGGGAGTCGAAGGCATGAGCAAGGGTATGATCAAAACAACAATCAGGGAGATCAGGGGAAGTCTTGGCCGATATATGGCGATTTTGGCGATTGTCATGCTTGGAGTAGGCCTGTTTTCAGGACTGAAAGCAACAACTCCGGCGATGATTGCCACAGAGAATGATTATCTTGCGCAACAGAATTTCTTTGATTTCCGTTTACTATCGACCGTTGGTTTTGATGAGAAGGATGTTGAGGAACTGACAGAGCTTGATGAGATTGCCGATGCGGAAGGAGCCGTNTCGGTTGATGCATTNTGCTCTTTGGGAGAAGGAAATGAANCTGTCTACAAAATTCATACTCTGCCGGAAAGCATCAACAGGGTTGTTTTAACTGCTGGAAGANTGCCGGAGGGNANAGATGAATGTCTGCTGGATTCTGCTTTATATGGGGAAGAGGCAGTCGGTATGCAGATTACCGTGACAGATAACAACGATGAGGATACGCTGGAAATGTTTGAGGAGCGGACTTTTACGGCGGTGGGAATCGTACGGTCTCCATATTACATCAATTTTGAACGGGGGACAACTTCCATCGGAGAGGGAAAGATCACAGCATTTTTTTATGTACCCCGGGAAGCTTTTTCCTGCGATTATTTGACAGAAATTTACGTGACAGCCAGGCAGAAATATGATGCCTATACGGATGAATATGAGGATTATATTGATGCTATTCAGGCCGGGATAGAGGAAAAGAACGAACTGCTTGTAACAGAGCGGTATGAGGAGCTTATTGCTGAGGCACAGGAAAAGATTGATGATGCCCAGGCAGAGCTTGATGACAAAAAGGCGGAAGCTGAGGAGGAATTAGCGGATGCCTGGCAGAAAATTCTGGATGGGGAGCAGGAGATTTTAGACAGCGAACAGGAGATTTTGGACGGCGAACAGGAGATTGCAGACGGTAAAAAGGAAATAGCTGATCATGAGCAGGAGATCTTGGATGGGGAGCAGGAGCTTATAGACGGTGAACAGGAAATTCAGGATAAAGAGACAGAGATTCAGGAGGCAGAGGAAGAGATCAGCTATCATGAATGGGAAATTTTTGACAGTGAATTGACCCTTGCTGCGGCCTGGGAAGAGCTGGAACAGGGCAAGCAGGAGTTAAAAGAACAGGAAGAGACTCTGCTTGGAAAAGAAGCAGAATTGAATGAGAAAGAATCGGAGCTTTCCGGGCAGAAGACGGCGTTGGAAGAGCAGTTGGCGCAGGGAGTAGCACTGGAGGCATGGGAAACGGAACTGAATGAACAGGAAAAGTTGTTAGAGTACTTACCGGAGGAAGAAAGACCGGAGGCTTTTGAAAAGATACAGGAAGAAAAAGCAAAGCTTCAAGCGGGAAAGGAACAATTTGAAGCAGCAAAAGAGCAGCTCCAGTCAGGACTTAGCCAGATTCAGGGCGGTTTAGAACAGATTCAGGCAGGAAAAGTAGAAATCCAAGAAGGAAAAGAGCAGATTGCAGAGGCAAAAAATAAGATTGCCTATCAAGAGCAGGTGCTTTTGGAGGCGGAAATAGAACTTCAGGAAGCAAAGGACAAAGTGTCAAATGCGAGAACGGAGCTGGAGGATGGAAAGGCGGAGCTGGAAAAGGCAAAACAGGAATTGGAGGACGGCAAAGCAGAGCTTGAAGAAGGGAAGGCAGAGCTTGCAAAAGCTAAAACAGATCTAGCGGATGCCCAGACGGAGCTTGAAGAAGGGAAAACAGATCTGGAAGAGGGAAGGACAGAGCTTGCAGATGCCAAGACAGAATACGAAGAAGCGCAAGCAGAATTTGAACAGGAAGTGGAAGATGCACAGCAGAAGATTGACGATGCCCGGGCGGAACTTGCGGATATTAAAGAGCCGGATGATTATGTGCTGAACAGAAATACGAATATCGGCTATGCATGCTATGAAAGTGATTCTAATATCGTAGCGGCCATTGCCAATGTGTTTCCGGTATTCTTTTTTCTGGTAGCCGCACTGATTTGTATGACAACTATGAACCGAATGATCGAAGAGCAGAGAACACAGATTGGTGTATTGAAGGCGCTTGGGTATGGGAATGCCGCCATTATGGGAAAATATTTGTTTTATGCCGGTTCAGCGGCGGTTATCGGTGCGGCGGCCGGATGTATTGGAGGAACATGGCTGTTTCCGAAAGTGATCTGGATGGGATATAGTATCATGTACAGCATGGGAGAAATTGAATATTACTTTGATGCTGGCGTGGCATTTTTCTCTCTTTTGGCAGCACTTTTGTGTTCCGTGGGAGCGGCATATTTTTCCTGCCGGCATGAGCTTCAAAGTGTACCGGCCAATTTAATCCGGCCCAAGGCGCCCAAGAGCGGAAAAAGAATCTTTTTGGAAAAGATAACGATTATCTGGAGCAGATTGAAATTCCTGCATAAGGTTTCTTTGAGAAATATTGTCCGTTATAAGAAGCGCTTTTTTATGATGGTTCTTGGTATCAGCGGCTGTACCGCACTTCTGGTGACGGGATTCGGCATCAGGGACTCAGTGACCAATATTGCAGAAATGCAGTATGATGAGGTACAGATCTATGATATCGGTATTACATTTAAGGATGGTATATTGGCCGAGGATATGGAAAAGCTGACAGCGGAGGCGGCAGGGGTGTTAAAACAGACTGCCTGTCGGTATGAAGAGAGCGTGGATATTGATTTTGCCGGGAAAACAAAATCGATTTATCTGGAAATTCCGGAAGATGCAGAGGCAATCGGGACTTTTTTGAATTTACACACACGAGAAGGAGAATTTATCCCATACCCGGGGGAAGGTGAAGCGGTACTGACAGCAAAGCTGGCGGAAAATATGGGGATTGAACCGGGGGATCAGGTGGTTCTGCGGGATAATGATATGAATAGTCTTACCGTGTCCATATCAGCCTTGTGTGAAAATTATGTTTACAATTATATTTATGTGAGCAAGGAAACTTATGTAAACCAATTTGGCAGAGAGCCGGAATATAAGAGTGCGTATGTGCTTGTCGATGAAGATGTGGATGTCCACGAGGTGGCAGCAGCTTTCTCTGATATGGACAATGTGCTTTCCGTTTCCGTTATCGAAGATATGCGTCAGAGAATTGGAACGATGATGGAGAGTATGAATTACATTGTGGCATTGATTATTGTATGCGCAGGAAGTCTTGCCTTTATCGTACTTTATAATTTGACTAATATCAATATCACAGAGCGGATCCGGGAAATTGCAACGATCAAGGTTTTGGGATTTTATGCGAAAGAGACTGCCGACTATGTTTTTAGGGAAAACCTGGCGCTGACGGCAATCGGAGCCGTAGTTGGACTGTTACTTGGAAAGTGGCTGCACTGGTTTGTCATGTATAACATCAACATTGATATGATTTCTTTTAAAACGCTGATCACACCGGTGAGTTACCTGCTCAGTCTGCTGTTTACGTTTGGGTTTGCGTTATTGGTGAACGGACTGATGTATTTTAAGCTGGAAAAGATCAATATGGCGGAATCTTTGAAGTCTATAGAGTAACATAAATTAACGTTTAGATGGGGTATGCGTATGTAAGACGTCCGCTCCGATGAAAAGAAATCCTTTCGCGCCATACTGGCGCTTAACACTGCTCGATAAAGCGTTCGCGAATTGTTTCCTCAAGGATTTCTTTTCATCGGAGCTG
>WFLX010132713.1_pt1 | contig 10306 bp, 12 predicted proteins | sample 4967041 | NCBI WGS metagenome assembly WFLX01 (sample SAMN12857096, study PRJNA449069) | gut metagenome | isolation source: stool from male and female vole | host: Microtus ochrogaster | place: USA:Florida | collected 2017
ATTTTTTCTTCGCCCATATAATTTTTCAAGGAGAGGACGCAGTCGTTCATGCGGTGCTGCTTCATATTCTTGTCAGCGATAAATCCGCCAAAAGTAAGCCCGCCATGGCTGTATAAAGCATTATCCCTTGCATTGCAGGGCAACAACGCCACAAGTTCCCCATCGTCATAAAACATGAACGAACTGTCGGCGAACCTGTCCGAATGGTATTCCATGAAATCCCTGTCGAACATAAAAAGAGGATTCTTCGCGGCTTTGTTGAATGCATTCCAGTTAGCTTTCATATTTTGATTGTATCTTTCAATTCTGATCATGCCGCCACACCTTTACAGCGGGACGGCAGGCACTTTGTTATTAAATCCCCCCCCCCATTATTATAATGACCCGTTTCTTTTACCATGTTTTTCACGAACCTCGCCGGATTTCCGGCCCACACTTCGTTTGCCGGAACGTCTTTTGTCACGACGCTTCCCGCCCCAANCATCGCGTTCTCCCCTATCGTTATGCCGGCAAGNATGGTCGCGTTCGCGCCGATGCTCGCNCCTTTCTTTATGAGCGTGTTCGCNTTTTTCCACCCGGCGTTCTTCGAGCGCGGATACAGGTCGTTCGTGAACGTTACGTTCGGCCCGACAAAAACATCGTCCTCAAGCACGATTCCGTCCCAAAGCTGCACGCCGCTTTTGACCGTCACGTTGTTGCCTATGACCACATCATTTTCTATGAAGACATTCGCGCAGATGTTGCAGTTCGCCCCGATCCTCGCGCCGGGAAGAACCACGCAGAACTGCCAGATGTCCGTGTCCGGGCCGATGTTGCCTGACTGCACGTCAGAGAGCGCGTGTGTCATTCCTTGCCCCCGTCCGATTTCAGGCTCGCCAGAAACTCGTCATAGCTCCGTATATATTCCTTCTCATCATAANGCTCGCTGGCAAGGACGACCAGCTTGCACCCGTAACTGAAGTCATGCATCTCGCGCCACATATTTCTCCCTATGTAAAGCCCCACGTCCGGGCGGTTCAGCGTCACCTGCTCGCGGCGGCTTCCGTCGTCAAGCACGAACTTGCACGAGCCGTCCATAGCGATGATAATCTGCTCCAAATTCCTGTGCGCATGGAAGCCCCGCGCCTCGTTCGGCAGCGTGTCGAACATATAGTACACCCGCTTTATCTCAAAGGGCACGCTCTTCATGCCCTCAAGCGACACCAGCTTTCCCCGATGGTCGCCGTGAATCTCCATGTCAATCAGTCGGTAATTCATCTAATCCGCCTTTTTGGAACGCCTCCTCCTTTTCCAAGACCTCATACCCCAGCTCCTCCATGCCCACAACCTCGTCGCACACGTCGCTGATGAACACGCCGCGCCCATGCTCCGTCACGCTGCGCAGCCTTCCGCTATAGTCTGAGTCCGCCTCGCCATGTGAAAAGCGGCACTGGTAGACGAGCACGAAGTCATATTCTTTCAGCCGGGACTGCAACAGCTGCACGAGCGTCCAGTCCAGCGGGCCAGTGAGCATGATTTCGCTTTCGCGCCATGAGCCGCCCGCGTCGCTCGTGAGGAAGTCCTTGAAATCCACGAGAGTCTTCTGCATTCCCTGCAAAAGATCCGCCGCCCCGACAAGTATCGCGTAGCGTGTCAAATGCGTTCTCCTTGCGCACTCCGTTTTTCTGAAACAAACNTCTGTTTTGTAATGAGCGACACACACATTATTGTATATATTAGTATCTTTTTGTGTATATTGTCAACACAAAAAAATACATTACACTAAAATATGTTGTCACCGGAAAAACAGGCGCAACGCCTCGCCGAACGGCTTCGGGAGGAGCGTGAAAAGCGTCATATCTCGCAAATAGACCTTGCCCTTGATGCGGGGCTTTCGCAAAACATCGTTGCGTTCATCGAGACGGGAAAGCGCAGTCCAAACGTGCTGACAATCCTAAAAATCTGCAACGCCCTTGAAATATCCCCTGCCACGTTGTTTGAATCGGAGACTTCGCAGAACCGCCGCCATATAAAAAAACAAATCGTCGCGCTTTTAGACCAGCTTTAGGGCGTCCATGCCGTATGTTCGCCACTTCCTCTCCATATCCCATACCCACTTATGGACATATCCTATATCCACTTATGGCGATATCACACACCCACTTATGGCGATATACCAACATGAATTTACGCCATATCACACAGTGGGATATGGCGTAAATTCACCATGACCGTAATACATATTTCATGTCATGTTTTAGTTAAAAAAATAACTCAACTATTTTTTATGAAAATACTTGACACAACTTCTATACCATTGTACAATGTGACCATGATTACACGAATCGAGATGGACAACGCCTTCATATACCAGAACAAGGCAATATTCTCAATGAAGGCGGACATGAGGACGAAAATCCTCGCGGGCAACGTGGCGCAGACCGGCGCGGGCAAGGTACTCAAGACCGCCTGCGTTTTCGGCGCGAACAACGTGGGAAAGACATGCCTCATAAAATGCGTCCGCGCGATTCGGGGCATAATCATGAAGCATCACTGCCAGATGTCCGCCAACCTGTTTTCGGGAAGCAACAAAGTCTCGCTCGCGGTGAATTTCATCGAGCAGGAAGAGGAATGGCGTTTCGCGTTCAAATTGGACATGGCGACCAAAACCTACGTCTACGAGGAATTCTCGCAGATAAAAAAGGACGCATACGGCAACGAAAGCCTGGACACTTACTACAAGCGCGACTACGAAAACGGACATTTCTTTTGCAAGGACACAAGNGTGATTCCGATTCTCGTGGCTCTGTCAAATGCGGACATCCTCATACATACGGTGAACCCCACAACGTTTCCCTCGCTCAAAAAGGCGTCGGACATACTGACGGCGTTCGCATCGCGCATTGTAATCCTTGACATGAACAACATTCCCGTAGAAAAGACAATCCTCATGCTGAAAACCCACTCTCGCTTGGAAAACAAGGTGAGGAAATTCATAAAACTCGCCGACCTTGACCTTGACGACATATACTATTCCGACAAGGTGAAAATAAAGGTGCTTACGCATAATCACGCGGAATACCTGCCCGCCGAGACCATCCTACAAGCGCAAAATTTGGAAGACATGCTGCGCCTTACGTCCGTCTACAAGGGGCGCGAGGTGCAGAGCTTCAAGTTCGACTCCACGGGAACGAAGAAAATTGTCGCGCTCGCAAGTTTCGTCGTGGAGGCAATGGAAAATAAACAGGTTCTTTTTATAGACGAGCTGGATTCGAGCCTCCATTTCATGCTCACGCGCGCGATCGTGGAGCTGTTCAACAGCGAGCGCAACACCGGCTCTCAGCTGATCTTCACGTTGCACGATGTGAGCCTGCTGGACTGCCGGAAGCTTTTCAGGAAAGAGCAGATTTGGTTCGTAGAAAAGGGCAACGAGGGCGCAAGGATGTTCCCGCTTTCCGTGTTCACGGCGAGCAAGGGCGTGCGCGGGGACACTTCGGACATAACCGAAAAATACAGGCAGGGGCTTCTGTGCGCGCTGCCAAATCCGATATTCATCGACTACCTTTTGGAGTCGGAGGATTCGGAAAACAATGCAGAAGAAAAAGGAGGGAAAAAGCAGTGAAAATCATTCGCGGCGCGCCGTGGAAAGCAATGGCTGGACATTTCCACGGCGCGCAAAAAAGCCGTCTTTCAAACTGCAATTTGAAAGACGGCCGGTAGCAGGCNCCAAAGCCTGGCAATGGCACGATGCAACAAACTCANCTATANTATCATGCCGTTGCTCCAGCGTCAAGAGAATGGGACTGTTCTTGAAGGACAGTCATGGAACATTTGATGGAAACTGGAGGTTTTCAAATGAAAACACAAAACAATTTTGAATTGGATAACGAAAAAGACGAAAGCGGCGTGAAAGTCACAAAGTACAAGCGCGCCCTGGGAGCGAATGAAGTCGAATTTGCGCGGGTGGGAAGATCCACCGCCGACATTGACAGCATTCTCACCCTCATCGGAAAGTACGACACGGGCGTGAACCGCCTCATGGTGCAGTACTGTCTGGGACTGTTCAAAAGGGCGGTCCTCGAAAAGCTCAAGACGGGAAGGGCCGTGAACCTTTTGGGGCTTGGCGTGATGTACATAAACGCCGCGCTCGGCGACAACGGAGGCACGAATTTGGGGGTGGGCTTCACGCCCTCCGCCGAAAGTGCCGCCGCGGTCCAAAACCTTGACGCGACCGTGGCGGAAGCCGTCGCAAGCACTCCCCTGATAACTGCCATCATCGACTTGTACACGCAGCGCGATACCGGGACGCTTACGGCGGGACACTCCGTGAGGATTCTGGGAAAGCGGCTCAGGCTTGACGACTACAATGACGACAAGGCGGCGGTCATATTCAAGCCTGTCGGAGCGGACGGAAGCGTGAGCAGCGACGAGTCGGATTGGATTGCGGTACCAAAAGAGGCGATGAACCGCAACAAACCTTCCGAACTGGAATTCTATCTGCCAAGCGAACTCGCGGAAGGCAGATATGAAGTGACGGTGAGAACGCACTTTTCAGGGCATTCCACCGTGTCCAACCGCAGGGAGCGAACGTTGGACGGCTTCGTCGAGATAAGCCAGAACGCGGAATAAAAACACAGGTCCATGCCACGGCCGGAAAGGCGCGGCATGGACAAGGCTGGACGCGGGCAAGATGAAAACCTGCGCCCAGCCTTTCCTTTTTTTGGGACGCGCTGTGTTCCGCCCGCCCAAGAGTTCCGTATCGCGGGGCGCGCGCATTAGATCACATTCTCCGCCGCACCCTTGCCGAACGCGCCTGGCGGCGGTATACTGTTCCCCATGAGACGATTTCTTTCTGCCCTCGCCGTCCTCACGCTTGCCGCCGCCGCCTTTGCGGAGCGGCTGACGCTGCTCTCATTCAACATGGGNGGCAGGAACCGGACCGCCGCCGCTGTCGCCGCGATGATCGCCGAATCACACGCGGACATCGCGTTCCTCCAGGAAATCTGGGTGAGCGCGCCGAACAACGCCGCGCTCAGCGCAATGGCAGCGCAGCTAGGTGACGGCCGCTGGGACTTCGCCACGTCGTCCGCCTACAGCCTGACCGAGCCGAGAACCGCAAGGGGCGAGACCTACAAGGCGGGCGGGAACGGGCAGAACAACGCCATCCTGTATGACACGACGAAAGTCACGCTCGCCGACCTTGCCGACGAGGCAGGCTTCACCCGGTTTGACGGCGACTTCCTGTTCGACAAGAATACCGTGCAGCTCGTCCGCTTTTCGCTGCNCGGCGGNACGGGGGCGCAGTTCGTCGCCATAAACGTCCACCTGCCCTACACCGACAAGGCGCACCGCAAGCGCGACCTGCGCACGCTCGAACGGCTGTACGCCCGCTACAAGCGGACGGGCGGCATCGTCNTNGCGGGCGACTTCAACACCACGCGCACGGAGCTGACGGNGCGCAACTTCGACTTCGTGGACGGCACGGATCGCTGGTTCTCCGACCGGCATTTCGGCATCGCTACCACGCTCTCCACCAAGGGCGACGACCGGATACAGTTCGCCAACGACTACGACCACTTCGTCTACAGCAAGCACATCACCGTCGCCGACCAGATGCGCCGCGCCTTCTCCGACTCGCGCGGAAAGACGGTACCGAGCATCCCGTTCGGCACGACCGTCTACACCAGCAGCACCGCCTACCGCAAAGCCGTCTCCGACCACGTGCCGATCATAATCACGCTGGAATTCTGACATTCGCCCCGGTCCGCAAANCACCATGCCGCGCGCGGCAAAATGCGATAGCCTTTTCCCGGAGGATGTGGTACACTGACGGCATGACTGACCTGCCCGCGAAAACCGCCTACCAGGCNGAGCTTTTNTCCAACCGGCTCGCNAAAAAATACCGCACGCTGCGCAAGTGGGCGCGCAAAAACCGCGTCAGCTGCTACCGGCTGTATGACCGCGACATTCCCGAAGTGCCGCTGGCGGCGGACCTCTATGAATTCCTGCCCGACGGCATCAGCGGCAAGGCCGAGGCGGCGCAGTTCCTGCGCGAGGATGAGCGGCGCATAACGGCAAACGACCCGTCCGTGGCGCAGGAAATCGCGCAACGACGCTACCTGCACCTGTTCATGTACGAGCGTCCCTACCAGACGGACGAGGCGGAAGAAGCGGCATGGCTGGACGCAATGGCGCGCGCCGCAGCAGCAGTGCTGGCAATCGAAACAAGCCACGTCATCGTCAAGACGAAAAGACGGCAGCGCGGCGAAAGCCAGTACGAAAAAATCGCCGCAGGGCGCACGCTCTGCGGCACGGTGCAGGAATGCGGCCAGCTGTTCACCGTGAACCTGAGCGACTACCTTGACACGGGGCTGTTCTTTGACCACCGCCCCCTGCGCTCGCTCGTCCGGCAGACGGCGGCAGGAGCGTCGGTGCTCAACCTGTTCTGCTATACCGGCTCGTTCTCAGTATACGCGGCGGAAGGCAAGGCACGGCGCGTGGAATCCGTTGACCTGAGCAACACCTACCTTTCCTGGGCGCGCGACAACATGACGCTGAACGGCTTTTCCGACGCGAAAAAATACGTATTCACCAAAAGCGACGTGACGGCATTCCTGCGGAAAAAACAGGCGGAACGGCCGAACGACACGAACCGCTACGACCGCATCATCCTTGACCCGCCCACGTTCAGCAACTCAAAGTCCACGCAGAACACGCTCGACATCAACCGCGACTGGCCGGTGCTTGTCGCCGACTGCCTGCGCCTGCTCGCCCCGCGCGGCATCCTCTATTTCTCCACCAACAGCCGCCGGCTCAAATTCGACCGCGCGCTCATTCCGTCGTCGGCAGGAAACGGCGCGACCATCGACGTGACGGACATGACGGAATCGTCGCTTCCCGAAGACTACAAAGGAACGAGATCACGGCGGTGCTGGAAGCTGCAACGGGCAAACTGACAGAAAATGCGGCATCACGCCCACGCCCGCCCTTTCTTTTTCCGACAACATGCGGTATACTGGAATACAAGGAGATTCCCATGAAGAAAGAAACCTACCAGAAATTTTCCGATCCCGAATACGACCTGCTCATCCAGAACCGTACCCGCATCCTGCGCAAAATCAGGCTCATCGAGAAAAAAATCATCGCGCAAAGCCCTGACGACACGACGGGCGAATACCCCGCGCACAAGGAAAACCCTGTCTCAGCGTATCAGGACTATCTGATTTACCTCCAGCGCATGACCGACGGCATGCTGCAAAAGATGCAGTCCGTCTACGGCAACCTCGCGCTATGACGGGAAAACGCAGCGAGCCATGCCACTTGACAATGTTTGCGCCTGATGGTTATACTGTATGTGCCGTATGGATACGGCGCGTGCAAAACGCTCTTTTTGGAAAATCCTTTGACTATATACCTTATTTCAGAGTACTTAATCTCAGAATGGAGTTTTAAATATGGCATTGATCAGACGCCGTGTCGCATCGCCCGAAGAACAAAAGGACGAACAGCAGCAGTTGGACTGGGAATCGCAGCCCGCTTCCTATGAATCGCCGGCACCGCAAGCAGAAAGCGGAAGTCCCGAACAGGCAGAAAAAAAAGTCGTCGTCAGGCGACGCAGAACCGTAAAGGCTGACGGCGCGGAGCATACCGAATCCGCCCCCGTTACCGAACAAGCAGATACCGCCGGGACAGGCGACCAAACCGCCGAAAATCCTGAGCCAGGCATGGATCGCAGCGAACCGGCCGGCGAAATCCGTATGAACGAAGGCGGCTACCGGCAGAACCGCTGGAACAACCAGAACAACCGCTACAACAACACACGCTACGGCAACAGCCGCCGCTACAACAACCGGCAGAGTTATGCGGAACGCAACGCGCTCCGTGATGCCGAAGTGCAGGCGGCGCAGATTATCGAGAATCCCGAAGAATACGAATCAAAACCGCGCCTCAAGATNAACGACCTCACGATTATGAGCATGCCGGAACTGCGCAACATGGCGCTGGAATACGGCTGCCCGGAAGATATGCTCCCCGCCATGAAAAAGCAGGAGCTGATTTTTACGATCCTCAAGGCGCACACCGAGCACGGCGGCATTATTTTTGCCGAAGGCGTGCTGGAAATTCTGCNCGACGNCTACGGCNTCCTGNGCAGCCCGCAGAACAGCTACTTGCCCGGTCCCGATGACATCTACATATCCCCCAGCCAAATCCGCCTGTTCAACCTGAAGACGGGCGACACGGTGTACGGGCAGACACGCAGCCCCAAAGAAGGCGAACGGTTTTTCGCGCTGCTGCGCATCGAGACGGTCAACTTTGACGAGCCGCGCGTCGCGCAGACCCGCGTTCCGTTCGAGAACCTCACGCCGCTCTACCCCAACAGCAAATTCACGCTGGAGACTATTTCCACCGAATACAGCACCCGCATCATCGACCTGTTCGCGCCGATCGGCAAAGGCCAGCGCCTGCTGATTGTCGCCCCGCCCAAAGCGGGAAAAACGACCATCTTGCAGAAAGTGGCGAACGCCATCACCGCAAACAATCCCGAAGTCTACCTGATCGTGCTGCTGATTGACGAGCGTCCCGAAGAAGTCACCGACATGGAGCGCACCATCAAAGGCGAGGTCATCTCATCCACGTTCGACGAGCAGGCGACGCGCCACGTGCAGGTTGCCGAAATGGTGCTTGAAAAGGCAAAGCGGCTGGTAGAGCACAAGCGCGATGTCGTGATCCTCCTCGACGCAATCACGCGCCTTGCCCGCGCCTACAACCAGACCATGCCGACTTCCGGCAAAGTGCTTTCCGGCGGCGTCGATTCAAACGCGCTGCACAAGCCCAAGCGTTTCTTTGGCGCGGCACGGAACATCGAGGAAGGCGGATCGCTCACGATTATATCCACCGCGCTCATCGAAACCGGCAGCCGCATGGACGAAGTGATTTTTGAAGAATTCAAGGGCACGGGCAACAGCGAAATCANCCTTGACCGCAAGCTGGCAGAACGCCGCCTGTTCCCCGCAATCAATATCAAAAAATCCGGCACGCGCAAAGAGGAACTGCTGCTCGANGAGGCGACCTTGCAGAAACTGTGGGTGCTCCGCAAAGTCATCAACCCGATGGAAGACGCGGAAATCACCGAGCTGATTCTGAACCAGATGCGCAAGAGCAAGAACAACGACGCGTTCCTTGCGGCAATGAACACGGGNTCCGCGGCGGTTGACTAACCGGCAGGATTTTTGTATACTAANNAATCACTCTTGTGGTGCTGTCTTGATATGTAACGGTAAGGGAATGATACAAACACGCCTTCGCGTCTGCGATTTTTGTGTAAGGTAGTGCTGACCGGCATTTCTACGGCATCGGGCAAGAAAGAGGAGCAACACGATGAAAAAAGGGATTCACCCGGAGTACAAGCTGACAAAGATTACCTGCGCATGCGGCAACGTAATCGAGACCCGTTCAACCGCGCAGAACATCAGCGTTGAAATCTGTTCTGCCTGCCATCCGTTCTTCACGGGAAAGCAGAAACTGGTTGACACCGCAGGCCGTATCGACCGCTTCAACAAGCGTTACGGTCTCAATCAGGCAAAATAAACCGCCTGCAAAAACAAAAAAATCCTTCCATATGGAAGGATTTTTTTGCCCTGACAGAACGTTACCGGGGATCATCTGATTTAAGCACCATCGCTTTCTTGTATTCGGCACTCGCCACGCTGAACAAATCGACATCGGGAACGGCATCAAGCATTGTCACCTGCCCCTCAAATTCCACGCCGTCCGCGATACGGATATGCGATGTCGTCACGTTCCCGACCACCTTGCTGCCCGCACACATCTCCACGCGCTCGGCTGCTTTCATGTCGCCCGTGACCTTCCCCGAAATGACGATTGCGTTCGCCTCAATAGAGTTGACGTTGCACACGCCCGTCCTCTCAATTTCCAAATCGCCCGTCGCCTGAATTGGTCCGCCGGTAAACGTCCCCGTAATGACAAGGTTGTCCGTAAAGGCAATCATTCCGTCAAATTCTGTTTCCCTGCCGAGTACGGTTATGTTTTTTCTCTGCTTTTGTACCGTCCCGTTTTTTTCCTTTTCCATACGCACAGTTTATACTATTTTCAGTAGAAAATCTACCCGTTATCCGCGCGACCTATCATTTTCTGCCAGACGACAGAAAATCATCCGCCGAAATACCACACCTGAGGAACACTGACTGTAATACTGAATAATGCGACTGATGCCAAAACACAGTCCGCCGCACACGAACGCCTACCGCACGGGAAGATCCCACAGTGCCTTTCTCAGTTCCTGTCCCGCGCGGAACACTGCCACATA
>WFLX010120912.1_pt1 | contig 10305 bp, 11 predicted proteins | sample 4967041 | NCBI WGS metagenome assembly WFLX01 (sample SAMN12857096, study PRJNA449069) | gut metagenome | isolation source: stool from male and female vole | host: Microtus ochrogaster | place: USA:Florida | collected 2017
CATCTATGCTTAACATTGACAAGGATAAGATTGATGATCACAAGGGGGATTTCAATTTTGAAATCAAGGAGATTATCGTTCTTAAACCTGCAGAAATGGATCAAGAGTTCTTTGACAATGCTGTTGGTAAGGACAAAGCACATAATGAAGATGAGTTGCGTGCTGCAATAAAAGAATTGCTTGCCATGAATTTGGCCAATGATTCTAACTACCGTTTCTCAATTGATGCAAAGAAGGCTGTTGAGAATGCAGTAGGCACTCTTGAACTTCCTGAGGCTATTCTGAAAGATTTCCTTATCCGTCAGAATGAAGGTCTGAATAATGAGAATATTAATGAAGAGTTTGACAAGATGCGTGGTCAGCTTACATGGGATCTTATCCGTGACAATATCGCAGTTAAGTTTGATGTAAAGCTTACCCAGGAAGATCTTCTTAATGAGGCTCGAGGAGTGGTGATTCGCCAACTCATGCAATATGGGCCAAATGCTCTTACTGACCAGATCGTAGACAGATATGCTAATGAGGTGCTCAAGGATGAGAAAAATCGCGAGATGCTAACTCAGAATGCCTTGACAAGAAAAGTGTTTGACNTTATTAAAGAAAACGTGACACTGGATGAGAAGGAGGTATCGGTTGATGACTTCCGTGCGCTTTTCAATACAGAAGCAAATGCTGTTGAAGCTTAAGTGACTCATATATTTGATATTGGAGCTATTATGTTCTGATATTAAGTGGAAATGAAATAGCTTATCCCGGTGGCTGTGCTGTCAAAGTGCAATCGCCGGGTTTGGTTTTTGGCACGGTATTTGCTATTAGAATAGTAAATGATGAAAAAAATGCAAAACGAATTTAGAAATTTTGCCGTCAATCACCTTGGAGTGAACTCGAACACTCTTGACGGATACACACGTTATATCAATAAAAATAGTGCCGGAGTATCATTGACTCAGCCAAGTGCAGATTACATGAATCCCTATATTCTTGAGGAACGTCAGCTGAATGTAACTCAGATGGATGTGTTTTCACGTCTTATGATGGATCGAATAATTTTTCTTGGCACTCAAGTTACAGACACCTCGGCTAATATTATACAAGCTCAGCTTTTGTATCTTGATTCTATTGATCCGGAGAAAGATATTTCCATTTATATCAATTCTCCTGGTGGCTCGGTATATGCTGGTCTTGGCATATATGACACAATGCAATATATTCATAGCGATGTTTCAACCATATGCACTGGTATGGCAGCTTCAATGGCCGCTGTTTTGCTTGTTGCAGGTGAAAAGGGAAAGCGTTATGCTCTTCCTCACTCTCGTGTTATGATTCATCAACCTATGGGTGGCATTCAGGGTCAGGCTTCAGATATTGAGATTACCGCACGTGAGATTCTCAAGCTTAAAGATGAGCTTTACCGGATTATTTCCGATCACTCAGGACAACCCATTTCAAAGGTTGAGGCAGATTCTGATCGAGATTATTGGATGATTGCAGCTGAGGCAAAGGAATATGGTATGATTGATAAAGTGCTTGTCAATCCTAAAAAGGATAACTAAAAAGCTGTTGTAATGGCTACAAAGAAAAACGGACTTGTTTGTTCGATGTGTGGCGTTCAGGACAGTGCTGCCAATCCTGTTGTCAAGGTCTTTGACGGCCTGAACCTGTGTACTGATTGCATTTCTTTTATTGAAGAGGCAAGAGACAGCCAAATTAAAACTTCTGATAAGAATTCTTCATCAAGTGAAATCACTTCTGGCAGTATTCCAAAGCCAAAGGAGATAAAAGATTTCCTTGACCAATATATTATCGGACAAGACGAGGCAAAGAAATATCTTTCGGTGGCGGTATATAACCACTATAAACGTATTTCGCAAAATCAAGACAAGGATGATGTAGACATTGAAAAATCAAATATTATACTTGTTGGACCAACCGGTACAGGCAAGACACTTCTTGCCAAGACTATCGCGCGTTTGCTTGATGTGCCGTTTGCGATTGTAGATGCTACAGTTCTTACAGAAGCGGGTTATGTTGGCGAGGATATAGAATCTCTTTTAGTGCGGTTGTTGCAAGCGTGTGATTATGATGTCCAGAAAGCGGAGAAGGGCATTGTATTTATTGATGAGATCGATAAGATAGCTAGGAAAAGTGATAATCCTTCAATTACACGTGACGTCAGTGGAGAAGGTGTGCAGCAAGGATTATTAAAGCTTCTTGAAGGCTCAACAGTGCTTGTCCCACCCAATGGAGGGAGAAAGCATCCTGAACAAAAAATGATAGCAGTTGACACTAAGAATATTCTCTTTATATGTGGCGGTGCGTTTGATGGAATCGAACGGAAGATAGCCTCAAGGCTAAATACGCATGTCGTGGGTTATGGGCACGATGAGGAAGGCCGTAAGCGTCAACGTGAAAACCTTATGCGTTATGTTATGCCTCAAGATCTCAAATCATTCGGTCTCATTCCTGAAATTATTGGGCGTCTGCCGATTTTGACAAGTCTTGAGCCTCTTGACAAATCCGCCTTACGTAANATTCTTGTTGAGCCGAAAANTGCAATTGATACGTCAGTNTAAGAAACTGTTCTTGCTTGACGGAGTTGATTTAGAGTTTACAGAGGATGCACTTGACCTTATTGTTGATAAAGCTGTGGAATATAAGCTTGGGGCCAGAGGATTGCGTTCTATTGTGGAGACAATAATGGTTGACGCAATGTTTGAAGTGCCATCAGAACCTGTAAAAACTTTTACTGTTGATGCCAGATATGTGGCCGACAAGCTTGATAAAGCTCATTTTGAGAAGACNAAGCTTGCCGATAACTAAGAGATAATACCTTAATATTAAAAAGAAAATGGGATATTTCCANNNTGGAAATATNCCATTTTCTTTTTAGATTAGTGCAAGTTATTATAAAAGCTTAGGGATATTTAATCAGCATATCGCATTTCAATAATATCCCAATCGATGATATCCCACAGGTTGTGAAGATATTCTGCGCGCAGGTTTTGATAATCGAGATAATATGCATGTTCCCACACATCAAAAGTAAGTAGGGGACGCAGATTCTGAGTCAACGGGTTGGCTGCATTAGGAGCCTGAGTAATGAAAAGCTTTCCCTCAGCATTAGAGGAAAGCCATACCCATCCTGAGCCAAACAAGGTTGCACCAGCCTCCTCAAATTTCTTCTTGAATTCATCAAAAGAACCAAACTGTTCCTCTATCTTAGCACGCAACTTGCCTGATGGTTCTTTCATGCCATCCGGGTTAAATTGAAAGAAATAGAAAATATGATTCCATGCTTGGGCAGCGTTATTAAACAGTTTCCCATCGCTTTTCACTATAATGTCTTCAAGAGCCATATTTTCGTAATCTGTGCCTTCAATGAGCTTATTAAGCGTATCAATATAAGCTCTTTCATGTTTTCCATAATGATATTCTATGGTAGTTGGAGAGATTATAGGCGCCAATGCATCCTGAGGGTAGGGTAATTTCGGTTGTGTGAATCTCATAATAAAATTAAATTTAGTATTTTATCGTTATAACAAATAGAGATGGCAAATGTTTAGTTCTTAATAAAATAGGTTTATTAATAAAAAGTTAATATGGGGAAACCTTGTTAACAACTTGGATTCCCCATAAGATAATGTATTGGTTATCAGTCAAAGATAGCATCCCAGTCTTTCCAAACCGGATCATATCCATTTTTATGAATTGCTTCTTCCACTTCTCTCGGACTTCGCTCATCCGTAACCTCAAATTGTTCAAGCGAATCAGGAACAGATGTATAACCTCCGGGATCGGTCTTACTTCCCGCACTCATTGAGGTCACTCCAAGTGTCATCATATTGTCACGGAATTTAGGCGTCTCGCGGGTGGAATAGGAAATGTCAACATCATGGTCGAATAACCGGAATGCAAACGTTAACTGCGCTAATTCTTTATCATTAATGATACTGACAGGCTGAAATCCACTTTCTGACGGACACATTCGAGGAAAATTAACCGAATATCTGCTTCGCCAATATTTTTTTTGCAAATAACGTAGATGACGTGCCAACATTACTACATCGCCTCTCCAGTCTTCAAGACCTAACAAGGCTCCGAGCCCAATTTTGTGTACTCCTGCCTCACCCATGCGATCATAACCGTTAAGCCGCCATTCAAAATGGCTTTTCATCCCTTTAGGGTGGTACTTCTTATAGGCTTCCCTATGGTAAGTTTCCTGAAAACAAACCACACCATTAAGACCTGAATGAGTCAGTCGTTCATAGTCAACCGCTCTCATCGGCTGCACTTCTATTGTGAGATTATGGAAATAGGGACGACATACCTGAAGCACATTTTCTAAGTAGTCTACGCCACAGAGCGACGGGTATTCGCCAGCGACAATTAGAAGATTCTCAAAAGGGCCGAGACGGCGTATTGCCTTACATTCCTCTTCAATCTGATTCATTGTAAGAATGGTACGCTTAAATGGATTATCATGGTTAAACCCACAATATATGCATTTGTTGGTGCAAGCGTTCCCAACATACATAGGAATATAAAGAGAAATAGTCTTGCCAAAGCGTTCACGTGTGAAAAGTTGGCTCATCCGGGCCATAATTTCTATCTTCTCAGAAGCTGCAGGAGAAATAAGGATTGCAAACTCATCGGGGGTCAAAGCCTTTTTATTAGCTGCTGCTTTAGCAAGCACACGCTCAACATCAGCAATGGTTGCACTGTCGACCATTGCAATTGTTTTGTCCCAGTCATACTGACTTATTATATCAGCAAATCCATGGCCGAAAATAGCATCCGGAGTCGGATCAGATTTCATTCTGCACATGATTCGGCAATATCTTGTGAGATTCTCATGGCACAGAAATTCGGTCCACACATAGTGCAAAATCTATCGTCGGCGTCCGGAGCGTTTCTACGTGATTCCAGATAGTATCTTTTTGCTTTCTCAGGATCAAGTGAGAGATTGAACTGGTCTTTCCATCTGAATTCATACCGAGCTTTGCTTAGAGCATCATCACGTACATTTGCTCCAGGAAAGCCTTTACATAAGTCAGCCGCATGGGCCGCTATCTTATAAGTTATGACGCCTTCCCTTACATCGTTGAGATTTGGAAGGGAGAGATGTTCTTTTGGAGTGACATAACAGATCATTGCTGTGCCGAGACTTGATATGATTGCTGCTCCAATTGCTGATGTAATATGATCATAGGCCGGGGCTATATCAGTTGTGAGAGGTCCGAGAGTGTAGAAAGGAGCATAGTCACATGCTTCAACTTGCTTTTCCATGTTTGCTTTAATCTTCTGCATCGGCACATGTCCCGGTCCTTCTACAATAACCTGCACATCATGTTGCCAGGCTTTTTTGGTCAGCTCTCCGAGTACTTCCAATTCCAGGAATTGAGCGCGGTCATTGGCATCATGAGTTGATCCGGGACGCATACCATCACCAAGAGAGACAGCCACATCATATTTATTCAGTATCTCACAAATCTCATCAAAATGAGTATAAAGAAAGCTTTCTTGATCATGCTCCACACACCATTGAGTCATTATTGAGCCACCGCGTGACACACATCCTGTAAGACGTTCTTTTACAAGTGAGGCATGCTCACGAAGCACTCCGGCATGAATTGTGAAATAGTCCACTCCTTGCTCACACTGTTCTATNAGAGTATCTTTATANATTTCCCAAGTAAGATCTTTTACACGTCCGTCTACTTTCTCAAGNGCTTGATAGATTGGCACAGTCCCNACCGGCACAGGACAATTACGGATAATCCATTCGCGTGTCTCATGAATATTGTTGCCTGTTGAAAGATCCATTAGTGTATCACCACCCCAATAGCAACTCCACACAGCTTTTGCCACTTCTTCTTCAATTCCAGATGAAAGGGCAGAATTGCCGATATTNGTGTTCAATTTAACTGCAAAGGCTTTCCCAATAATCATTGGTTCCGCTTCCGGATGGTTAATATTGGCAGCAATAATTGCTCTTCCGGCTGCTACTTCATCTCTGACAAACTCAGGGGTTATGTAACTTTTAATGCCTCTTTTTTCATTATCAAGATTCTCCCGAATTGCCACATATTCCATTTCAGGAGTTATGATGCCTTTTCTGGCATAGTGAAGTTGAGTCACTCGTTTTCCTTCCTTGGCTTTTCTTGGTTTATGGAAAACAGGGAATCTTATGGCATCAAGACTAGGATCATCACGACGAGCTTTCCCATATCTGCTTGAAATATCATCTTGTACGAAAGTATCATCTCGATCAATAATCCATGCCTCACGGTCACGTGGCAAACCTTTATTGATGTCTATTTTTATATCAGGGTCTGTATAAGGTCCACTTGTGTCATAAACTGTCACCGGGTCATTTGGGCGTTCAACTCTTTTGCCATCTTCTATAGTGACAGTAGGGTATTGATGAATCTCCCTCATTGCCACTTTGATTGGGAATAACTTCCCTTTTACGTATATTTTGGAGGAATTGGGGTAGGAAGAGACATNTATATTTTCTATTTCCANAATATNGNNTAAACATTNNGAATTAGNCAAGAANAGANGTTAGGGGAGAAGTGGCCANGGCCTTAGAGTTGACTACACCGAGGCCTGCGTTGTGGGCTTGGCGACCGGCAATGACTGCCAATCTGAAAGCGTCAGCCATAAGCACAGGGTTGCCGGCCACAGCTATGGCGGTATTGACGAGCACGGCATCTGCTCCCATTTCCATAGCCTCTGCTGCATGAGACGGGGCGCCTAAGCCGGCATCTACGATTACCGGTACGTTTGATTGTTCGATTATTATTTCAAGGAGATCACGGGTTATGAGACCTTTGTTTGTGCCTATTGGTGCACCTAACGGCATAACTGCGGCTGCCCCTGCTTCTTCGAGCAATTTACAAAGCACAGGATCAGCCTGGATGTAGGGAAGAACCGTGAAGCCATCGCCAGCGAGTATTTCAGTTGCTTTAAGAGTCTCAATAGGATCCGGCATAAGGTATTTAGGATCCGGATGAATTTCTAATTTTATAAAATTGGTAGCGAAAATCTCACGGCTCATCTGGGCAGCAAGAACAGCTTCTTTTGCGTTTCTAACTCCTGATGTATTTGGGAGAAGCTGTACTTTGTCACGATTAATATGAGTGAGCATCTCGTCAGTTGCCTCATTCATCATGTTGACTCTTTTCATCGCAACCGTTATCATCTGAGAACCGGAGGCTTTGATTGCTTCAAGCATTATTTCCGGAGATGGAAATTTACCTGTGCCCACAAAGAGGCGAGAGGTAAATTCACGTTCTCCGATTTTTAATATTTCGTCCATAAGGTAAAAGTATTAATGGAAGATTATCACATTATATTTGANGTTGGTGTGATTAAATAAAAGATAGATGGGCTTATCCTTCCGTTTTAGGAAAAGCAGCTACAAATTTTTCAGTCTCTTTTACAATATCTTTTGCAAAAGCAATTGCCCCACTAACGGCCACACCATTAACACCGGCTTCCAATAGAGGTAAAATATCATCATACTTTATTCCTCCTACGGCAACGTGAGGGATATTGATCTCTTTCTCTGCCATTTCAAAACAGATCTTACGAACGCCCTCCAGTCCAAGCACAGGGGCAAGATTCTTTTTGGTGGAGGTTGCTGCAAAAGGTCCTATACCATAATAGTCAATATCAAGATTACTGACAGCTATAACATCAGCAAATGTATTTGCGGTGACTCCAATTACAGCCGCCGGACCGAGAATCATCCTTGCTTTACTGCATGGCATATCATCTTTACCAAGATGCACACCCCCAACATTAAGTTCCTTTGCCAGTTCTACACGATCGTTTAGAAGAAGAAAGATTTCTTTTTCGATACATGTGGGCATGACTGTCTCTACAACTTTACGTATTTCATCGTCAGATGCATCTTTCATGCGTATCTGTACCCATTTGCAACCGCCTTCGATTACTGCAAGTACCTGTTGATCAACCGGCACTTGGCAATCAGTATTTGTTATATACTGTAACATAATTATTTATTTTTATATATTGCTATTTATCATTTCCAGAAATATCCCAACATTGCAGCTCCAATAAAGCCAGTCTCTTTTAGTATTGGAAATTTATCGGGAGTAACTCCGCCTAAGGCAACAATATTTCTCCCGAAGATCAGAGGTTTGAGCTCGTGGAGAGAAAAAGCACTTCTGTAAGCTGTTTTGGAGATAGAGTCAAAAATAGGGGATAGAGTCACATAATCATACTGCATTGCCTGAGAAAGCTGGTCAACGCTATGGAATGAACGGCTTACTGAAGCAGTATTTGCAGGAGCCTCTCCACTACGAGAATTAAGGTGAACACCTCCAAGCTGAAACTTTGTCAGAAGAGAGAAATGATCATGAAGTTTGAGTCGAGGATAGAGTTCAGAAGGAATTTTACTCAGTAATGCTGCCGTCTGCCGGATATCCCAGTCTGGTTTGCGCACATGCACTAAGTCAGCCTCATTATTGTATAAAATATTGCATATTTTGGCGACCTCATTTTTAACAGACCAAGGGGCAGTTATAGCGATTATGAGAAAATGTCTGTCCATTCGGTAGAATAATTAGCCACCGAAAGCAGCAGAGATGATGGTCACACGGTCTAAGTCAGCCAACCTTGTGATTTTCCAATTTTCTTTTCGTATAATTTTATCATTAAGGGCTATTGCGGTGCCATTTGGATTAATCTCTTTCCAGTTTACCAAATCCTCAAGAGTCATATAATCTTTAGGAAGGGGTGTAGGGATGCTATTAAGAATAATATTCATATGAAAAGATATTTAAATGGTTTTTATCTAAAATATATGCTATCAAAGAGAGGGGAAATTCCCTTCTTTGATAGTTATAACGTTTGATAGTTGAAGAGGTTTAATGGACCATATTCTGATTTTCCTAATCTGTAACCAGAACTTTCGGCTATAAAACTTTTCATGAGAAATGATGTGATCTGAAAGGCCTCAGTTAGGGGTTTCCCTTTAGCTATCTCAGAAGCGATAATTGAAGAGTAAACACAACCTGTGCCATGAAGATTATTGCATTTCATCCTTGAAGTGGTTACTTCCCTGAATGAAATATGCCCGGAATAATCTGTAAATGCTAAGAGATCGGTTATTAAGTCTTCTTCAGAGTGGCCGCCTTTCAAGATGACAGCATGACAGCTGCAGTTATTCAGAAACGATGCTGCAATTTCTTTGTAGGTAATATCATCTTCTGGTACAAAAAAACGTATTTCCTCTAAATTTGGTGTAACAACAGTGGCCAATGGGAAAAGCTCCGACATGTAGAAGGTTTTCATTGCAGAGTTGTATTCCACCAAATCTCCTCCGGAGGTAGCTTTCATGACGGGGTCTATGACAACCGGTATTCCCGCACCATATTTTTTTATAAATTCAACCACAGTCTTCCCATTCTCTAAAGATCCGAGCATGCCAATTTTTATGGCATTGGGATTAGTATCCTCAAATACGCTCATCATTTGTTTCTCAACCATATCAGGACTCATGACGAATGTTTCAGTTACTCCCCGTGAGTTCTGAACTGTAACAGAGGTTATCGCTGTAGAAGCATACACACTGCGTGTGGAAGCTGCTCGAAGATCAGCCTGAATACCGGCTCCTCCTGAACAGTCGGAGCCTGCTATTGTTAAAATAGAAATGAGTTGTCTGTGCATAAAAATAAAAAAACGATCCGCCATAAATGCGGACCGAAAGCTTTCTAAAGGATTCTTAATTGAGGAAGCTCCCTTCATCGGCATTATCCGCATCAGGTTCACAGGGTATGATCTCAGCCCTTTTTAGGAGCACCCCTGCTTCGTTGGCAAAGTTAATTCAAAATCTTTTCACACACAAGTTTTTTTGAAAGAAAAAACTATTTTTATTGATTATCCGGACGGCGACCTATGCTTTCCCCTTTATCAATATCCGGAAGCGACATTTCTATCTCATCATAGCATTGTTTAAGCAGCTTCTTGGTGTTGAAACCGCGTTCTCCAGGATATATGGGTTTATGTATGGTAAGAATTATTCTACCAGGTGTGATATTATATGTGAAGCGGGGCATTCTCCTGTAGCTTCCATCAATTGTGATCGGCACAACCGGAAGGTTAAATTCAGACGCAAGAAGAAATGCTCCGCGCTTGAAAGGGATCATCTTGCCATCCCAACTTCGGCTGCCTTCAGGAAAAATTACTAATGACATGCCATCTTTCAAAGTATCTTCAGCTTCTGAAATGGTTTGCTTAATTGATGCTATATTAGAATCATCAACAAACATATGT
>WFLX010220547.1_pt1 | contig 10305 bp, 7 predicted proteins | sample 4967041 | NCBI WGS metagenome assembly WFLX01 (sample SAMN12857096, study PRJNA449069) | gut metagenome | isolation source: stool from male and female vole | host: Microtus ochrogaster | place: USA:Florida | collected 2017
TTCAGCTAGGCTTTGCGTCATTCGATAAGTCAGCTCAGCTATCAATACATCCTTAAGGAAACAATTCGCGAACGCTGTATCGAGCGAGTTGACGAAAGGAATTATTGTAATCTGAGCGGATGTTCTACATATACATACCCAACTGTTTATAAAATTTTGAGATTCATTCATTTCTTTTTTATGGAATAATTGAGAAAGCTGTGCTACAATTAAAAGCGATATGTGCAGACAAAAGAAATGTAGGGAGCGGACAGGTTCGGACTATGAGAATAGGATTTGACAACGAAAAGTATTTGAAAATGCAGTCAGAGCATATAGAGGAGAGAATTAATAAGTTCGGAGATAAATTATATCTGGAATTTGGCGGAAAGCTGTTTGATGATTATCATGCATCAAGAGTACTTCCCGGATTTGAGCCGGACAGTAAGCTGCGTATGTTGATGAAACTTTCAGACCGGGCCGAGATTGTTATTGTAATAAATGCGGCGGATATTGAAAAGAATAAAATACGCGGTGATTTGGGTATTACCTACGATGAGGACGTGCGTAGACTGATGAAGGAGTTTGAGAGCCGCGGACTTTATGTGGGAAGTGTAGTTCTTACTCATTATGCGGGGCAGACTGGTGCGGCTGTTTTTAAAGAAAGGCTTGAAAAGAAAAATGTAAAGGTGTACCTGCATTATGCTATAGAGGGATACCCCTCCAATATCCCGCTGATTGTCAGTGACGATGGTTATGGAAGGAATGAATATATCGAAACCACCAGGCCTTTGGTAGTGGTTACGGCTCCCGGTCCGGGAAGCGGTAAGATGGCTACCTGCCTGTCTCAGCTTTATCATGATAATAAGAGAGGAATCAAAGCGGGTTATGCGAAATACGAGACTTTTCCTATCTGGAACATTCCGTTAAAGCATCCGGTCAATCTTGCTTATGAGGCGGCAACTGCTGACTTAAATGATATTAATATGATTGATCCCTTCCACTTGGAGGCTTATGGAGAGACTACGGTAAATTACAACCGGGATATTGAGATCTTTCCGGTGCTGAATGCTATTTTTGAAGGGATATACGGGGAAAATCCCTACAAATCTCCGACGGATATGGGCGTAAATATGGCGGGTAACTGTATTGTGGATGATGAGGCGTGCAGGGAAGCTTCCCATATGGAGATTATCCGGCGTTATTACACCGCATTGAATGGTGTTGTCAAAGAGAAGGCTGGCGAAAACGAAGTTTATAAGATAGAGCTTCTGATGAAGCAGGCCAAGATTACTACAGATGACCGCAAGGTAACGGTAGCGGCAATGGATCGGGAGAAGGAGCTGGGAGTTCCCACGGCGGCAATCGAGCTTTCCGATGGTACGATCATTACCTCCAAGACCTCGGATCTTTTGGGCGCATCGGCGGCATTACTTCTCAATGCATTGAAATATCTTGGAGATGTGGATCATGATACCCACCTGATCTCACCGGAAGCAATCGGACCAATCCAAGAACTGAAGACGAAATATCTGGGAGGCAAAAATCCTAGACTGCATACGGATGAAGTACTGATTGCGCTTTCCATTTCTGCCTTAACAGATGGAAATGCCAAGAAAGCGCTGGAACAGCTTCCAAAGCTGAAGGGGTGTCAGGTACATACTTCCGGAATGCTTTCCAATGTCGATATCAACACATTTAAAAAGCTGGGGATTGATCTGACCAGCGAACCAATAATAAAAGGAAAGAGTAATTAATTCAATGAGTGAAAACAATCTGAACAAATATGACGGGGGAATGGGTGGAAACGGAGGACCGCCGAATGGGAATGCAGGAGGCAATAACGGCGGTAACAGGAACGGAGGGAAGGATCCCCGGAAGCAGAACATTATCATGTTTCTGATTGCAGCGTTGATTTCCCTGCTGCTTATCAGCTCTTTTGTGAAGCTGCTCACCGGAGGGTCAGAGAAGGAAATTTCATATAATGAATTTATTTCCATGCTTGAGGACGGAAAGGTTGAGACGGTTGTGATCGGAAGCGACAGGGTCTATATCCAGCCCAAGTCAGAAAAAGAGTCTGTCAATCCATTCCTTTATCTGTATGGGATGAATCCTTCGGTATCTTATTACACGGGAAAAATTGAAGAGGATGATACACTGACGGCCCGTCTCCTTAAGTACGAGGTGGAGGTCAAGGGGCAGGTAGCTGATAGTACCAGCGCTATAATAGGATTTCTGTTGTCTTATGTGTTTCCGTTCCTTTTGATGTGGGTATTTTTGGTGTTTCTGTTCCGGAAAATGTCCAAGGGCGGCGGTCCCATGGGTGTAGGAAAGAGCAATGCCAAGGTCTATGTACAGAGAGAGACGGGAATCACCTTTAAGGATGTGGCCGGAGAGGATGAGGCCAAGGAGTCTCTGCAGGAGGTTGTGGACTTTCTGCATAATCCGGGTAAGTACGGAAAGATTGGTGCAAAGCTTCCAAAGGGTGCACTGCTTGTGGGACCGCCCGGAACTGGCAAGACACTTCTTGCCAGGGCGGTGGCCGGAGAAGCAAGGGTTCCTTTTTTCTCCTTATCAGGTTCGGATTTTATTGAGCTGTATGTCGGTGTGGGAGCATCCCGTGTGAGGGATCTATTTAAAGAAGCAACTAAGAATGCACCGTGTATTATTTTTATTGATGAGATTGACGCTATCGGCAGAAGCCGTGACAGCAAATACGGAGGCGGTAATGAAGAGCGTGAGCAGACTTTGAATCAGCTTCTCTCCGAGATGGATGGGTTTGATACTTCCAAAGGTATCCTGGTGCTTGGAGCTACCAACCGCCCGGAGATTCTGGATAAGGCGCTGCTTCGTCCGGGACGTTTTGACAGGAGAATTATTGTAGATAAGCCCGATTTAAAGGGGCGTGTTGAGATCTTAAAGGTTCATGCCAAGGATGTACATCTTGCAGAGAATGTGGATTTGGATGCCATTGCACTTGCAACCAGCGGCGCCGTTGGTGCAGACCTTGCTAATATGATCAATGAAGCGGCTATCAATGCAGTACAGCACGGCAGGGAATATGTGACTCAGAAGGATTTGTTTGACGCTGTGGAGCAGGTTCTGGTGGGGAAGGAAAAGAAGGACCGTATCATGAGCGCAGAGGAGAGAAAGATTGTCTCCTATCATGAAGTCGGGCATGCACTAATCAGTGCATTACAAAAAAATTCCGAACCGGTGCAAAAGATTACCATTGTTCCAAGAACCATGGGAGCGCTGGGCTATGTTATGCATGTGCCGGAGGAAGAAAAATATCTGCAGACGGAAGCCGAACTTCATGACAGACTGGTAAGTCTGCTTGGAGGCCGTGCGGCTGAGGAAATCGTGTTTGGTAATGTGACCACGGGTGCGGCAAACGATATCGAGCAGGCTACCAATATGGTTACCAATATGATCACGCGCTTTGGTATGAGCAAACGCTTCGGTCTTATGGGGCTGGCTACCGTAGAGAGTGAATATCTGGGAGGCGGAGCGCGGCTTACCTGTAGTGACCGGACAGCTGCGGATGTGGATACTGAGGTGATGGAAACCTTAAAGGAGTGTTATGAAGAGGCCAAGGCGCTCCTTTCGGAGAACCGGGAGATCATGGATAAGCTGGCTGCTCATTTGATTGAGAAGGAGACCATCAGCGGTAAGGAATTTATGAAGATTTATCGCGCAGAAAAGGGAATTCCGGAACCGGAGGAGACCGAGGAGGAGACTGAAACGAAGACCGGAAAGGAACCGGAAAAGTCGAAGGAAGATGATTTTTTTGCAAAAAAGGAAGATTCTTTTTTTGAAAGTGGTGTTTCCGGAGAGAAAGATGCCAAGGAAGAGCAGAAATCAGAGAGGCTGCTGGAACCCTCTTCCGAAGAGAAAAACGGGGAGGGAGAAGACCGACAGGAATCTCTGCCAAAAGAAGATGAAAAGAAGGATGACGGAAATGACGCGGGCAGAAGTCAGGTAACAGGCCGGTTTTCAAATTCATCTCTGGATATTAAATAAGTAAAATGGAAACAGGACATCATTATGCGGACAATAGGCAGACTATAATGATGTCCGTTTGTTTCTCTTATGGGAAATAGGATTCTTTTTGAAAAGAGGGGACAGAAATGTTTGATGTTCAGGAGGAACTGAAAAAGCTTCCGGGATGTCCGGGAGTCTATATTATGCATGATGACAAGGACGAAATTATTTATGTGGGAAAAGCCATCAATCTGCATAACAGGGTCAGATCTTATTTTCGTAAAAATATTGGCAGGGGGCCCCAGATTGATAAGATGGTCTCCCTGATCAGCCGATTTGAATACATTGTTACGGATTCCGAACTGGAAGCGCTGGTATTGGAAAATAACTTGATTAAGGAGCATCGTCCCAAGTATAACACCCTGCTTAAGGACGATAAAACTTATCCTTATATTAAGGTGACCGTTGCGGAGGATTATCCCAGAGTTCTTTTTTCACGGCAGATGAAAAAGGACCATTCCAGGTATTTTGGTCCTTATACAAGTGCCGGGGCGGTAAAAGATACGATCGAATTGATCAATAAGCTGTATCAGCTTCGGACCTGTAATCGAAACCTGCCGAAAGACTGTGGGAATGACAGGGCATGTTTGAATTATCATATTAAGCAATGTCTTGCTCCCTGCCAGGGATTGGTTTCCAAAGAGGATTATCAGCAGCAGGTGAAAAAAGCTCTGGATTTTTTGAACGGAAGTTATCAGGAAACGTTAAAAAATTTGGAACAGCAAATGCAGCAGGCATCTGAAAATCTAGATTTTGAGGAGGCCATTCGGTACAGAGATCTGTACAACAGCGTAAAGCAGGTGGCTCTAAAACAGAAGATGGAAGGCAGCGACGGAGAGGATAAAGATGTCATTGCTTTAGCGACGGATGAACAGGATGCGGTAGTGCAGGTCTTTTTTGTCCGGAACGGAAAGCTGATCGGGCGGGAACATTTCTACATGACACACGTGTCAGGAATACCCAAATCTCAGATTCTTCTTGACTTTGTGAAGCAGTTTTATGCGGGGACACCGTTTATTCCCAGGGAACTGATCCTTCAGGAAGAGATTGAGGATATGGAAATTATCGAAAAATGGCTTACCGGCCGAAAAGGCAGCAGGGTCTATTTGAAGGTTCCGCGAATCGGTTCGAAGGAGAAGTTGGTTGAGCTTGCTGCCAAAAATGCTATGCTGGTGCTTTCCCAGGATAAGGAGAGAATTCGCAGGGAAGAAGGAAGAACTATCGGTGCGGTAAAGGAGATTGCCGGTCTGTTGGGACTTATGCAGATCAATCGGATGGAGGCATTTGATATCTCCAATATCAGCGGTTTTGCCAATGTGGGATCGATGGTTGTTTACGAAAAGGGAAAGCCCAAAAGGAGTGATTATCGGAAGTTCAAAATAAAAACGGTGTCGGGACCGGATGATTATGCCTGCATGAAAGAGGTCTTGACCAGAAGATTTGTACATGGAATGGAAGAGCAGAAGGAGCTTTCACAAAAGGAACTGGAAAATGAGTTTGGCAGTTTTACGAAGTTTCCGGATCTGCTTTTGATGGATGGCGGAAAAGGACAGGTGAACATTGCACTGCAGGTGCTCAAGGAACTGGAACTGGACATACCGGTGTGCGGGATGGTAAAGGATGACAATCATAACACCAGAGGGCTCTATTATAATAACAAAGAAATTCAGATCGACAGAAGCGGGGAAGGTTTTAAATTAATCACAAGAATTCAGGATGAGGCTCACCGGTTTGCCATTGAATATCACCGGTCTCTGCGCTCCAAAGCACAGGTTAAGTCGGTACTAGACGAAATTCCGGGAGTAGGGCCGTCCAGAAGAAAAGCTTTGATGCGGCGGTTTAAATCTATTGAGGAAGTAAAAAATGCGGATGTGGAGATGCTGGCAGGCTTAGACGAGATCCCGGAATCCGTGGCAAAGGGAATTTATCAGTTTTTTCATTCGAATCAGGAATAAACAACACAGGAAGCAATGCGTCTGGGCGGGGGACGGACTATTGAGATTAACGTCTTTCTGTGTTATAATCATCGAAAAGGACGAAACAAACAAAAAGGAGCAGGAACATGTCAAGTGTTAAGTTGGAAGAAATCATCGAAAAAACGAAATTGGAAAATCTGACACCGGAATTAGATATTTCCAAAATTAAAATCACACAGCCGGATGTCAACAGACTGGCGCTTCAGATGGCAGGTTATTTTGAGCATTTTGAAGCGACCAGACTGCAGATCATTGGATTTGTGGAATACACTTATATGGAAGGCCTCCCGGCGGCAAGGCAGAAAGAAATCTTTGAAAGAATTCTTTCCTGTGAGATACCGGCCATTGTCTTTTGCCGGGAATTGCAGCCAGATGAACTTTTTATGAAAACGGCGATTGCGCATGGGGTGCCGATATTGATGAGTAAGAAAGCGACTTCCGCATTTACGGCAGAAATCATCAGGTGGCTGAACGTAAAGCTTGCTCCTTGTATTTCCGTTCACGGTGTACTTGTGGATGTATTTGGTGAGGGCGTACTGATTACCGGCGAGAGTGGAATCGGAAAGTCGGAAGCGGCTCTGGAACTGATTCGTAGAGGACATCGTCTGGTTACGGATGATGCGGTTGAAATCCGAAGAGTCAGCGACGAGACGCTGGTAGGGTCGGCACCGGATATTACCAAGCATTTTATCGAGCTCCGGGGCATTGGCATTGTAGACGTCAAAACCCTGTACGGTGTATCCAGCGTCAAGGATACGCAGAGCATTGATCTGGTTATTCGCCTGGAGGACTGGGATAAAGAAAAGGAATATGACAGACTTGGGCTGGAAGAGGAATATACGGAATATCTGGGAATTAAGATTGTGTGCCATAACATTCCTATCCGTCCCGGACGTAATCTTGCCATCATCTGTGAGTCCGCAGCAATCAATCATCGTCAGAAGAAGATGGGATATAATGCGGCACAAGAGCTTTACAGAAGGGTGCAGGAATCTCTTACCAGAAGACGGGATGATGAAGAAGAAGAGGATTGATGTTTCCATTTTTGTTTCTTATGAATAAATTCGAAGAACTATAATAAAGATAAAGAGAGGGATATTTATGAGTCAATATGTTTTTGGAGTGGATATCGGCGGCACAACCGTAAAACTGGGGTTATTTGATGTAGAAGGAAATCTTCTGGATAAGTGGGAGATACCCACAAGAACGGAGGAATCAGGGAGTAACATTCTTCCGGATATTGCTAAGGATATTCAGCAGAAGATAGAAGAAAAGCAAATTTCGAAAGAGATGGTTGTGGGCGTAGGAGTTGGAGCACCCGGCCCCATCGATAATCAGGGAGTGGTTCACCGTGCGGTCAATTTAGGCTGGGGTGTTTTCAGCATCAAGGATACCCTTGAGGAGATTTTGAAAGTTCCGGTTATGGCGGGCAATGACGCAAATGTGGCGGCTCTTGGAGAGATGTGGAAGGGCGGCGGTCAGGGAAGCAGTGATTTGATCGTTGTTACATTAGGTACCGGTGTCGGAGGCGGAATCATTGTGGATGGAAAGATTCTGACAGGTGCTGTGGGTGCAGGCGGAGAGATTGGACACATTCATGTGGAAGATAATGAGTCTGAAAAATGCGGATGCGGAAATACGGGCTGTCTGGAACAATATGCATCGGCAACCGGAGTTACAAGGCTTGCAAACCGCAGGCTTGCAGAGAGTGAGAAAGAAAGTACGCTCCGCGGCGGAGAAGTTTCTGCAAAGACCGTTTTTGATGCAGTAAAAGCAGGGGATGCTCTCGCCATGGAAGTTGCAGAGGAATTCGGAAAGTATCTGGGTAACTGCCTTGCGGCAATTGCCGGCGTGGTAAATCCGGAAGCCATCGTTCTTGGCGGAGGAGTATCAAAGGCAGGAGAAATCCTGATAAATTATATTAAGCCATATTATGAGAAGAATGTATTTCACGGCAGCAGAAATGTGAAATTTTCCCTGGCTACTCTTGGAAATGATGCAGGGATTTACGGTGCGGCTAAGCTCGTACTGGATACTAAATAGAACAGCAGGTGTAAAAGTGGTAACAATCAGTTCAGCTATTTGTGAGTTTTTGTCGGTACATGTGCCGAAAGAGGATATTCTTTTTAATGAACCTATGTGCAGACACACAACGTTTCGTGTGGGGGGAGATGCACAGTGTTTTGTGCGGATCGGTGACAGAGAGCAGCTGCGAAATATTATTCCCTACTTAAAGCAGGTGGAAGTTCCGTTCTTCATTCTTGGAAATGGAAGCAATCTGTTAGTGGGAGATAAAGGATATCAGGGTGTTGTTTTACAGATCGGAGATCGGATGAACCAGATTACCGTAGACGGAGAGCGCATGATTGTGCAGGCAGGAGCCTTGCTTTCTCAGATTGCAAAGGCGGCTCTTGAAAAAGAGCTTACCGGTTTCGAATTTGCATCGGGAATCCCCGGGACTATAGGCGGCGGTGTCGTGATGAATGCCGGGGCCTATGACGGAGAGATGAAGCAGGTGGTGGAACGGGTAACCGTAATGGACAGACAGGGTGAAATTCTGGAACTTTCGGGAGATGAGATGGAATTCGGGTATCGGACCAGTATCATCAAAAATCGACCGTTTATTGTGCTGGAGGTATGTCTTAAGCTTATACAGGGCAATGGTACTGATATTCGTGCAAAGATGGAAGAGCTTGCCCGCAGAAGAAGGGAGAAACAGCCTCTGGAATTTGCTAGTGCAGGGAGTACCTTTAAAAGGCCGGAAGGGTATTTTGCAGGGAAGCTGATTATGGATGCAGGACTGAGGGGATATTCCATTGGAGGAGCATGTGTGTCGGAGAAACACTGTGGGTTTGTAGTAAATACCGGAAAGGCATCTGCCGCGGATGTGGCAGAGGTTATTTGGGAAGTGCAGGATAGGGTAAAGGACCGATTTGGAGTGACATTAGAGCCGGAAGTGATTTTTCTGGGAGACTTTTAGGAGGAAAGCATGCGTTTTGTTGTTGTGACGGGCATGAGCGGCGGTGGAAAAAGTACGGCGCTCAGAATGTTGGAAGATGCGGGATTTTATTGTGTGGACAACCTCCCGGTCCCTCTGATCGAGAAGTTTGTTGAGCTTATTGCAGCACCTGGAGGAGAAGTGACAAAGGTTGCCCTCGGGCTTGATGTGCGTGCAGATCAGGCGTTTGGAGAAGTGCAGCGAATACTTGAAAATTTGAGGGCAAATGGTTATTCCTTTGAGATTCTGTTTATGGAAGCTAATGATAAAACACTTCTTAAAAGATACAAGGAAACCAGAAGGATGCATCCATTGTCACCGGATGGACGGATCGAAGAGGGAATTCAGAAGGAGAGAGGGATTTTAAGTGAGATCAGGAATAAGTCCGACTATGTGTTTGACACTTCGAACCTGCTCACCAGGGAATTAAAAGAACAACTGGACCGGATTTTTGTACAGAATAAAGAATATAATAGTCTGATGGTAACGATTTTGTCATTTGGATTTAAANATGGCATTCCGGCAGATGCAGATCTGGTNTTTGACGTNAGATNCCTTCCGAACCCATTTTATATNGATGANCTGAAATACAAAACCGGAAACGATAAGGAAGTTCAAGANTATGTCATGGGCTTTCAGGAGGCACATGCTTTTATTGATAAACTTGCAGATATGGTAGAGTTTTTGATTCCCAACTATATCAAGGAGGGAAAATATCAACTGGTTATTGGTATCGGCTGCACTGGAGGAAAGCATAGAAGCGTGACTCTTGCCAATCAGTTGTATGCAAGGATGAAAAACAGAGGCAGTTACGGAATGAAAATTTCGCATCGTGATGTAGGACAGGGCATATCATAGAGAAAGAATCCGTATCGTGTAAATGAAGGTGAGATCAGAATGTCTTTTTCCACGAATGTAAAAGAAGAGCTGGAAACAGTAGTTTCCACATCCAGGCACTGTCAGGTGGCGGAACTTGCGGCGATAATCCATTTCGGTTGTGCGATTGAAGAAAATGAAAAGCAGATAAGGATAATATCGGAAAATCCGTCGGTTACCAGAAAATACTTTACATTATTAAAAAAAACCTTTATTATTAATGGGACTGTAGAAAAAGTGCTTCAGGCGGTTAAGGTTTTGGATGAGCACGGACAGATTCATCCGCTTGCGGAGGAAATTGCCCCCATGCTTTTGAAAAACAGTTGTTGCAGGAGGGCTTTTTTGCGCGGAGCTTTTTTGTGTCTTGGCTCTATGAGTGATCCGTACAAAGGATACCATTTGGAATTTGTATGTGAGAATGAACCTTGGGCG
>WFLX010220836.1_pt1 | contig 10304 bp, 8 predicted proteins | sample 4967041 | NCBI WGS metagenome assembly WFLX01 (sample SAMN12857096, study PRJNA449069) | gut metagenome | isolation source: stool from male and female vole | host: Microtus ochrogaster | place: USA:Florida | collected 2017
CTGACACTTTTACGTCCGTTCCATTCGGTAACACGACTTGGCTCAAACATCGAGAAGACAACTGAGTCAGACGCGTTAGTAACGGTCAGAGTCAAAGAATCCGGCTGCTGATTTGACAGCNACTCCAANACCTTAACACTGACAATNGATTTTGCNGATANAGCCCAATTTAAACTCACTATATTAGCGCAAACANTGGCTAATATNCGCAAGAAAGTCATATAATGCAACTTCATGATTATTTAGGAAAAGATTTGTTTGACGCAAAGTTAGACATTCTCGGCTTGCCGACAAAGAAAAAATGGTCAAAAAAATCTATCATTTTTCACTCATAATCACCTGATAATCAATAGTGATAAATTTGCTAATCTATCACATATAATGAGCTGAATGGAGAGGGTTGAATATTAGATGATTGGAATATAGGTAAAAGTACGACCGACTCGGAGCTTTAATAGATTATTAATTGTTACTGTCGATAAGCTCACCATTCGCTATATGATACTCATTATATATTGAGCAAAGGGAGTAGCATTTTCGTGCAATTTGGCTTTAATGCGCTTTTTGAGGTTATAAACCGAAGCCGGACTTTTTCCGGAAATAAAGCAGATAACCCTTGTTGAAACGCCGGAAAGAAATAGCAGTAGCATTTCTTTCTCAGAGTCAATAAGGTTTAGGGCATTGATTTCATCCCATAAATCCCGGTTTTCTTCTTTACATTTTTTTTCAATCGCTGATACGAAAGAATTACGTTTGGAAGCTCGTAGCTCATCGGTTACGTTTTTGTAGAGATGCTGTACGCTATTGTTGCTTGACAGTTCGGCATCGAGATATAGATTCCCGAGCTTATTAACCCATGAGAACCGTTGGACNAATCNNNCTACAGCTGCCTGATGTTTGAAGACTTCCACGTTTTTAGCCGCGTTCTCTGCCTGCTGCGATAAATCTTCAACGCCTTGCTGTAGCTTATGAATAACGGAGGCGTTTGCTTCCAACTCCTTTTTTAATCTTTCATAGTCGCACGATAATATCTGTATGGTATTTTCGTTCTGGATGCGTTGTTTGCTCGCTTTAAGGCGCAGACCCCATAACATCAGGCACAGGGTGCCGATTACAAATAAGGCTATGATCGAGATTATTATATTCACTGCTTTACTGGACTTGATGTCAGCATTCAGCTGATCGGACTTTTCCTGATTATACATTGAAACGAACTCAGCCATGGTGCTATTGGTCATTTCGAGTATATAACGGTTCTGATCTTCAATGACTTTGTTCTGATATGCTATCAGTTCCTGCGTGTCCCGATGTTTGAAATGGTCTAAAATATCGGTGATGTAGTGAGTGGGGGTATAACCTAACGCATGGATTACGGATAATATCGAATCTCGCTCATGCGTCATNTTTAATGCANTATATGTCAGATACTGTGTCTGGAGNACGTCTGGGCTTGGAGTNCCGGATATGGCGATTGCGGAATCTGCATATTGCAGAGCCTCNTGCCCGCGCNACATNGCNNTTAGCTCTTCGGCAACATTTTCNTANCCATTCTGAATCCANACAGGATTATTGACTAACTTTGCATAATGAAGAGCCTGGAGATCCCATCTTAATGCTTCTTTATAATTGTTAGCCATGACATAGATTCTTCCAATTAGCGATGATGTTCGCGAGATATTTGGTTTATCATCCAAGACAACTGCTTCATCGTGAGCTTTAAGTGCAGACTTGAGAGCTATGCCATAACGCTCCGCGTTTCTATAAACTGTACCGAGGTAATGATATGCGATCATTTTGTGGCGGCGGTCATCGGAGCGGGAGTAGAAATCCACGGCTATGGATATCAGCGAGTCATTGGTGAGGTCAATGTAGTTTTTGTCATAGGCTTGCGATAATAGCAATGCATGGCGAGCCTGAGTCTCGCCGGTCAGCCTTTTCCCGTCAACCCCGCTTAATATCGTCAGGGCGGAGTCAGGATGCTCCTCCATTAACTCTTCTGCCACGTCAAGAGACTGCCATACCGGATTGCGGTGGCAACTGCACAACAGAATCGCTGTTATCCATATCAAAAGTAATCCTCGCATTATGCAAAAAGTATAACTATATTACAATAAAAAAGTAGCATCTTATGGCGGTTAGTCATAGCGCATGGATTCGGCGGGGGAGATGGTGGCGATGAAGTGGGAGGGGAGTATGAGCACCAGCCATGAAACTACTATCACGCTGATATTNAGCAACACTATCATGGGCCAGCTGATTGTGGCCGGCACATAGCTGAGATAGTAGGCGTCGGCGTCGAGGGGNAGGAGNTTGAAGTAGTGNTGCAAGGCCACAAGTCCGAGGCCNATCACGTTGCCCCACAACATGCCNCGCANCANNATNCTTTCGGCCAGATAGATGAATATCGACCTCACCATCTTGACCGAGGCGCCCATGGCCCTCAGGGTGCCGATCATTCTGACCCTCTCCAATATGAGGATGAAGAGGCTCGAAATGAGGGTAAAGGCGGCCACCACTCCCATCAGGATGAGTATCACCACCACATTCATGTCGATGAGGTCAAGCCAGCTGTAATAGGCCGCACCGGCCTGAAGGATGTTGATCACGGTGTAGACCTCGGCGCCGCGGGTGTCGATGGTGAGCTGGAGCAGGGCGCCCGACAGTCGCTGGGTGGCGGCGGGGATGTCGCTTTCCTCCACGCCGTTTATTTCAAGAGTGGTGAAGGTGTCGCCCGAGGAGCGGTTGATTTTGCGGCACACCTCGATAGGCACAAAGGCCACCTTGCCGTCATATTCGGTGAAGTGGGTGTCAAACACTCCGGAGATTTCCATTTTGCGGGTGCGCAGGTTGCCGTCGGTGAAAAAGTGGGCATAGATGCTTTCGCCGGTCGTCACGCCGAGGCGCGTGGCGGTGGCTCGTGACAGGGCGACCTGCATGGTGGTGTCGGAGGGCATCGCGCCGCTCACCAATGAGCTTTCAATAAACCGGGCTACGTCGGCCTCGGGCACATAGCCGCGAAACATCACGCCCGCAAAGGCGCTGTCGGTCTTGAGTATGCAGGGCAGCTCGAAAGAGGGGGTAATCTCAGCATTCGGTATTGCGCCGCGGATGGCGTCGGCGAGTGTGGGGGTAAGCAGTTCGGTGGCCACGTTGTCGAGCGCCTTTCCTTCGGGCATCACCGAAATCTGCGGGTTGTAGCCGCTGATCTTGCGCCTGATTTCCTGCTTGAAGCCCACCACCACCGCCATGCTCACTATCATGATCACCATGGCGAGGGCTATGCCGGCCACGCCGATCCACACCCCCGCGCCATGCTTGCCGCGAGAGTCTTTGGAGTCGGAGCGGAGACTCAGCCTGCGCCCTATGAATATGGCAACATTGAGCATCTCTTTGTCAGACTGGGGGGTCAGCGGCGAGTGGTGCGGCCGGGGTATTCCTTAAGCGCCTGTTCGAGCACCTTGAGGGCGTGGGCGAGGTCTTCTTTTTTGAGCACATAGGCGAGACGCACCTCGTTTTCGCCCATGCCGGGGGTGGTGTAGAAGCCTGAGGCGGGGGCCATCATCACGGTGGCGCCCTCATAGCTGAAATGCTTGAGACACCATGCGCAGAACTTCTCGGCATTGTCGACCGGGAGCGACACCACGGTGTAGAACGCGCCCATGGGTATGGGGGAGTAGCATCCCTCGATGCGGTTTATGCCGTCGACGAGAAATTTCCTTCGCTCCACATATTCGTTATAGGTCATGAGCATATAGTCGGGCGACGCGTCGATCGAGGCTTCGGCCACGAGCTGACCCAGCAGGGGAGGGCTGAGGCGCGCCTGACAGAATTTCATCACGTTTTTCTTTAGCTCCTTATGCTTGGTGATGAGGGCGCCGATTCTGATGCCGCACTCCGAATAGCGCTTCGACACCGAGTCGATCAACACCACCTGCTCCTCGATGCCCTTGAGGTGGAACGCCGAGATATAGGGTGCGCCGGTATAGGTGAACTCGCGGTAAACCTCGTCGGAGAAGAGAAACAGGTCATGCTTCTTGACAATGTCGCGGATGAGGTTCATCTCTTTCTGAGTGTAGAGATAGCCGGTGGGATTGTTGGGGTTGCAGATCAGTATGCCCTTGGTGCGCGGGGTGATGAGCTCCTCAAACTTCTCGACCGGAGGGAGGGCGAAGCCTTCTTCGATCGACGAGGGCACGGTGACGATCTTGGCGCCCGCCGAGATGGCAAAGGCCATATAGTTGGCATAGGCGGGTTCGGGCACTATGATTTCGTCGCCCGGGTCGAGACAGGCCATAAAAGCAAACAACACCGCCTCCGAGCCGCCGGTGGTAACGATTATGTCGTCGACATCCACATCTATATTAAAGCGGTGGTAGTAGCCGGCGAGTTTCTCGCGCAGCGACAGCAAGCCTTCGGAGGGGGAGTATTCAAGCACCTCACGGTTGATTTTGCCGAGCATGTCGAGACCCTCCTGAGGAGTGGGCAGGTCGGGCTGACCGATGTTGAGGTGATAAACTTTCACGCCCCGGGCTTTGGCCGCATTGGCCAGTGGCACGAGTTTACGGATAGGGGATGCGGGCATTATTTCGCCGCGGGCGGATATCTGAGGCATTGTGGAGATTGGGTTTCTGCTATTGTGGAGATTGNGTTTCTGCCATTGTNGAGATTGAATCTCTGCTATGGTGGAGATNGAGTCTCTGNTATGGTTAGTTCGGGCAAAATTACAACTTTTTCTCCGCCCGCACAAAACCCACCCGCAAAAAAGCCGTCAAAGCACAAATCACGATAATAGTTTCAGCCCGAACGCCTCATCATAAGGTATGTGGCTATGGGTAACGTAGCTTCGTTGCCAACAGTTTTCCTGATGGCTTGCTTCGATTATCTCAGAGACTGAAAGAGGTTTCAGTTTTCCGATAATATAGTCGATGGATTCTTTCTCTGAGTTGGATAGAGTCTCGAAATCATGATTGGAGTTACATGATAGCAGGGTGCTGACCATGTCGTGAGCTTCAATCAATTTTTTGTCAAGTCCAGCAACATTGTCATATATAGTGGCGTAATGGTCGGGAGCCGGACCGAAATTCAATGCGCTATACTGTAGCCCGCTTATTGATTGTCCGGTCTTGCGGTAGTGATTGAAATCGGCATAAAACATCAGCTTGTTCAATTTCGTAGGAAATACCTCTCCATGTTTCATCACGATATAGCGAACCATGTCAAAGAGTTTCGGAATACTTTTTCTTCCATACCCGTTGAAGATGCTGCGGCTGTTATCATTAAAGATAATACAATAGAGGGCCGTGTATTCATCATCTTTCATCTCGCTCATGGTGATTGAAGCAAGTATCCTCTCATATTCCGAAGGTGAAAAGGTGTCTTTACAATCTTTCAGAAGCCCGAGCAAGACCTTTTTATTGCGTATGGCCGCTATCATTTTGCCGTTTGATTCAGACGGGACATCCCCGTTCTCATATTTGGCATACTGATTTGTGCCGAATCCGAGAATCTTTGTAATCTGGGAGTAATTCAGACCGTAGCGGGTTCTGATTTCTTTAATCTCATCGGGAAATGGAATGNCATGACGTATGCGGTACTGAGAATACAGNTCATTAAATTGCAATGTGTCCTGCTCAGTAGTAGTGAATTGTTCGCCTGTGTCCTCACAGACATAGTAGCGGACGTGAACGCGGAATGTCTCCTTGCGGAATTCCACATCTTCTGTTGTGCTGATCTCCTTTACTCGTCCCTTTGTGAAGGGGCTCTTTATATCAACATACTTTTCCATACCTACTTTTCTTTAAAAGGATAATTTAAAGGATGCTCGGATTCATGGAATGATATACAGATTGTCTTATCATTTGGATTACCCATTGAAATTTTGATATACAGTTCCGTGCCATTATAATCCTTGCCAAATACCCACATGTCTCCGAAGGAAACTTCATCAATGATTGAATGAGAGTAATCTTCTTTCTCTATCTTTTTGACAATTTCTTCTCGCGCAACAGGAGTGATGCCCAGAGCACGGAGGGCTTCTTGGTTTTTTGCACGGTTCAGGAAGAAAATGCCCCAAATGCTGAATTTGGGTTTGAATTCACGGAGAAAGGCCTCCACTTCCTGTTCGTTTCTGGCTGTAATCATAATATCCGCTATTTTTACCGCAAATATACACTATATAATTCAAATTTCCAAATATATCCCTCCTTAAAGTGAAATAATGCGCTTTGCCGGGGCGTCTCGATTGGTCGCGAGAAATCAAATGTAAGTCGTTGAACGGTAGGGGCGGCGACATGTCGCGGCCGCCCCTCGCGAAGCCTATCCCGCGAAGCAATTTCCGCGAGTGTTGCTACCACGACATCATCGCGCTGCGACTCTTAAAGTTAGTTGGTGCTCCACCGCACACTTGGTCGCTGCGCTCCCGGCATGTGCGGTTTCAGACAATATCGCCGTTCCACGGCTCACTTACAAGGGGTGGCGGATACGCCTCCCATTGATTACGAGGAAGGGAGAGAGCTACACGAGCGGTGATGTGATTCATTCTTTCTTTTTATATCGGGCCGGGTAGCCGAATAATGTGACTCTCCAAACCTTACCTTTATGCACAAAATGAGTAAATTGAGGGCTAAAGATTATGTCGCACTTATTAGCTCTCATAGCCTCGACCTTAGCGAGATTATCCGCCTCATCAATAGAGAGCTTTTTGAGCTTATGGCGCCCTGCCTCAGTCGAAATATCTATAGTATATGCAATCGGAACGGTATCAACATCCATTGCCAATGGATTATAGCTCTCGATAATAGGTTTAGCCCCTGTATTGGCATTAAGTTCGCGGACAGAAACCTTTGGCGAACACGACGATATGACAGCAAGCACGCCGACAAAAAATAATAATGCAACTGATTTTCTCATTTGATTGGAAGTTTAGTTTTACGCACATTCCGAGACCTCTTGTGTGGGGATATTGCTATCTTACTAATTAGTGGCGACATTTACATATACACAGCAGCCCATACCTTTACATCACAGCTCTCAAACCGAGCTNCAGAGCTGNGATGTCGTGGTAAAGACTGTGTGTATATGCGAGATNATTATTNCTCTTTCTTCTTATATCGGGNAGGGAAACCATATAAGGAGNCTCTCAANACCTTGCCTTTCTCAACAAGGTGAGTGTATTGCGGTTGGAAGATNGTTGCACATTTATTGNCTCTTATGGCCTCGATCAAAGCGAGGTCACATGCCTCATCAATAGACAACTTATTGAGCTTTAGGCGCCCTGCCTCGGTTGAAATATCTATGGTGTATTCAATCGGATCAGAGTCAATATCCATAGTCAGTTCATTATAGCTCACTATGTTGGGGTTTACTGTGGTAAACGCGTTGAGCTTACGAACTGAAACCTTAGGAGAGCATGACGATATAACGGCAAACACGCCGACAAGAAGTAATAATACAGTTGATTTTTTCATTTGATTAGAAGCTTAGTTTGACGCTCATGCCGAGACCTCTTGTGTGGGTGTATTGGTTGCCCATCACACTTACGCCCGCGGTTAGTTTATTGGCGCCGAAATTCATTATATCATTTTCGATTATCGGGGTAGTATACGTCTGCATTGAGTAAGCACGCTTTTGCAATGAGTTAGCATAAACATTACAGCCGACTGCAACGGCAGCGCCGGCTGCAATGACACCGCCAGATATATAAGTCCAACATGCGTCATCATTACTCCACTGACAAACCATTACAATACCTGCCACAACAAAAATACCACCAATAACTGATCCCGTTATTCTAACTTTTTTTGCTTTAGCTTTTATTTGCTCAGGAGTCGCTTTTTTATACATTCTCAGCAGCTCATTGTCATCAACATTCTGAGCGAGGGCGAAGAGCTGTGCGGGTGCTACCTGATCAGTTGATTCAGACATTTCGGCAGGACTTTCCACGGCTTCACTGATATTAACATCCTCGGTCGCGGCCTCTTGAGCCGACGCGATTGCGGCGCCGATAATCAGCACCAAACCCATAATAAAAATTCGCAGTTTCATAAAACTTACAACATGCCTTGCGACTTCCCTGAGAAGGCGGGATAACAGATTGTTTATAAAAAAAATAGCGTGGAAGTCTGTATCTGTCACCATCCTACCAATCGAGGCTTCTCGCTATTGCCTTATCTATGTCGGACGGCAACGCAGAAGCCCACGCTTAACTATATGTAATCATTGCTTCCGACCACCGCCCCAAACAGGCANAGCGACCGAAAGAAGTAATCAACNTNCNCTTACGGGCATCTACCGTTGCTTAATCCTTGACATAGATAGAAATTTTGCGAGAATTCCGATTGGTCAAGAATCAGCGCGGATAAACGCTATCTATTATGTCTATTGCAGTCCCCTCCCACATCAACCCTCTGGCGGGACTTTTGTTAAGTGGACTGCGTTCGCAAAGTTACAACTATTTTTCGACTGCACAATATCCGCCCTCACATTTTACACGACTAAAACATCCATTTCCAAATCCGAACGATGGATAACTGCTGCGGATTCGAGCGGGAAATCTGCGGTGGTTAGGCGAAAGTGTATTAACTTTGTGGAGAATCTGAATTTTTGTGACCAAACCCGACTGAAGATTTGACCAAGTTTCTGTATCATGAAGGCTGTTTTTTCAATTGTTTCAACCGTAATGTTATTAAGCGCAACGCTGATGGCTAACGCAAATGTAGTGCGGCAGGAGCTTGACTCCGGCTGGCAGTTCCGCCAGAACCGCAAAGTGCAGTGGCATCCGGCTACGGTGCCCGGCACAGTCCACACCGACCTCATGGCNGCCGATATGATTCCCGACCCGTTCGTGGGCGAAAATGAGCGGCTGGTGCAGTGGGTCGATAAAGAAGACTGGATTTATGAAACCTGCTTCGATTTGACCGACAGTGTGGCCGCGAGCGANNAAATCAGCCTCGTGTTCGACGGCCTCGACACNTACGCCGATGTCTACCTCAACGATTCGCTGATACTCCGCGCCGACAATATGTTCCGCCGCTGGGAAGTGCCCGTAGCCTCCCTGCTCCGTCCGACCGGCAATGCCCTCCGGGTCTATTTCCATTCGCCGCTGAAAATCGACCTGCCGAAATATGAAGCGCTCGGCTTCGACTATCCCTACCCGGCGTCGAACGACCAGTCGCAAAACGGCGGCATGTTCAATAAGCAGGTGAGCGTCTTCGCCCGCAAAGCCGGCTATCACTACGGCTGGGACTGGGGTCCGCGTCTGGTGACGTCGGGCATATGGCGCCCCGTCTACCTGCGCGCGTGGTCGGGCCCGAGGATCGACGATGTGGCCGTGCGCACTCTCTCGCTCGCCCGCTCCTCGGCCTCGATGCTCGCCACGGTCGAAGTGACTGCGTCGACTGACATGCCGGGCTGCCGTCTGACCCTCACCGNCCAATCGCCCGCCGCCCGCACNTCNAAGCCNCTTGCCTCGGCGACCGTCGACCTCCACAAGGGTCTTAACTCGGTCGAAATTCCCTTCACGGTGAAAAATCCGCGGCTCTGGTGGTGCAACGGCATGGGCTCGGCCGAGCTCTACGATTTCGGTGTGAGCCTCACGGCGCCCGACAAGACCGTAGCTGATGAAACGACCGTCACCACCGGCATCCGCACCATCGAGCTTGTGCGCGACGACGANGCCGACGGNCGCTCGTTCTACTTCCGNCTCAACGGNGAGCCCGTCTTTGCCAAAGGCGCNAACTATATCCCCTGCGANAACTTCCTGCCCCGCGTCACAACCGACGTCTATCGCCGCACGGTCGGCGATGCGGCCGACGCCAACATGAACATGCTCCGCGTCTGGGGCGGCGGCATTTATGAAGATGACCGTTTCTACAGTCTATGCGACAGTCTGGGCATCATGGTGTGGCAGGACTTCATGTTTGCCTGCAGCATGTATCCTACCGAAGGTACACTCCTCGACAACATCGGCGAGGAAGCCCGCGACAACGTTCGCCGTCTCCGCAACCATCCGTCGATAGCCGTGTGGTGTGGCAACAACGAGTGTCTCGACGCATGGTATGGCTGGGGCTGGCGCCGACGCGCCGAGAAAGCGGGCGTCGACACGATAATGCGCCGCCAGTACGATGCTCTTTATTTCGATTTGCTGCCGCGCGTAGTCGCAGAGATGACTCCCGACGTGGCCTACACTCCCTCGTCGCCTTTCAGCCGCCCCGACGGTCCGTCCGAGCCGGAGCGCGGCGACTGCCATCTGTGGACCGTCTGGGGAGCCGGAGCGCCCATAAGCGAATACGACAAGCGCCGCAGCC
>WFLX010028428.1_pt1 | contig 10303 bp, 8 predicted proteins | sample 4967041 | NCBI WGS metagenome assembly WFLX01 (sample SAMN12857096, study PRJNA449069) | gut metagenome | isolation source: stool from male and female vole | host: Microtus ochrogaster | place: USA:Florida | collected 2017
CATTGCCGCTGCTTGCCGAGGCCGACGACGGCTTCTGCTACGTGGCAAAGCTCAAGGGAGCCGGGCATGGACCGAAAGCTCTCGTAGCAGAAATGATTGGTGGTGAGATAGCCCGGACGGCGGGACTCAATGTGCCTGAGCTCGTGTTTCTTGACCTCGGCGAGGAGTTTGGCCGCACTGAGCCCGACGAAGAGGTGCAGGATTTGCTCAAAGCGAGCCGTGGGCTCAATCTCGGTATGCACTTCCTTAAAGGAGCGCTTACGCTCGACCCCTACGTCAACCCCGTGAGCCCCGAACTGGCCTCCGATATAGTGTGGCTCGACTCATACCTGACCAATGTGGACCGCACAGTGCGCAATACCAACCTCCTCCTTTGGCATGGCCGCGAGACATGGCTGATAGACCACGGCGCCTCGCTCTTCTTCCACCATTCGTGGGGTGACCCTGAGCAGGCAGCGCGCTCGCCTTTCCCCTACATCAAGGACCACGCCCTGCTCCATAAGGCTTCGCGCCTTGAAGAGTCAGCCGAAAAGATGCGGTCGCTCATCACTCCGGCCAAAATCAGCGAAATAGTTGCCGCGGTGCCCGACGACTGGCTCCTCCGCGACGATATTTCGGCCACGCCCGATGAAATGCGTGAGGTCTATACCCGATTCCTTACCTCCCGACTCGACTCATCCCCACTGTTCACCAAAACTGCCATCGATGCCCGAAAAGCTATTATATGAGTATGCGGTAATCCGTATTCTCCCCTCTGCCGAGCGGGGAGAGTTTGTCAACGTCGGGCTGGCCATGATGTGCAAGCGCTCCCGCTGGCTCAAAGTGGAGATTGCCGTGAATCGCGACCGTCCCAAAGCCATAGCAGGCGACATTGACACCGAGCCCATGATAGCGCAGCTTGCAAGCTTCGAGTCCGTGGCCTCCGGCAATAAAAAAGGCGGACCAATCGCCCAGCTGCCTGTGGAGGAGCGCTTCCGATGGCTCACCGCAGCGCGCAGCGCAGCCCTCCGCACCTCGCGCCCACACCCCGGCCTCACCACCGACCTCGAGGCCACTTTCGCCCACCTCATGGACACCCTCGTCCACTAATCCCCTTTTTTTTGTACCTACTTCCTTGTCAACAAGAGACAGATAGACATGTTATGCCAAGTTTGTCCTCAATATTTGCAATGCTCTTGAAGCTCAGATTTTCTGTGCCCGATAATAGTTTGCTTACATATTGAGGACTCACACCGAGTTTCGAAGCAAGATCCGTACGCTTCATCCCATTATCTTGCATATAACCAATGAGTATCACAGCAAGCTGACGCGACCAGCGGAGCCAACTTGCATTTTCTCTCCTCCACATCTCCTCATCCAAGAAACTTGAAGGAGTCTCACTTTTATGTGCCTCTAAAAAATTAATTGCCTTACTTGCCATCTTATTCTTCATTGCCAGATGAAACTTTCTGTGATTTTTGTGTGCGGGTGCCATGATTTGGCAGAGGCTGGTTATACCTTTGCGCCGTAAAGTTTCAATGACATCTGCTGTTCAGTACAGACAAACACACACGCAACTGTCCTGACACGCTGCTCCACCCATCCGCGGGGCGCAGCTTTTTCAGTCATCTATATGAAGAGCTTCTTTGAAACGCTTCACGGTGGCGAGGTCGCCGGTATATTTGCCTTTGTCTTCGCTCAGCTTGCAGGTGGAGTTGTAGAAATCCCACGTCTCGGTAATTTTCACAGCCGTAAGCTTTATCACTATATTCATCGGCTTAAGGCCGGGGAAATTGTTGGTGAAATGAGTGCCNATACCGAAAGAGGGTATGCACAGACCGGTGGCAAACTTCTGAATCTCGATAGCCGAATCGGTTGACAGTGCGTTGCTGAACACCACCTGCTTCGTGGCCGGGTCAATGCCGAGCGAGCGATATTTGGCCGCTATCTTGAGTAGCTGCTCATGATTGTCGCCGCTGTCCACCCGCAGTCCCTTGAACATATTGGCATAGTCTTCCGAGAAATTGAGGCTGAAAATGTGCCAGCCGTAGGTGTCGTAGAGGAACGTGCCGAGTGCTCCGCGATAGGTGGCCGACCATGCCTTCATAGCCAGATGATTGGCCATCTGCGGNCCNAACATTCCGGCTATGGCGGCCACAAACTCATGGGCCATCGTGCCNATAGGCTTCACGTCATATTTCATGGCAAACCACACATTGCTCGTCCCCACGAAGCCTCCTTCACCCTTGTGGGCCTTCTCATAAGCGGCCATCGCTCCCACCACAGCATCCTGCGCTGCATACGAGGCTCGGCGACGGGTGCCCATGTCGCTGAACGCGCATCCGGCCTCTTTAAGCCGGCGTGCTTTCTCGGTGGAACGCTCCGCGCACTCCGCTATGTTTATCTTGTCGGCCTGACCGGTCATCTCATAATAGAGCTCTGAGATAATGGCGAGCACTTTCACTTCGAGCAAAATTGTGTCGGACCAGTTGCCCTCGAACTCCACATGCAGATGCCCCTCTTCGTCTTGCCAAGCTTTCACCCAACGGCGGTTGTAGCGGTAGCCTTTCAGGAAGTTGTAGAACCAAAACGGAATATACGGGCACCGACGCTTCATAAACTCAATCTCCTCGTCGGTAATCACCACATTCTCGAGCATCGCCACCTGTTCCTCGACAGCGGCAGCAAACCCCGGAGGATAGACAGTGTTGTCGCGGTCGGTNAAGGTATATTTCACCATAGCGCGCGGATAATTGTCGATTACCGCGCAACACATTGTCATCTTATATAGGTCGTCGTCCGTGAAGTGGTTTATGATCTGTCTCATTTTATATCGTTTTCTTTCATGAATTTTTCAAGGGTCGCCCCGCCGTCAATCGAAGGGGAAAACTGCGTCAACACCCGGAACCGTATGTCCGGAAAAGCCTTTATGCCGTCGGCCAGCGTGGAGAGCACGCATATATCTCCCGCCAATCCGCATACATCCACCTCTGTCGCGCCGGTTCTTTTGAGTATCCGTCCGAAGGTGTCGCGGTGTGACTTTGACTCGAGAGCCGAATACTCATCCTTGTCAGGTCGCTCCCCTTTGTGAATCACATACACCTTAGCCATCGACTCATGCGCAGCCTCAAGCACCGGATGCCAAAATGCTGTCCCTACGCTGTCGGCCACACAGTGCCTCGGCCACTCCCCTCCCCAGTCGGTGAAAGAGATATGCCCGTAAGGATGGCGGTCGCCGGTAAGCACTATCGCAAGNTAGCGCCACGGATTGGCTTTTATATACNCNGCCAGAGCATCCATCGCCTCCACAGCTCCCGGCACCGGCAAACTGCCTGTGATGAAATCCACCTGCGGGTCAACGATAAGAAGCACCCGCCTCTCACCTCCNANAGCAGCCTTGATAGTCTTCACCTTCTCGCTCATGTCGGCAAGAATCTCATGGTCCATTGTAGCGTTCACGAGCTCCTCGGCAAATGCAATCCGCCGCTTTGAAGCCTCCGTGCGCANGAATTTCGGGTCGAGCCCTTCGTCGCCGAGCCTGAAACGGTCGAGCGCGTCAGCATCCTTGAATATGGCATACAGCCGCTTCACTCTCTCGGCGTCAGCGCCAAACCGCTTCTCTATCGCCTCAATCCCCTTCTCGTCGGGCATGTCATGATAGCGCATTATCATGCTCACCTCGGGGTGGAAAGTCACCTCAGGATGGTTGCGGCAATACTCCTCATAGTACACCGCCGCTCTCGCCCCATGGCCGGCGTCGATATAGTCGTCGTAGCGGCGAGTGTCGTGAAACACCGACGCCAGCGCCAGTATCTCGGCAGCCTCATCATCGCCAGGCATNTCTTCAGCCGCCAGAGCAAGAGCGTAGAGAAGCACCCTCTCGCAGTGGGGCATCGCGTGCACCTGGCTCAGAGGCATCGTGAATCTCACTCCCGAATAGAGCAGCGGCAGGTATTTTTCATATCTGTCAGCCACCTCTCCGGGCTGCATGGCTATTATTTCTTCGGGGATTACAGGCATCGGTCTATTCTTTTCAGGGTTAAGGGTTGTAGGCCGCCAGACGGAGGGCATCGGGCGAGTTGTAAAACTCCGGCTTGAGCAAATCGCTCAGCTTCGCCTGAGGATTACTCTTTAGATAGCTCTCCACTATCCGCCAGCCGATATATCTCACCGCTCTGCCGGGGCAGCCGGGATATATGCGGTCGGAGTGCTCTGCGGGCATCATCAGCCGGGCGTTGACAGAGGCATCGGTGGAGAAGAGCAACCCCTTCTCGGCCATAGCNCGCCATATTTCCCTCTCCTCATTNTGGGCCTGCGAAAGCGCATCCTCGTCCATGCCGAGCAGAGCAGCCATCTCTTTCTCAGGCAAAGCCGCTTNGACTGCCGCCGTCACCGCCCCGTCATATAGCATCATCTGCAGGAGTGAAGCTCCGGAAGTCTCGGCCTCAAACGGATACTGGTCCATCACGAGCGCACTCACCGCCTCCACTGCTATCCGCTCGGGTGTCTTCTGCACCCTCTCGGCTCCGAANGANTTATACCCTTCGTAGTCCGCGCCAAGATAATGGTTGAGCCCGATGAGCATCACGCTGTCGACCATCACCACCGACTGGCGGTAGGGAGTGATGATGCCATACACNTCCGCCGGAAATTTCACCTCCGGCAATCTCTCCGCGAGATTACTCCGTGCCTCTTCCAGTTCGNGCTCCTGAGCGGATAGTTGCGGCAAACGGCTCTCCACATCGGGGCCAAACACCTCGGAGAAACGTTCTCTACCATACTTCACTAAAAAGTCGGCCGGACTGTCGGTGGAACCCACTCCGGTCACAGCCATGAGGGCTCTCACCCCCGGCAGCATACTGCTGAGCGAATCGTCGCCCATCCTACCTTCGGCAGCCTGCGCCGCCGCGCGGTCAAGACGGCCAATCTCCATGCGGTCACCCCGACCACATCCGGCCAGAACCACCGCACACATCGCGAGCATTGTCAGTAAAATTCTCATGATACTGCAAAAATAGAAAAAAATCGGGTACCACGACCCACATCANGAAATTAATTCGTATATTTGTCCAATTAACCTCTTTAACCCCCATATCACTCCAACCGTATGTACAGTTACGATAAGCGAGTTGTAATCACTCTCGATGCCGGCGGCACCAACCTCGTGTTCGGAGCCATGCAGGCCAACAAATTTATCTGCGAACCTATTACCCTCCCCTCCAATGCCCACGACCTCGACCTCTGCCTCGCCACGATGGTCGACGGTTTCACCCGCATCATCTCGTCGCTTGATGTGAAGCCTGTGGCTATCAGCTTCGCCTTCCCCGGCCCGGCCGACTACCCCAACGGTATCATCGGCGGCTACCTGCCCAACTTCCCCTCTTTCCGCGACGGTGTNGCNCTCGGCCCGATGCTTTCGGAGAANTTCGGCCTCCCNGTGTTTATCAACAATGACGGCGACCTCTTTGCCTACGGCGAAGCCATCGGCGGCGCTCTCCCCGAGGTCAACGAGCGTCTGGAGAAGGCCGGAAGCGCCAAGCGTTTCCACAATCTGCTCGGCTACACCTTCGGCACCGGTTTCGGTATCGGCATGGTTGTCGACAACCGCCTCAACCGCGGCGACAACTCTTGCGTGGAGACCTTCTGCCTCCGCCATAAGCTCAACCCCGAGATATTCGTGGAAGAGGGTGTGGCTATCCGCGCCATCAAGAGAGTATATGCCGAAGAGTCGGGCATCGACGACCCCACCCTGCAGCCCAAAGACATCTGTGAGATAGCCGAGGGCACCAAGCCCGGCAATGCCGANGCGGCNCGCAAGGCATTCGCCACATTTGGCGAAGTGGCCGGCGACGCNATGGCCACNGCCGTGCAGCTCACCGATGGCCTCATAGTGATAGGTGGCGGCCTCACCGGCGCGCGCAAGTATTTCATGCCCGCGCTCCTCAAGGAGCTCCGCGGCACCCTCCGCTCGCTCTCGGGCGATGTGCTCAACAGAGTGCAGATGCAGGTGTTTGACCTCGACAACCCCGAGGAATTTGACCGCTTCGCCAAGGGCGATGCCCGCACCATCAAGGTCTATGGCACCGACCGCACAGTAGTCTACGACCCGATGAAGCGCATCGGCGTCACCATTTCCAAGCTTGGAGCCAGCCGCGCCATCTCTATCGGAGCCTACTCTTTCGCTCTCGCGCAGATCGACGCTGCCAACCCCGCTCCTGAAGTAACCGTAAGCGAATGATCGATAAGAAGAATCTCCGTATAGTATTTTTCGGCACTCCCGAGTTTGCCGTAGAGAGCCTCGANAGGCTCGTGAACGAGGGCTACGATGTGGCCGCCGTTGTGACCATGCCCGACAAACCCGCCGGACGCGGCCACAAGATGTTCCAGTCGCCGGTGAAGCTCTTCGCCCTCGCCCACGACATCCCCGTGCTTCAGCCCGTGAAGCTCAAGGACGAGGAATTTCTCGCCGCCCTCCGCGCCATCGACGCGCAGCTCTTCATCGTTATAGCCTTCAGGATGCTCCCCGCCGTGGTGTGGCAGATGCCTCCGCTCGGCACATTCAATCTCCATGCATCTCTTCTCCCGCGCTATCGCGGGGCCGCCCCCATCAACTGGGCCATAATCAACGGCGATACCACCACCGGTGTCACCACCTTCTTCCTCAAGCAGGAGATTGACACCGGCGATATCATCGACCGCAAGGAGATAGCCATAGAGCCTGAAGATAANGTCGGNTCGCTCCACGACAAGCTGATGCACCTCGGCNCCGACCTCACCCTCCACACCGTGAAGGCCATCTGCGACGGCACTCTCCGCATCATCCCTCAGGCGAGCATCACCGAGACTCCGACCCCGGCCCCGAAGATTTTCAAAGACACCTGCCGCATAGACTGGGAACTCCCGGCCCGCAACGTCCACAATCTCGTGCGCGGCCTCTCCCCCTATCCTGCCGCATGGACCGAAATAGTGTCGGACTCAGCCGAGCCTCTGGCCGTGAAGATTTTCGAGACCGAAATCGTCGACTCCACTTCCAATTCCACTCCCGGCGAGATAACCATCGGCTCCGACGGCACTCTCACCGTGGGCTGCAGCGAAGGGAGCCTGCGCATCCTCAGCCTGCAGCCGCAAAGCAAGCGCCGCATGCCTGCGGCAGAATTCCTGCGCGGCATGCGGCTGCTCAATCCGCGGATGAAGTAACTCTCACCCACTACATAGACTCATCAGAAGCTGAACTGAACCACAGCTCCTGCGCGGCGGGCCCATCGGTGCTCGCCGCTGAAGTTTTGGCGTTTTCCGAAGTCCACCTCGGCGCCGGCCATTATNCGGGGAGTTATGTACCAGAAGAGGTTGACCGCCGAGTAGAGACCATACTTGTAGTCCGAGGGGTCGATTTTATGCGACGGCAGATATCGGGTCTGCGCAAAAGTGCCCGACATGAATACCGACGGNGTGAAGTTGTATTGCACTCCGGCGCTCCAGCCGAAAGAGGTCGGGGCATAGAGCTCGCCCGGATTAGCCGCGTCGGCCACAAGGTCGTAGGCCCCTATGAGCAGGTCGCCGCCGAGCCCGGCATAGCCCTGACCGGTGTTGGCTGTAAAATAGGTGGTGATATGTCGCGACGGACGAGCCACGGAGCTGAGCTGCACACCCCATCCGGCCTTGTTGATGGTCTTGCCGGTCTGCATATTGCAATAGGGAAGCGTGCGCACCACGCCTGCGAGGCGCACNTGCTGGCTGCCGCCCCACTCATACTGNGCGAGCATTGCGAAATCAGGCAGCCACTGGCTGGCAGGCTTCGTGAGGGTTCCGTCACCCTCCACTCGGTCAGAAGGCGTCTCCACCGATGCCCCGAGGCTCCATTTCCCGTTCCATGTNTGCATCCAGCGCACGAGCACATCCGTGGCCGACATCTTATTGTTGGGTCCGGCGGCATCTACTGTCGGAGCTATCGCCGCAGGGTCGCTGAAAGTCGACGACGCGTAGCCGATGGTCCAGTCGTTGATTATCGCGTAAGCCTTCTTGAGTGTGAAGCCGCGGTTGGCATACCCACTGAAATCGCCCTCGATATATAGCTGATAGTTACCTAATTTCTTGTTCATGCCTATCACGCGGAAATAGAGGCACGTTCCCGCCGGAGTGGTGCCGAGCTTGCGCCTGTGCGCAGGGTCATTTACCCCTACCGGGATGAAATAGGGCACGAAGCCGTTGCTTGGCATTACTCCTGCCCAGTCATACCAGCCGCGCATCCTCACCGCTCCGCCTATACCCATGGCGAGCTCCGAATCGCGGCTCATGAACAGGAAGTAGGGCGCCGCAGGGTCCTGGAAGTGACGGAACTGGTCGTAGTAGAACGCATCGACAATCCGTCGGATAGAGTCGGCGTTTTCCACGTCGGTATGCTTGTCGAGGGCCACCACACGGTGCGACTTCTTCATCGAGTCGCGCTGTATCTCCTCCATGCTCTGGGCCTCCGCACTCTGCATCCCTCCTATCGCCGCAAGCGCGGCAGCTGTCAGCAAAATCTTGCGCAAAAAACTCATAGTCAATTATATCTTGTGATGAATATACTTTACCTTTACCATTTCGCCTCCCTGGGTCTCGACACGATATAGGCGGCTATGACGCAGCCCGGCCACCCAGAGAATCTCATCCCCTTTCACGAGCAGCGGCACCCGCTCCTTCATGTCTACCGGAAGCCCCGCGTCGCTGAATATGTCGCTCAGCTTGCGGCTCCCTTTCATGCCGAACGGCTTCAGCCTGTCACCCTGCCGCCAGTATCGGCATCTCAGCGGCTCCCCCACGAGAACCTCGGGCGAGAAATAAGCCACATCGCTATCCGGCACAATCTTCTCTCCGCTCACCACCTCTATTATAAAGGGCCACAGTCCATCCTCCGGAGCATCAGTTGTCTCCGAAGCTTGCCGGAGCACTCCGCGGTGAAGAATCCACGTATTGCCTCCCGCCTCAAATCGTTTCCCCGACCGGCCGGCCAGAGCGGCCTCCACCGCATCGTCGGTCTGCTGGCGCGAAAGCCCGGCATCGGCCATAAGCTCGTGGAGAATAAACTTTGCAAACGGAGTTTCAGCAGCCATGCGCCCCAGNTAGATTTCNCCTTCCGGCCCCACATATTTATTACGCATCTCTCCTACAGCGGCCTCCATGAATCCCGCCGCCTCCCTTAGATGGGTCATAGTGAGGTCGATAGCATGGTCGGCGGATGGAAACTCCTCGCGAATCGCCGGGAGCACGAGATTGCGTATGCGGTTGCGGGTGTAGTCGTTGGCCAGATTGGAGCTGTCGGTCACATAGTCGAGCCCTCTTTCAGAGAGATAGGCGAGAATATCGCTCCGGCTCACCCCAAGCAGCGGACGCACCACGGCCACGGGCTGCCTCACCTCGCTCCCCATGCCGCAGAGTCCGGCCANGCCGGTGCCGCGCAAAAGATTGAGCATGAAGGTCTCTATATTGTCGTCGCGGTGATGGGCCACAGCCACAGCCTTGGCGCCATACCCCTCTATCAGCTCGGCAAACCACCGGTAGCGCAGCTCNCGGCAAGCCATCTCCACCGAGCCGCCATGCTCGCTACGCCAGCCCTCTACATCCACTCGTTTCATCACGAACGGGGCCCCCANCTGCTCGGCAANNTTCGCCGCAAACCGTGCATCGCGCTCGCTCTCCTCACCGCGGAGGCCGAAATGGCAGTGAGCGGCCACGCAATCATATCCGGCAGCCCGCATGGCCGCAAGCAGAGCCACAGAGTCGGCCCCGCCGCTCAGCCCCACGATGAAGCGCTTCCCCTCGGGAGCCCCGAGAGTCCGCCTCACAGCCGCGTTAATCCGTTCTGCCGCTTCCATCCACATCTAATTTCCCGCAAATTTACGAAATATTCCCATCACTTGAAAAGCCACGGAGTGCTTTCGCACTCCGCGCTATTATCACAGCATCCCCTCACCGGGGATGCTCACGCGCATATTGATTTTGTGGCTCTCTCCGGGGAGGATTTATTTACGTCTAACAGCTGCTGGGCAGCGAGATAGTCCAGAACCCCGTACGCGAGTGCGGGGCGCGGAGCGGGTAAAGATANNCNCGGCACCTCCTCATTCCAAAANGAGCTGCGGAACTGCGGCGTANTCACATCGCTCTTTCAGAGCTCCTTTTTGCATGAGTGACTGACCGCGCTTGATTTAGCGTTCGCTCCCTGCACTCGCGCTCCGCGCATCATACAGGGTTAAATTCTACTGCGCTGCTTCGCAGCTAAGAGAGCGGTCTCCAGGCCGCCGAGCACGCGTCAACCTATTCTTTTCATCTAACGGAGAGACCCCTT
>WFLX010025659.1_pt1 | contig 10302 bp, 7 predicted proteins | sample 4967041 | NCBI WGS metagenome assembly WFLX01 (sample SAMN12857096, study PRJNA449069) | gut metagenome | isolation source: stool from male and female vole | host: Microtus ochrogaster | place: USA:Florida | collected 2017
GACATAGCGACAACGCAATTGTATCTTGACAACAAGACTCGAACTGGCAAATATACGACCCCCAGACGTGAGCGCTAACCAACTGCGCCACATCCCGAACGGATGACATTCCGGCTTGCCAAGCCCCTTATACCGGTGCTGAGGCCGCCCAAATGCGGATGCAAAGGTACGCATAAAATCCGATGTCGCCAAATATTTTCCGACCTTTTTGCTGAAAAAATGTGAAATAGAAAGGATTTGTATGATATTGTTTGTCCACGTGCAAAAAATGTTGTACTTTTGTCTTATAGTACACAGTGTGTTAACACACTGCCAGAATAAAAACCGTTCGCACTATGCAATATATACTCAACGCACCTCGCGGCATTAACTGCGAGATAATGTTGCCCGCGTCAAAGAGCATCAGCAACCGCGCGCTCATTATCAATGCGCTGGCCGGAAACTCCGGATACCCGGAGAACCTGNGCCGTTGTGACGATACCGATGTNANGGTAGCNGCTCTTCGCNACATGCCTTATGAAATAAATATCAANGCAGCCGGCACGGCNATGCGTTTCACTACGGCGTTTCTTGCCGTGGGCAATGGAGAGCATGTCATTACCGGTACCGACCGCATGAAACACCGCCCCATAGCGGTGCTGGTGGATGCGTTACGTTCTTTGGGCGCAGACATCGAGTATCTTGAGGCTGAAGGCTTCCCGCCTCTGAAGATAAAAGGCCGCAAGCTGGAAGGCGGCACGGTGGACATAGCAGGCAATGTGTCTTCGCAATATATCTCTGCCCTGCTTATGGTAGGCCCTGTCATGACCAATGGTCTGCGGCTTCACCTCACCGGCGACATTATCTCACGTCCGTATATAGACCTTACTATATGCACCATGCAGCAGTTTGGTGCCGATGTCGAGTGGAAAGATGCCTCCACGGTGGTTGTCAAGCCCAAGCCTTATACCTCCGTACCGTTTTTTATAGAGAACGATTGGAGCGCCTCTTCCTATTGGTATGAGATGCTGGCTCTGCTTGACGATGAGGAGAACGAGGTGATATTGCCCGGTCTGATGGACGGCAGCCGGCAGGGAGACTCTGCCATAAAGTACATTTTCATGATGCTTGGCATACGTACTGCGTTTGCGGACAAGGAGCACCACAATGTCCCTACCACCGTTACGCTCAAGGCCCACAAGAAAAGTCTGCCGCGTTTTGACTTCGATTTCATCAATCAGCCGGACTTGGCGCAAACGGTTGTTGTGGCCACGGCACTCAGCGGAATACCTTTCCGCTTCACGGGGTTACAGACACTTCGCATAAAGGAAACAGACCGTATTGCGGCATTGAAAGATGAGATGTTGAAACTGGGATATGTGTTGGACGACTCCGAGGAGGGTGTCTTGTCGTGGGACGGTACCAAGTGCGAGCCTATGGCGGAGCCGGTGATAGACACATACGAGGACCACAGAATGGCAATGGCCTTTGCGCCTGCCGCCATACGCTTCCCCGGTCTGCGCATCAACAATCCGGAGGTGGTGTCGAAGAGTTATCCGGAGTTTTGGAACGACCTCCGAAAAGCGGGGTGGGAGATAGAAGAATCTTGAAAATAAGAAAGCCATATATAGCGTTAGGGCTGGCGATGGTGCTGTGCCTTGTCTCGTGTTCTACCAAGAAGAACACGGGCATGTCCCGTTTCTGGCATGGCTTCACGGCGCATTACAATACCTATTATAACGGTACACTGGCGTATATCGACGCTTCTTTGGAGAAAGAAAACGGCAATAAGGACAATTTCACGGAACAGTTGCCGCTCTATACCGTGAGCAACAAGGCCAGTCGTGACTTGGGCAAGGCCAACTATGACATTGCCATAACCAAAAGCAAGAAAGCCATTCAGTTGCATAGCATAAAGGCAAAGCCGGAGTGGACCAAAGACAGGCGTAAGACAGCGAAAGACATTGAGTGGCTGTCGAGGAAAGAATACAATCCGTTCTTGTGGAAAGCGTGGATGCTTATGGGGCGTTCGCAGTTCTATCAGGGTAATTTCGACGAGGCGGCGGCCACATTCTCATATATGTCGAGGCTCTATAAGGGACAGCCGGCCATCTATGGCAAGGCGCGTGCGTGGCTGGCCAAATGTTATGTTGAGAGCGACTGGCTGTATGACGCCGAGGATGTCATACGCAATATGCAACGTGACAGCATAGACTGGAGGGCGCAGAAGGAGTGGGACTACACCTTGTGCGATTACTATCTGCACAAAAACGACCTGCCTATGGCGGCGGAATATCTGCGCAAGGTCATACGCCATGAAATGCGTTCCAAGCAGAGAGCGAGGGAATACTATATCCTTGGGCNGANNGAGGCGGCGNAAGGCAACAGGGAACAGGCTTNNAAGNCTTTCCGAAAGNTNATAAGNCAGAACCCGCCATNCCAACTGGAGTTNAACGCAAGGATAGCCATGACTGAGGTGTTGGCCAAAGNGCAGTCACGCAAGATGATAGGCCGCCTGAAGCGTATGGCCCGTAATGACAACAACAAGGAGTATCTCGATCAGGTGTATTATGCCATAGGCAATATCTATCTGGCCGACAAAGATACAGTGAACGCTGTGGCTGCCTACGAGAAAGGCAATGAGAAAGCCACACGGGCGGGAGTGGAAAAGGGCGTCTTGCTGTTGCATCTCGGTGACTTATATTGGCAGATGGAGAAGTATGGTGATGCAAGACGGTGCTACGGCGAGGCTATCGGACTGATGGATAAGGAGAAACCGGGCTATCAGGAACTGTCTGAACGCTCCAGGGTATTGGATGAACTGGTGCCGTATACCGATGCTATCCACATGCAGGACTCCTTGCAGTCGTTGGCGAAAATGGACGAGAAGGAGCGCAATGAGGCAATAGACAGGGTGATAGACGCTCTGAAGAAAAAGGAAAAGGAAGAGGCTGCCAAGGCTGCGGAGCAAGAAGCGGAGCAGCGACAGCAGAAATATGGCAACGCATTGGGCAACAAGGCTATGGAAAACATGCCTACGCCGGCGGCTACGCAGAACCGGAATACGATGTGGTATTTTTATAACCCGCAGTTGGTTCAGCAGGGCAAGCAGGCGTTCCAGCGCACATGGGGCAGGAGAGAGAATAAGGATAACTGGCAGAGATATAACAAAACCGTGGTGGGAGACATTGCTATGGATATGGACATAGAGGAGGCGGACACCACGATGATGACCGAAGAGCAAAGAGACTCCATTGCGATGGAGATGGAAAAGCAGCGACTGGAGGAGGAGAAAATGGACTCGGCCGTGAATGATCCGCACAAGAGAGAGTACTACATGGCGCAGATACCGTTTACGGAGGAGGCTGTTGCGGAGAGCAATGAGATAATAAAGGATGGCCTTTATCATTCGGCGGTCATCTTCAAGGATAAGCTTGACAACCTGCCTTTGAGTGAGAAGGCGTTCAAGAGACTAATGGAGCAATTCCCGGAATTTGAGCCTAAGGATGAGATGTACTATCACCTCTTCCTGTTATACTCACGCAAAGGGGAACACGCAGAGGCTCAGACGTTTGTAGACAGAATGAAAACGGAGTGTCCGGACTCCCGTCTGACGACGTTGTTGACAGACCCTTATTTTGCCGACAATGCGCGTTTTGGCGAGCAGATGGAAGATTCTTTGTACGGAGCCACCTATGAGGCGTTTAAGGAAGACCGTTATAGCGATGTCTATGGCAATGCGGAGGTATCGGCAAAGCGTTTTCCACTTGGCAAGAACCGTGACAGGTTCATATTCATAGACGGTCTGACACATCTTAATGACGGCGATGCCACGGCGTGTTTGAAAGCTATGGAGGGTGTGGTTAAGGACTATCCGCAGAGTCCTGTGGCTGAGATGGCGGGCATGATAATAAACGGTGCATTNAAAGCCGGAAGACGCCTGCACGGTGCCAAATTTGACCTTTCTGATGTGTGGAACAGACGTAATGTCACCATGGAGGGCACTGACAGCGTTGCCAACAAGACATTCTCGGCGGAGCGTAATACGGACTTCTTGTTTGTCNNGGCATATCAGCCTGACTCTGTTNACGAGAACAAACTGCTCTTTCAGATGGCAAAATACANCTTNNNAAGCTTTCTTGTGAGGAATTTTNATATTGCGATAGAGGATGTGTATGGTATGCATCACCTTACGGTTAGCGGTTTCCGCAATTTTAATGAGGCCAGGCAGTATGCCAAATTACTGTTGCAACAGGATGGCATAAAGTTTGTAGCCGGTAAGAATAGCAGGCCAATCGTTATAAGCAACGAGAACCTTGCGCTGATAGGCAGCAGGTATAGCTATAATGATTATGATACGTTCTATGTCAAACATTTCGCCCCGTTGCCTGTTACCAATGTCGAACAGCTTTACGAGCCTGTTAAGATACGTGACGAAAGGCTGAAGGAGGAGGATACTGTAAGGCCGATGTTGCCTGACGATGCGGTTGCTCCGGGAGGCGCGAAGCCTGTGGAACCGTCACAGAATGAGGATTCTGATGATGAGGAACTGATTGCTTTGCCGCAGGAGGACATAGAGATAGTGGTGGAGCAGCAGAAAACGGAGGTTATGGATGCGGCGGAACCGGCACGGCAGGACAGTGAGATTATTGAAGCGGATGATACCGCTGAACCTGTGCAGGCAGAGGGACAGACCTTTGATGTGGAGGAAGTGGCGGAACCGATACCGGCGGATAATGGTGACATTGAGGTGAATGACACTGTAGAAGAGGAACGGACGGACTCTCGGAGCATTGAGGTGGACGATGCCGTGGAGCCGGTTCGGCAAGACGATATAATGATAGAGGTTGATGATGTGGCTGACCCCACGCCTGCTGACGATGTCGTTATAGAGGTGGAGGAGACCGCAGGGCAGTCGAATCGTAATGAGGACGATATAATAGTTGTTGAAGACACCAAGACTTCCACGGATGAGTNGGAAGATGAATNTTATGAATTAGNCGGATTCTGAGGCTCTTTGTAAAAGGACACCTNTATGTTTCCGTNGTATAAACAAAATCTTTTTAATTANGGAAGTAGTAATAACAAAAGAGAATTTTGAGGCTCAGAAGAACGGTTCTCTGCCTTTGGTAGTGGATTTTTGGGCTGAGTGGTGTGGACCATGCAAGATGCTTTCTCCGGTGCTCTCACAGTTGGCAGAGGAGTATGACGGTAAGATTGTGGTCGGAAAATGTAATGTAGAGGAGAATGAGGAACTCGCCGCAGAGTTCGGAATACGTAATATTCCAACACTGTTGTTCTTCAAAAACGGCCTGTTGGTGGATAAGTTTATTGGCGCAGCCAATAAAGCGAAGTTGCAGGAGAAGTTTGATGCTAATCTCTAAAGGTTCTTCTGACAGCCTTGTAGGGTATTAACCGTTGTGACCTTGTTGTCATATCTACAGGCTGTCATGGACTTGTCGCATAGTTGTCACAGTGTCTGCTGTGGCGGTATGTATAATGTTTTGGGGCATAAGGAAACCGGTATACAGCGGCTTCCTTATGCCTCGATTATTCTCGAACCGTCACTTTGCGGAGTGATGGTTACCTTTATAACGTCTTCTGGCAGTGCGTCTTCTATCAGTTCCGGCCATTCCATGAAGCAATAGTGTCCGCTATAGAAGTATTCTTCACAGCCCATGTCGTACACTTCTTCCTGTTTCTTGATGCGATAGAAGTCGAAGTGGTAGATGGGTGCGCCGTTGCCGGCCGTGTATTCGTTGATAATGGCGAATGTTGGCGATGTTATTACATCGGCAACGCCCAATTCCTCACATACGGCTTTGATGAAAGTGGTTTTGCCGGCGCCCATAGGAGCGTAGAAAGCGAAGCATGTTCCTTTGTCTTTCATGGCTTCTATGAATTGCCGCGCCGTATCGTTTATGGTCTCTATATTGCTTATTGTCAGTCTCATATTGTTCTATTTGTTTTCTGTCGTGATTGCGTCGGTATCCCGATGGGTTTCACTGTGCCGTCAGTCCTGTATTATATGAACATGCCGTGGCATAGCGTTATTTCTTTCGTCCTTTCATGCTTATGAGCGGTATGAGCATCTCTTCCATCGAGATGCCGCCGTGCTGGAAGGTGTCACGGAAGTATTGCACATAGTAATTGTAATTGTTCGGGTATGCGAAGAAGTCGTTGCCGGTGGCAAAGACATAGCTCGTGGACAGGTTGGGAGCGGGTAACTGCACTTGTTTCGGGTTGGTAATTGTGAACACATCCTTTGACTGGTGGCTGAGATTCTTGCCGAGTTTGTATCTTAGGTTGGTGTTGGTGTTCTTGTCACCTATAATCTTCACGGGGCGATTGCAGCGTATTGAGCCATGGTCGGTGGTGAGAATGATGTGGTAGTCGGTCTGTGACAATGTGCTAAACAACTCTCTCAGCACGCTATGTCTGAACCATGACAGCGTAATGCTTCGGTATGCAGACTCGTCGTTGGCCAGCTCCCTTACCATTTTAGACTCTGTTCTGGCGTGCGACAGCATGTCTATAAAGTTCAGTACCACTACGTTCAGATCGTATTGCTCAAGACTTTTGAACTGTTGCATTAGCTTGTCGGCACCTTGTGAGTCGTTTATCTTGTGGTATGAGAACGTGTCTTTTCTGCGATAGCGTTCTATTTGTGTCTTGATTAGGGGTGATTCGTTCAGGTTCTTGCCGTCTTCATCGTCTTCATCAACCCATAATTCAGGGAACATCTCGGCTATTTGCTGTGGCATCAGGCCGGAGAATATGGCGTTTCTGGCATATTGAGTGGCTGTTGGCAGTATGCTCATATACAAATCTTCCTCAATGTCGAACATGTCGCCGATCTCTTCCGCCAGCACTCTCCATTGGTCGTACCTGAAATTGTCTATCACTATCAGGAACACTTTGGAGCCATTGCTAAGTGCGGGGAATACGCAGTCAGGGAATATGCGGTTTGACATCAGTGGCTTGTCAATGGCTTTTGCCCCCGGTGTCATCCAGTCGATGTAGTTTTTCTTGATGAATTTGGCAAAACCATTATTGGCTTCCTCTTTCTGCATCTTCAGCATCTCGGTCATGGTGCTGCCTGTTTGTGCCAGTTCCAGTTCCCATCTTACGAGGCGTTTGTATATGTCCCGCCAGTCATTGAACGTCTTGCAGTCCGCTATCTGCATTGAAATGTCCTGAAAAGACTGTTGGTATCCCTGCTGTGTAACCTCTGTTACAATCTCTTTTTGGTGCACATGCTTCTTCAATGTAAGCAGAATCTGCATCGGGTTTACCGGTTTTATGAGGTAATCGGCAATCTTTGAGCCTATGGCCTGGTCCATTATGTCCTCCTCTTCGCTCTTGGTTACCATTACGACGGGTGTTTGCGGCTGCACGTCTTTAATGCGTTGCAGTGTCTCAAGCCCTGTTATACCGGGCATCATCTCGTCAAGTAACACAAGATCGAATGTCTGTTGCTGGCATTGTTCAATGGCATCGAGGCCGTTGTTTACCACAACCACATCGTACCCCTTCTTCTCAAGGAACATGATGTGTGCCTTCAGATGCTCTATTTCGTCGTCAACCCATAGAATTTTTACGTTCATGCCTGTGTCGTTTGTTATTTCCTTGTTACCTTAATACCAATGTCTGTTATTCCCGGCATGGTCTCTTTTCTCATGTTGTGAGCCACCTTTACGGTCAGCGAGTCACCCGGTTGCAGGTGTATCGTGCCTATTCCCCGCTCATGGTTATGCAGTGTTATGCCTTTCCTGTCGTGCGCTCTTTCTTGATTTGTTATGTCAAAGTCGGTGCTTCGGGTTGTGGTCTCGTTTGAAGGCATAACGGTAAGCATTGTTTTCAGGGACAGATTGCGGTATGGGTATGTCGCATCGGTACGCGTACATAGCGTTGCCGTGTAGTCGCCTTCAACCAATATGGTGTCTATCTTGAAATAGAATGTATCCCGTTTATCCCATCCTTCTTCCGGAATATGGCTGAAATGGTGGTATATTGTGTCTGTGTTGCAAGACATTACAAGCCATATAGCCATTATTGTAATGGCTATATGGCTTGTGTGGAGATTGCTTGTTATGCTGTTATTGTTTTTTCTCACCGTTGCCGTCGTTAGCTTTTGCGGCTGCATTGCCGTTTTTCTTCTTCTTTTTCTTCTTTTTCTTTTTGGTGGAATCGAATCGTGTCAGGTCAGCTCCGTCAAGCAGATCCTTGGATTTTTCCTGCTGTTTCTGCTTGTTGTCCTCGCTTAGCGACAGCGGTTTCTCACCCTCTTTATTCATCTCTATTATCTCTTTAGCTCTTTTTGCGGATATTGTTTCGAGGTTAGCGGGCACGCGTTTGGCGGTGGAATATGTTACCATGCCTGACAAAATGTCCTTCTTGAACATATAATAGTCATTGTCCTTGGTTTGCAACACCGCATCGTGCGGTGGCAATTTCCTGCTCGCTTCCATGTAATGGTCTATCTCATAGTTCAGGCAACACTTCAGTTTCGCGCACATACCGGCCAGCTTCTGCGGGTTTGGCGAGATGTCTTGCAGGCGTGCTGCGTTTGTTCCTACACTCGAAAAGCTTTTCATCCATGTTGCGCAACACAGTTCTCTGCCGCATGGTCCTGTTCCTCCTATACGCCCGGCCTCTTGCCTTGCGCCTATTTGTTTCATCTCTATCCTAACGTGAAAGGTCTCGGCCAGTACCTTAATCAACTGCCTGAAGTCCACTCTCTCGTCGGCAATGTAGTAGAATATGGCTTTGTTGCCGTCGCCTTGGTATTCTACATCACCGATTTTCATGTTCAGTCCCAGTTCTTTGGCTATCTGTCTGCTCTGTATCATGGTCGCTTCCTCACGACCTTTAGCCTCATAATAGCGTGTCATGTCGGTGTCTTTGGCAAGCCGGTATACACGTTTTATGTCGTCTTCCGATTTGATGTAGGCTTTCTTCACTTGCAGTTCCACCAGCTTTCCTGTCAGTGTCACGACACCAATGTCATGCCCCGGTGTTGACTCCACGGCCACCCAGTCGCCTTTTTGCAGGTCAAGGCCGTTCACGTTGTGGTAATATCCTTTGCGGGTGTTCTTGAATTGCACCTCTACCAGATCGGTTGTATCGGCGTTTCCCGGCACGTCAGCCAGCCAGTCGTATGTATTCAACTGTCTGTCGCTGCGTGATACGCTGCGCTTACACAGTCCCCTTGCGCAACCATATCCCAACGTGAATTTCATATCCTGGTATATATCGTTTGCCTGTTTGTCCTGTTGTGTGGCGTCTTGTGGCTGTTCCTGTTCTGTTATGTTGTTTTCGTCCATTATTCAGTGTATGTTGTTCAAGTGTTGTTATGTGGTGTGCAGCAGCACGGCCACTTTCATTGTTATATCGAAAAACACCATCTTGGTGTTGGCATTCTGCCCTATATCACGTAGTGCCGTTTGGTAAAGCTCCTGAAATCCCAGTATGTTACCTTCGTTAACGAACCGCGCGAATTTCTTGCAAAAGCTCTCTTCCTCCTTTGTCATGTATGTCAATTCNGGCTTTCTGAAGTTATACATGAATGCTTCNCGGGCCATTCTGAGAAAGTATATCAGCATTCTTTTCTGCTCTTCCCTGCCCAATGCCGCCACGTTCTCGCTCCAGCGTTTCAGGTCTTTCAGGTCTTTTACGTAGGCTTTCCTCATCAGTGTGACGAAATAGTCAAAGAAAAGCTTGTTCTCTCCGCCTGCGTTCAGCTCCTCCAATGCCGCTATCCAGTTGCCGCCTGACAGTCGTGCTATTCGTGTCGCATCCTGTTCGTCCAGCATTCGCTGTGCTATCAGAGCCTGTTTCATGTCCTCTTGGGCTATTGGTCTGATGTCAAAGCGCTGCACTCTGGAGCGTATTGTCTCCAGCAACTTCTCTGGTTCTCGGCATACCATGATAAAGAGAGTCTGCGATGGCGGCTCCTCTATCAGCTTGAGCATTTTGTTTGCGCACTCCAGGTTCATCCTTTCCGGCAGCCATATAATGCTTATTTTCCAGCCTCCCTGATTGGATTTCATTGTCAGTTTGGCTGTAAGGTCGTTGGCTTCGCCCACGGTTATGACGGCTTGTTGGTTTTCTGCGTTCATCGCCTCCATCCATTGAGCCAGTGAAAAGTATGCCCCTTGCTCCAACATTTCATGCCATTGCTCTATGAAATCATTGCTCACGGGCTTGTATTCAGCGTTCCATTTCTTCAATTTTATTGTAGGAAAGGAGAAATGCAGGTCGGGATGTTTTGCTCCTTTAGCCTTATATGGCCCGCTGCTCAGTATGTGCAGAGCCAGATTA
>WFLX010234045.1_pt1 | contig 10302 bp, 6 predicted proteins | sample 4967041 | NCBI WGS metagenome assembly WFLX01 (sample SAMN12857096, study PRJNA449069) | gut metagenome | isolation source: stool from male and female vole | host: Microtus ochrogaster | place: USA:Florida | collected 2017
AAAGAAAGAATTCACATTCCGGTCCCACCTCAAAATCGTATCCCAGCTCGGCTGCTTCCTTCAGCGCACGCTTTAAAATATATCTGGGATCTCCCTCAAAGGGCTCCCCGTTAGGGCGGTAAACATCGCAGATCAGCCTTGCGACCTTTCCCTGCTGAGGTCTCCAGGGGAAGATCACCATAGTATCAAGATCCGGATGCAGATACATATCCGACTCCTCGATCCTTACAAATCCTTCAATGGAGGAACCGTCAAACATGCACTCATTATTCAACGCCTTCTCCATCTGGCTTGCAGTGATCGCCACATTTTTAAGACTTCCAAACATATCCGTAAACTGCAACCTGATAAATTCCACATCCTCATCCTTTACAAGATTCATAATATCTTCTTTTGAGTAATTCTTTCTCATTGTCACTTCTTTCCTTTCTTTTACCATAATCCCTTATTTTGAAATTCAAATTATACATATTATATAAAGAGCTCCATCGTCCACGNCCCTATCACGGAAAAAGACGCTCATACACCGNCCGGACATATTGTCAGACCAATATAGGAANGCCNTTGTTCTGCTTTAATATAACAGGGGATTTATGCAGTTGTCAATATGAATTTTAATGTATTGCGCATCAACAGTACCTCTCCGCAAACTCCGTCGGTGTCAGAATTTCTGGCTTTTCAACACTCACATCACTAAAATCGCTATCTCCTGTCACAAGAATATCCACATCTTCAAGTATTGCTGTATAAAGAACCGGGTAATCTTTCATATCTCTAATTTCAAATAATGTTTCATCTAATATATCTGGTGTATATACATACTCATAATTCATTTTAGCAAGCAATATATCTACAACTCTNATNTTACTAGGAAATTTNCNTTTAACNACCTCCTTTAGTTCTTCTACAATATACGATGAAAGAACTAGTTGATGTTCCATAAAAATACACTCCATCATATGATTCATTTTCTTGCTTGAAAACACCAATAGTGAAATCAGTACATTCGTATCAACCATTATCCGCAATTATTTCACCGTTCTTTCCTTTCTCAGCTCCTTAATCATCGACACAACATCTTCTTCTGTTTTTAGACCAACCCGTTCTGCCTCCCCTGCAAATGCAGCCTGAGCTTCCAGCAATGCTTCCATAGAGGAATTTGCCAAATATATTCGTCCTGCCTCTTCCAAAAACAGCACCTTGCTTCCCTCTTTGATACCTAGTTTTTTTCTAATCTCTATTGGAATTGTAATTTGTCCTTTTGATGTAACCTTTGCAAGTTCCATACCCTAACCTCCTCTCCGGGAATTCCTTACTTTCCTTACATTTATTATATCCACTTTCATCTGTATTATCAACCATCATCCCACTATAAAAAATTGAAAATAGAATTACTTATTTATTATGCATCAACCATTGCTTCATAATAAACTGCCAGTTCATCCCATCTTGCAAAACACGAAGAATGGCAGCTGTTTCATTATTGTCTATTTCTCAAATTTTTATATGCTTCTTTCCCAATGGATTCCTGCACAGAAATATAAAAGGATTTATCTTCAAAAAGCTTGGAAAATGCTTTCATCTGCTCCATATAGCATTCCTGTGCTACCTGTTTGAAAATCTCCGGAAAGATGGAGCGGTTAAATACTTCTTCATCATTTTTCTGAGCCTGCATTCTGATTTTTTCATTATACTTTATGCATCTGTTATAAAGCTGTTCTACCATTACCCGATCGCTTTCCACAAATATTCCCTGGTATTTTTCATTTACTTTATTGATAATAACATCCAATAATTCATCTTCATCCATACCTTTTCCGGTAGTTTTCAGTGATTTCGGATTTATTAACGTAAAAGTTTCCACCGTTGGGTTCAATGAAATGTTTCCCTTAAATGTCTGCTCCAATTTGTAAAATTCCAGTTTCAGTTTGTCTTCTAAATCTACTGATTTTGCATCGAAAGCCGGAGGAAGCATTTTTTCCAGATATTGTGTAAAGTTAAATTCCTTTTGCAATGATATATCAAACATTCTGGAAATCTGAGTAATGTAAGAATACCACTTATTAAAATTATGAATCGTTTTCTTGTACTCAAACCGCTTTTCTTCCGATAATTCCCTATATCTGTTCACTATAGGCGTAAGCACGCTTGCCATCCTGCCCAGATCCGTATCATTCTGTGGTGACTTTTTAAAAAGAATCTTTAATAGTTTCTCTATGTCATCATCCTTGTACAAGCCATAGCTTCTAAGTAACGTTCTGGTATCATAAATCAGGTTTACATTGATCTCCTGGTCCAATTCCGTGCACTCAAAATAAGGCTCAAATGCTTCTTTAATATCTTCTGCTGTATTTACAAAGTCCAAAATAAACGTATCTGTTTTTCCGGAGCATGTTCTGTTAAGTCTTGATAAAGTCTGTACGGCTTTCACACCTTTCAGCTTCTTATCAACAAACATAGTATGAAGCAGCGGTTCGTCAAAACCTGTCTGGTATTTCTCAGCAACAATCAGCATTGCATACTCATCTTTATTAAATTCAGCAGGTAACTGACTTTCTTTAATCGTAGTGCCGTCTTTTCTCTTATTCAGACCTTCTTCCGTGTATTCTTCTTCCCCATCTTTCACAACACCGGAAAACGCAACCAGAATTTCAAGATCATCATAACCTTTTAATTCCAAGTACCTTTTAAATTCATGATAATATCTGATAGCATGTAATCTGGACGCTGTAACTACCATCGCTTTTGCATTGCCATTAATTTCATTCTTCGTAACGCTTCGGAAGGTCTCAATAATAATTGCAGTTTTCTGCTGCAAATTATGTGGATGCAGCGACTCATACCTTTGGATTGCTTTCAATGCCTGATTAGCAGGAACATGGGGATTCCCCGGAGTATTCTTCGCAATTTTATAGCAATTCTTGTATGTCATATAGTTTTTCAGAACATCAAGAATAAATCCTTCCTCAATGGCCTGCTTCATACTATAAATATGAAATGCCCTGAATTTGCCATTAGGCAGTTTTACACCAAACAACTCTAATGTTGATTCTTTCGGCGTTGCAGTAAAAGCAAAAAATGAGAGATTTTTGTGCTTGCCATGTGTAAGCATTTGTTCTACCAATTTATCTTCCTCATCTTTGATTTGCTCTTCCTCTTTGCCTTCTATCTCAGCAAATTCTTTTAGTGCCTCCTCCGTATCCGCAAGAGCTGTTTTCAACTTCTGAGCAGACCTGCCCGATTGAGAATTATGTGCTTCATCAACAATTACCGCAAATCTTTTATCCGTAGTATCGTTGATTTCGTCATAAATATAAGGAAACTTCTGCAATGTGGTGATTATAATCTTTTTGCCATTGTTAATAGCATCCCTCAAATCAGAAGAATGTTTTTCATCATCGATTTTCTCAACAATCCCCTTTTCATGATCAAAGCCAAAGATTGTATTCTGTGTCTGCCTGTCCAAAACAGTTCTGTCATTTATGACAATAACAGATGTAAATACAGGTTTATCATTCCTATCATGTAATTCTGTTAACTCATATGCCAACCAAGCGATAGAATTACTCTTCCCCGATCCTGCGCTGTGTTGAATCAGATAATTCTTTCCCGATCCATTCTCCTTTACATCTGCAATCAGTTTTGAAACAACATCTAACTGATGGTATCTTGGAAAAATCAGCTTGATACCTTTCTTTTTGGATTCCACTCCATTTTTGTAGACAATCTTTTCTTCTTCCACTCTTTGGATAAACTTATGTATAAGTTCAAGCAAACTGTCTTTTGTGAGTACCTTTTCCCACAAATAAGAAGTGGTATAACCATTTGGATTTTCCGGATTGCCAGCTCCGCCCACTTCTCCCGCACCATTGGAACCTTGATTGAACGGAAGAAAAACCGTTTCTTTTCCTGCTAATTTGGTAGTCATTGCAATCTCATTCAAATCAACTGCAAAATAAACTAAAAATCTCTTATCAAACTGAAAACATAATTCTCTTGGGTTTCTGTCATTCATAAACTGCTTCTCGGCATTAGCAATAGACTGACCTGTTAACTGGTTTTTCAATTCCAATGCCACAACAGGAATTCCATTTANAGAAAGCACCATATCTATACTGTTTTGATTTTGAGTAGAATATTTAAACTGTCTCGTACAGGTCACAATGTTGCTGTTATAATCATCAATAACCTGCTGACTTAAACTATTATTCTCCTTAAAAGCGACAATCTCAATCTTTGCCCCTCTGTCCTCAAAACCGTGTCTTAACACATGCAAAAGCCCGAAAGTATCTACGCTCTCCTGAAATCTCTTGTAAAATTTCTTTTCTGCATCCGTTCCATAATTTCTTTCGTATCTCTCCCATTGTTTCGGCTGCGTTTTCTTCACAAACGCAATCAGCTTTGGTAAATCAATCGCTTTTTCTCTGTCATAGGTTTTTAAATCACCTTTGGTAAAGCCACCTTGAGAGAGCATGTAGCTTTCTATGTCGGATTCAAATCTCTTTTCTTTTATATCCATGAAATGTTCCTTTCACTCATTATAAGAAAACATCACTTTGACTCTATGAAAAGCAAATAATACATTTTTTACAACACTTCTACATCTCTGCTATGACATGACCGACAATAACCATCTTTATTAACATTTTGAAACATACTTCCACAATTGTTACATTTAAACCAAGTACGTATACTCTCTTTAGGGTTAACGCATAGCTTCATCAAGTCTTCAGCATAAGAGGTAAGTGCATATGCTGTAACTTTTTTATAAGCATCGAATTCATCTATATGCTCTTTATCATGCTTATCAAGTGAATATCTATCACTATTCTTATATTTATTTAGTTCAATCGTAACAATCAAATTTAATTGTTGCAATACATTTAATGCCTTTTTAAAAATTTCGTTTTTTACATGTATATTGTCATCCAAAACAGGAACAAAATACTCATAGAAAACATAAGATGTATTTTTATTTAGTCCTATATGTAATGGTTCTGCCTCATTGGATTGCACATGTAAAACTTCACAAATACCATTTGTAAAACGACTAAATGTAATTCCTAAGCACTCTCCATCTGATTCATAATCAAACATCCATTTTAGTATTTCTGCCTCGATCCATGTAAGCTGTTGAAGAGTATAAACATAAGATGGTTGAACACATTCCTGAATGTCTTTATTACTAGCATTTCCTAACAATTCAGAAAACATGTTTTCCAAAGTTTTTTCCTGTTCNTTGCCAANTATATATTTNACATGTTCAAGCNAAGNANCGGCTACCAATGGTGATGGTTTTTGCNTCTTTNNCTCTGNTACTTTGTTCAAAGCTGTNGCAATAANCGTNTTGTATTTTTTTTCAAGTTCCTCGGCAGTCATCCCCAGAAAGCTAAACGGCAATGCTACAAACTTTAGGATATATTCACCCGTTTTGCCAAGTTGACTAAAAGAAGGTTTAAATAAATCAGTATACACCTCATCTATTGGCAATGCATCTGCGATTTTCTTTATAACATTATCCTTTTCCATACTGTTTCTCCTTTCGTTTAATCATTCAAAAAGTTTTTCCTGTCACATACTCATAAATAAGTGACTTTTTATAGCTCTCCAAATCCTCAAGTAATTTCTCTTTCTTTTCAATCAATTTATCAATTTCAGAACATTTTTCATCAAGATATCCTGTAATTTCTTTCTGCTCTTTTAATGGTGGAAGCAATACCGGTAATTTTTTTAACAACTCTTGACTCAATGAAGCTCTTGTCACAAGATTCATTTCTTTTACAAAAAATTTTCTATGTATATCGCTTCTGAAATAATATTTTGAAAATTCTGGGAGTAATTCTTCCTGATTATTTGGTCTAAATCTGATAACAAACCCTGCAAAAGTAGCATTATCAATAGTTTTTAAACAAGTTGATGCAAATCCNACTTCTTCAATAGTTTCTGATGTTCTAGTAAAAAATACATCTCCATATTGAACANAATAAATATTCCTATCTTCTTCGCTCGATTTAATCAATCCAGAACCATTCTCTGGCAAAGCAAAATTCTTGTAAACATCTCCATAACTCACAAATGNATATCCCNCACCAAAATATNCAGAAGATTTACTTATTCNATTTTGACACATGCCCAAAAAACTTAATCTTTTTTCATTCCAATGTACTGGAATCATTCCAAGATAGTTTTTTTTACTTTCCTTCATCTTCACATCAGGATTCACTCCCTTTNTCACAGCCTCCNTAATAATCGCCTGTTTATATTTCTTATAATCCTCANTCGTTTCTTTTGTNTTTNCANTAACNGAGTCAATTTCTCTAATCTTTTTCTCCAATAAGTTTACTATTTTCTTTTGTTCTTCAATTGGAATTATTGGTAACAATAATTCTTTTAATGTATATGAATAAATAACATCTATTGTAGTTGCATTGCTTTTACTCAGAATTTGATTGTAAATCAAATCTGATTCGTTAAAAATCAATTCTATTAACTTATTCAAAATCAAGTCATTATCTATAGCAAACCTTATAATACACGGGTGTAAAATTCCCTCTTTTGCATTATCAGGAACAATCGCGACCTTGCCAATACTGCCTCTCGTAGTAATTAAAATATCATTTGGCAATACCCTAAACCCAATTAATTCTCTGTACTTATCTTCATCTATACAAACATCATTGTATTCGAAGTTTTTATCTAAAACACATCTTTGATTATAGATCCAATATCCTTTCTCTTTTATATCTGCTCTTGATAAAGCACTTCCAAAAGGTCCTACACGAAGGTTAACACAATTAGGTTTTAAAACATATTTTAATTTTTTAAACTCCCAATCTACAGGAATCTCCCCAATCCATTCCACACCAGAATCTTTCATCTGCCTTGCCATTATTCCTTACCCCCTTTGCCAAACAATTTCTCTAAGAAGGCCATAATCTCTTTCTCATGGCTCGCAATTCTTTCTGCAATCACTTCTGCTTTTTCCGGTGCTTCATACTTATAGAAATATCTTGTAAAAGGGATCTCATAGCCAACCTTCGTTTTGGACTTTTCAATCCATGCTTCGGGATTGTACGGCTTTACTTCTCTCTCAAAATAGCTGTCAATATCCTCTGTCAACGGAACATTCTCAAAATCTCTTTTTGATGCATCTGCTACAGGTTGATTCTTTTTGCCCTTTGTAATCAGTTTTCCATCTTCATCATAAGAAGGACTGTCAATCTGGATTCTGTTAAATCCAAAATCCTCATTGTTAAAAATCTTACTTTCACAAAACTTACCATNTANTTCATAGGTTTTATTTNGAAATTCTCCATAGGCAGTTACAATNATTTCCCTGCATTCCTCNGTAATATCATTTCTTTTACTGCCAATATTCTTTCTTCTGGATACNACCATCTTGGAAGCATCGATAAGCTGTACCTTCCCCTGCCTCTCTTCTGACTTGCTTTTCGAAATAATCCAAATATATGTAGTGATTCCTGTATTGTAAAATACATCTGTTGATAGCTGAATAATCGCATCCAGCCAATCATTCTCGATCATATATCTTCTGATTTCTGATTCCCCAGATTCAGCAGCACCGGTAAACAAGGAAGAACCATTGTGGATGATAGCCATTCTTCCATCATCTTTCAGCTTCGCAATTCCATTCAAATCAAAAAGCATCTGTCCGTCACTGATTTTGGGCAGNCCGACAGAAAATCTTCCCTGATCTCCAAGCTTAGCTTCTGCTTCCACTGCATTTTTCTCTACTTTCCATTCAATACCAAATGGAGGATTACTGATAATATAGTCAAATGTATAACCCTTGAACTTATCATCCGATAAGGTATTACCTTGTCTCATNTTGTCACTGTTGCCACCACGAATCAGCATGTCCGCTTTTGCAATAGCAAAGGTTTCCGGATTCAATTCCTGCCCAAATACTTTAACATCTGCCTCTGCATCCAGCTCCAGAAGTCTTTCTGTCATACANGTAAGCATCTGGCTTGTACCCATAGTCATATNATAAACAGTTTTTGCAACTCCTTCTTCTATCATGGCATCTTTATCCTCTGAAATCAGTAAATCTGTCATCAGATAGATGATATCCCTTGATGTAAAATGTGCTCCTGCCTGCTCATCATAAGACTCCGAAAANCTACGAACCAAATCCTCAAAGATATANCCCATGTCAACTGCTGTAATNTTATCCGCTCCCATATATGCCGCTGGTTTATTAAATGCTTCTATAATCAGAAACAGCATTCCATTATTGGCAAGCTTGGTAATCTCTCTGTCGAACTCAAAATTTTCAATGATATCCTGCACATTATCTGAGAATCCGTTGATATATTCCCTGAAATTCTTTTCAATATGTGTTACATCATTACATAATTTCTGAAAATCAAAGGGGCTGATATTGTAAAACTTATACCCTGATGCAGTTTCAAGAAAACCATCAATTACCTCCAAATGCTTTACCTTCTCATAGGTATCCCAAACTTTCTGCCTTGTAGGTGCCAGTACATCATTAAATCTCTTGATTACACACATCGGAAGAATTACTTTTCCATATTCGTGAGGTTTATAGTATTCTCTGATCAAATCAGCAATAGCCCAGATAAGATTGGATTTCTCTTGAATATTGGTTGTTGTTTGGTTGTGTAAATCTGTCATTTCACATTCTCCCCATAGTTTTTCTTCCTGCTATCTTTCATAACTTCTATAACTCTATAAATTCATATCTTCCAACTCCCAATCCTGTCACCTTTTTTATGACCTTCGCTTTTTTCATAGCATTCATAATATTGGTNGCTTTAGACTTTGAGCAGTGCAGCCATTCCATTACATTCACTTGACCAAACGGTACGCCAGTCCCACACTCTGCAAATACACTCTCAATATTTTCAATAAATTTTCCAGTAATTCCCACTTCCATAAATGATGGTATATATTTATTAAAAGTATTACTTAATTTCTCCTGACTACTGCTTGCTTTTCCAGTACTGCTGCTTACTTTTTCAGTATTACTGCTTACTTTTCCAGTATTACTGCTTACTTTTCCAGTATTACTGCTTACTTTTCCAGTATTACTGCTTACTTTTCTGAAAATTGTAACCTTAAATCCATTTCCAAATTCCTCAAAAAGAGGCTCTGATAAGCCATATTCCCNGCATCTATTGATAATTCTCGGGATTCCGGTTCCCCATGCCTCTATAATATGCATATAATGAAATGCCTCAGCNATTACNTCATTCCTGCATGTCGATTTNCCTAATTTTGCTGTTTCCAAATCTAATCCATCATAAAGCATTCCNGGCGATAACACCTCTACTCTGTCGTCAAAAATACATACCTGAATACAGGATTTATCNAAATAACTTCTGTGTATAACAGCATTTGCAATCATTTCCCTAATAGCTGATATGGGAAGTTCATACGAATCACTTCTATATATACCATCAATCTCTGCCCCTAAATCAATATGCCTTAAAACAAATTGATACGCATCTTCTATTTGCTCNTAGACNGGTCCATNAAATTCTTTCTGATCAATGAACACATCCCTCGTTACTCCCTTAAACAGTGCACATTGTACTTTAGAATATCTGCCTTTATTATCTGTCAAAAGATTAAATGCATGTGTTGGATAGAGATTTCTCCCGACTCTGCATAAAATCCCAAAATCCTCCAATTTCTCCAGTGTCATTTCTTTTATTGCTGCTTTCTCATCTTCTTTCTTACATGATTCAATGGCAATCTGTTTCATTTTTCTACATAAATCTAATGTTTTCTTTTCGTCATATTCCTGCCCAATCTCCTGTAGTGAATCATAAGAAATCCTTTGACCTTCCAGCTCTAATTCCTGTAGTTTTCTGGCATCAGCCGGTCTGCTTGTTCCATTAATTCTTATATATGCGGTTGCTTCTTTTCCCTTACTGGCAATATAATATGGTCTAAATTTTCCCGGAGCCACATCTATCACAAGTAAGGTTTTACCTTCTACCGTATGAATAGAGATATCCGGCTCAATCTGTGGCGTACAAGCATCAGAAATCATATTGGATATGGCATCCGATAATTTAAACGGACTGGCATCTCCAATACCATAAACAATATGTGTCTCATCCTCAATTCCCAGAATTACTTTTCCACCAGTACTATTTGAAAATGCAATAATATCCTTAAGAAACCTTTCATGATTACTTGGAATTTCTCTTTTAAATTCTATATTTTTACCTTCTCCAAAGTATTCTTTTTCAATCATATTGCGCCCTCTTTCAAACCTAAAATCTATTTGGTATTTTATGTAATTAT
>WFLX010066378.1_pt1 | contig 10300 bp, 5 predicted proteins | sample 4967041 | NCBI WGS metagenome assembly WFLX01 (sample SAMN12857096, study PRJNA449069) | gut metagenome | isolation source: stool from male and female vole | host: Microtus ochrogaster | place: USA:Florida | collected 2017
GAAATGCCCTGGCGGATGTACTTACCGGGAAGGTGAACCCCTGCGGAAAACTGACGGACACCTGGGCGAAACAATATTCTGACTATCCCACCGCCCATGCCCACGATCACGAAACGCTGGACGAGGATTATCACGAAGGAATTTATGTTGGCTACCGCTGGTTTGAAGCAAATGATATTGTCCCCCGTTATCCCTTTGGCTTTGGATTGAGCTACACCTGCTTTGAAACCTCCGCTTCCGTAAGCGTAACGGGAAGCAAGGTGCAGATCACGGCAACAGTTCAGAATACCGGCGAAATGGCAGGCAAAGAGGTGGTGCAGGTTTTCCTTGCCAAGCCGAACCGCAGCTATGACGGCGAAAAACGCAGCCTTGCAGCCTTCGCCAAGACAAGACTGCTGCAGCCAGGGGAAACAGAAGCGCTCTGCATGGCCTTCGACCTGGCGGACTTCGGTACATACGAGGAAGAAAAGGCAGCCTTTGTGCTGGGAAGCGGCGATTACGGCGTGCTGTTAGGCGAGGAGCCCATCGCTGTCCTGCAGCTTAGCAGGGATGCCGTTACCGAGCAATGCGAAAACAAGCTGGTAAAGAAACGGGACTTCGCAGATTTCAAAACGGCTCCCGGACAGCGTTCTTACCCATCAGATCTGTCCCGNTTTGAAATTTCCGNAATCNACNCCATNCACCATACCTATGAGGATCAGCTGCCTGCNGTGTCCGAAAAGGTACAAAANCATCTGGACGGATNGACGGACGAAGAGCTTGCCCTGTTNGCCATGGGCGGTGGATACTTCACGAAGCAGTTCAACCGGGTGGAAGGTGCCTGCGGCAATACCACCAGCCGTCTGGTGAAGAAAGGCATCCCCAACATCATTATGTCCGACGGCCCTGCCGGCGTCAACATCCTGCAAAAAGCTGCATTCACAAAGGGTGGGCAGATACGCTTCATCGACGAGCTGCCTAAGGACTGGCAGTGGAGCTGGCTGAAGCGGGTGATCCCCAAGCTGAAATTCCTCTTTGCCGGGAAGCACGATACCAAAATCTATCAGTACTGTACCGCGTGGCCGAATGCCACCACCCTTGCCCAGACATGGAATACGGTGTTGGTTGAAAAGATCGGTACCGGTGTGGGACGGGAAATGCGAAAAATGGGCGTGACGCTGTGGCTGGCGCCTGCACTAAACATCCACCGGGATCCCCTGTGCGGCAGAAACTTTGAGTACTACTCGGAAGACCCCGTGGTTTCCGGCACCATGGCAGCTGCCATAACGAAGGGCGTGCAAAGCGTGGGCGGTGTGGGCGTCACCATCAAGCATTTCGCCTGCAACAACCGCGAAAATGGCCGGATGGAGGTCTCCTCCAATCTGTCGGAGCGGGCGCTTCGGGAAATCTACCTCAAAGGTTTCCGCATTGCTGCCCGCGAAAAGCCCTGGGCAGTCATGAGCTCCTACAACCGCATCAACGGCACTTACTCCCCCAACAGCCGGGAACTGCTGACGGATATCCTGCGCTGCGAATGGGGCTANGGCGGCCTCGTTATGAGCGACTGGGATGCCGTGGACAAGTGCTCCTATACGGAAGCCGTCAAATGCGGCAACAACATGATCATGCCCGGAAGACCGGACATTTACAAAAAGCTCTGCACCGCGATCCGATCCGGCGAGCTGACCCGAAAGGATCTGCTGCCCGGCGCGGCATACGCACTGAATCTCATTTTCTCAGCGGCAACATCCAAAGGGTTTTAATACGGAGGGAAAAAAGATGTCAAAAGAGATCACGTTACTGAACAAGGGCCTGTTTGAACAGCCCTTTATGGACTCCAAGGTCAAAACCCGCAGCGTCACCACCAAGGAGTGGGTGCTTGGTCACCTGATTGGCCCTCTGGGTCTGATTTTCGTGGTCAACACCATTGCGGCTCTGGTAGAGAAATTCTTNACCCAGCAGACCGGTGCCATGTATGGCACCCAGAATGTGGATATGATCATGGCCATGGGCGGCAAGTACGAGATCGTCATGACCGGTGCCCGAATTCTCGCCGTGCTGACCGGCCTTCTGAACGGCTGGCTTATGCAGCACACCCAGTCCCGGCAGGGACGTATGCGTCCGTGGCATCTGATTTTTGGATTCGTATCGATTGCCATCGGNATGCTCATCTTCCTGTTCCCGGGAACANCTTTGGGCGAAAGCTACTGGTACTATTTCTTCTTCCTCATCATTTGCTATAATACCATCGGTTCTTCCTATTTCTATCTATTCCGGGATACCATCGTATCCATCTCCACCCGTGATCCCGCTGCAAAGGCACACCTAAAGTTTATTCGCCAGATGAGCTGGACGCTGATCTCCGGCATCATTATCGGCATGATGGTCAACATGGTGGTGCTGCCCATGTGGCTGGAGCACGACATCACCGGCTACGCCAAACTGATGATCCCCCTGTCCCTGATTGCGATTCCGCTTCTCCTGNTGGAATACTATTTCACCAAGGAACGTGTGATTGAGGATGTTGCTCAGGATGTAGGTGCCGACAAAGAAAACAACATTCCCATTCGGGAGCAGATGAAGGCACTGTTCTCCAACAAATACTTTATCATTCTGACCATCCTTGCCACCATCGGCGGTATTATGGATAATTTCAAGGGCGGCAACGTCCAGTATTTCTACATCAAGTTCCTGTTGGGCGGNGCGGACAACTGGGCTATGTACACCATCTATCAGGTGGTAGCCGGTGTGCCTCTGGGCATCGGTGCNTTCCTCGTTTACCCTCTTGCAAAGAGGATCGGCATCAAAAATCTGTCTGTTGCAGGCTTCGCTCTGGCACTCATCGGTAATATCATCGGTCTGCTGTTCCCCAGCAATGTTCCTGTTGTCATCGCGGCAGGCTTTCTGAAGAATTTGGGTCTGCTGCCCCATGCCTATATCACAGCAACTCTTATGTGCTATGCCTATGATTCCGTTGAACATAGATCTGGCCTCCGTCTGGAGGGCTTGATGGGCGTTGCCATAATTGTGGCTGTCCAGCACCTGATCTATGCCCCCTTTGCCGGNGGCTTTGAATCCACCATACTGAAGCTGGGCTTTGTGGATGTTGCGGGCGTTGTTCCTTCCGCAGAGGTCACCCGTTTTATGACCATAGCGTTCTACGCCTTTGATATTGCCATGTGCGCAGCCTATGTAATTCTGCTGCCCTTCGTGGATGTGGAGAAGCACCTGCCCCAGATCAATGCGGACCTGCTGGCGCGCCGGAAGGCCGTCTGCGAAGCCAAGGGCGAAGTCTGGGTGGATCCCGTGGAAGCAGAGCGTCTGGAACATGAGAAGCGAATCGCCGAGGCCGAAGAAAACCGCATTGCNGACCTGAAGGAGAAGTGCGCGAAAAAAGGTCTGGACTTCNACACCGAAAACNNAAAATACCTTGCGAAAAAAGCCGCAAAGGAAGCCAAAAAGAAAAAGTAACTGAGGTGCCCTATGAATTGGATCACCAGCGGAATTGAAAACGACAAAAACAATCTGCTTCCCCCGGAGCTGTTTCGCAAAAGACTGAACATTGAAAAACAGGTGTCCANAGCCCAACTGACCTCCACCGCCATGGGCATCTATGAAGCCGCCATCAACGGGCANAAGGTGGGCGACTGCTATTTTGCGCCGGGTTACACCCACTACGAAAGCTATGTGCAGGCTCAAACTTATGATGTGACAAAGCTTCTGCGCATTGGCGAAAACACACTGGATATTACCGTTGCCAACGGNTGGTGGCTGGGCACGCTGGGCAATAAGAATAACCGCTATGGTAAAGTTCGCAGTCTGGCAGCGGAACTGAAGATCCNATATGCTGATGGCACTGCGGAAGCTGTGCAAACAGATGAAAGCTGGACGGTCACCCATGACACGCCCTCCTGCTTTGCGGATTTTTACAACGGGGAGGTCATTGATCTGACGAGAGCGGATGAATCCCACTGGATATTTGCTCCCGTCAAAGGACTTGCCGGGAAGCTGCCGGAAATTAAGTCACACATTGGCGCATTTGTTAAAGAGGACTGCCGCCTGAAACCCGAGNGTGTTAAGGGAAATCTGTACGACTTCGGGCAGAACCATGCCGGTGTGATCCATCTGATCGTGGAAGCGAAGAAGGGCACTGTCATTACTGTCCGCCATGCGGAGATCTTAGGACAGGATGGAAAGCTCTTTGTAGAGAACCTCCGCAAGGCCAAGGCAACACTGATCCTGACCTGCGGGCAGGATGGTATGAACGAATTCTCACCCCGGTTTACCTATATGGGTTTCCGCTATGCAGAGGTTACCTCTTCCGCTCCCATTGACGTCAAAACCATGGAAAGTATTGTTCTGACCTCCGATTGTAAACCCATCGGTTCTTTTTCCTGCTCCNATCCACTGCTNNATCGCNTGCAGCAGAATGTCCAGTGGGGACAGCGCTCCAATTTTATGGACATTCCTACGGACTGCCCTCAACGGGATGAGCGCATGGGCTGGACTGGTGACATTGCAGTGTTTGCCCAGACAGCAGCATTTAATCGGGATATCCGCAGCTTTATGCGCAAATGGCTAAACGATTTGAAGCTGTATCAGAACCGCAACGGCGCACTTCCCGTAACCGTTCCTGCCAATAAAACCTACGAGCCTNTCCCTTATGCACTGCCTACCGCGATCTGGGGGGATAGCGCCACTATGGTGCCCTGGGCGGTGTACCGTGCTTACGGCGATAAAGAAATCCTTCATCAGCAGTACGAGAGCATGAAAGCATTCGTAAATGCGGAATTGCGGGTCGCAATGAAGCCCAGCTTTCTGGGACATAAGAAGTACCTGTGGGACAACAATCCCTTCCAGTACGGTGACTGGTGCGCGCCCGGGGAAGGCTTTCTGAAATGGAAGGCAAAGGGAAAATATCTTTCCACTTCCTTTATGGCAAACAGTGTCCGTATTCTGATTTCTTCCGCAGAGGCTTTAGAAAAAAGGGAAGATGTTACCCATTATTCTGAGATACTTGACAGCATCAAAAAAGCTTTTGCAGAGCATTTCATCAAACCCAATGGACATCTTGTGGGCGATTTCCAGAGCAACTATGCCTGTGCGCTGTATTTTGACATGATTCCCGAGGACAAGAAGGCCGCCTGCGCAGCAAGGCTTGCCCAGCTTGTCCGGGAAAATGATTATAAGATTGCAACCGGCTTTGCCGGAACCCCTTATATCCTCTTCGCGCTTGCCGACAACGGCTACATTGAGGAAGCCTACAAGCTCCTTTTGAACGAAGCCTGCCCTGGTTGGCTCTATACGGTCAAGGCCGGAGGTACCACCACATGGGAACGCTGGGATGCCCTCAATGAGGACGGCAGCATCCGCACCGATGCCATCCCGGATATGATNTCCTTCAATCACTATGCCTACGGTGCGGTAGGCGACTTCTTCTACCGCCGGATCCTTGGTTTGGAGCCGACCACAGCCGGCTATAAAACCTTCTCTGTGAAAGCAATTCCCGGCGGTGGACTGACCCACGCAGAGGGCAGTCTGCAAACGGACTTCGGCACCATTTCCATTCGATGGGAAAAGGAGGGCAGCTTCCGGCTCCATCTGACTGTCCCGGAAGGAACAAGCTGTGCAGTAACGCTTCCTGATGGCAANATCCATACCGTATGCGCGGGAACCTACACCTTTGAGGAGACAAAATGAAAAACCAGATTTATAATCCGTTTTTATCTCTAAATGAATATGTTCCGGATGGAGAACCCCATGTATTCGGAGATCGGGTATACCTCTACGGCAGCCACGATGCAGCAGGCTCTGACCGCTTCTGCGTGCAGGACTATACCGTCTGGTCGGCTCCGGTAGATGACCTGTCCGACTGGACCTGCCACGGCGTAACCTACCGCAAGGAGCAGGATGCAAGGAAAAACCCCGACTTCTATGCGCCGGACTGCGTGCGGGGCAACGACGGCAGATATTACCTTTACTATGTTGCCATGGGCCCGAATGTGAAAAACTTCGGCCCCATGAGCGTGGCGGTGAGTGACGATCCCGCAGGCCCCTTTGAATATCTGGGAGACATCCGCAATCCTGATGGCACTCCGCTGCTGAAATACCTCACCAATGATCCGGCGGTAATGAACGACAATGGACACATTCGTATGTACTACGGCTGGGGATTTGGTTTTGATTTCCGCAGCAAGGTGCTGGGCTGGTACTTCCGCTGGATAGAAAGCAAAATATTTCAACGTCCAGCCAGAGAAATCAAGGAAACGAAGCCCAGTATCATGAACTGCGTGTACTGTGAGCTTGAGGACGATATGCTGACAGTCAAAGGCGAGCCGGTTCCGGTGCTGCCCAGCAAGGACACTGCNGACCGGAAAAGTGAATTCTACCGCCATCCATTCTTTGAAGCGGCATCCATCCGCAAATTCGGCGACCTCTATTACCTGGTCTATTCCTCCGGGGTAAACAACGAGCTGGCCTATGCAACGAGCCGATATCCCGACCGGGATTTTGCATATCGGGGTGTGATCGTCTCCAATTCCGATCTTGGTCTGAACGGCAACACTGTCCCTAAAGCTCCCGCTGGTACCATCCACGGCGGAATCGAGTGCATCGACGGGCAGTATTACATCTTCTACCACCGCTGCACCCACACCACGGACTTTTCCCGGCAGGCCTGTGCCGAACACATCAAGATNTTGCCCGATGGCACCATCCGCCAGGTAGAAATTACCTCCTGCGGCTTAAACGGCAANCCGCTGACAGCAAAAGGCGGCTATCCTGCCGCCATCTGCTGCAATCTTTACACAGGGAAAAAGATGCCTCTGGGAATCAAGCACCGAGGCAAATACCCGCAGATCATTGAGGAAAACGGAAAACAGATCGTTTCCTGCATCCGAAACGGCACCACCATCGGCTATAAATATTTTGACTTTCCCGGAAAGACCCGGCTGCGTGTCACCCTGCGAGGCAATGCTGACGGCTGTTTGGAAGTTCGAACAACGGAAGGCGGCAGCATTTTGGCGTCGATCCCGGCCACGCCCGGAAACAGTTGGCACACCGCAGAGGTGGCGCTGGCTATCGCCGGAAAAGCTGCGCTGCTCCTGACCTTCCGGGGCAAAGGCAGTCTGGAATTGTCCGAAATTCACTTTGGAGAATGAACTATGAAAATCGCCATTGATCCCAAAGCAAAAAGCATTCCCACCGTCTATTCCTGGCAGGAGGGTTTGGGCTGTGACCATGCGCTGCAGCTCCACCGCACGGACATGGTGGAGGCGGTGCGCCTTGTCCACGAGGAGNTGGGCATCCGCAGTTTGCGGTTCCACGGCATTTTTGACGACGATATGTGGACGGTGTCCGACCTGTGCGCCTTTTCTCCCATGCCCGGCGGCGGAAAGGTGCGGGACTGGAACTTCCGCCAGTGCGGTCATGTCTATGACAATCTGCTCAGCGCCGGGGTGAAACCCTTCGTGGAGCTGTCCTTCATGCCCAGCCGGCTGGCAAAGACCAGAAAAACCGGCCTGCACTACAAAAATTACACTTCTCCGCCCAAGGACTGGGACGAGTGGAGCGACTATATCAAATCCTTCATCCGCTTCCTGCTGGAGCGCTACGGTGCAGAAGAAGTAGAATCCTGGTGGTTCGAGGTCTGGAATGAGCCGGATTTAACCGGCTTCTTTTCCGGCACCCGGTCAGATTATTTCAAGCTCTATGAAGTGACAGCCCGTGCCGTCAAGTCCGTGGACGAAAAGATCCGTGTGGGCGGCCCCAGCACCAGCGCCTGCAAGTGGATCGAAGATTTTCTGGCCTACTGCCATAATAACANGGTCCCCGTGGACTTCGTTTCCACCCACCATTACCCCGGCGATGCCTTCGGTAATCTGATCACCCCAGCCAACTACGCCGGCATCTTCAAAACCATGGCAAACGCCGTGAAAACCCGTGCCGACCTCACGGAAACACTGGGGAAAATGTTCTTCTATCCCGACAAAGCCGCCCGGGTGACCAAGGATGCCCTGTGCAAAATGGATGATGAACTGAAAGCAAAGGTCGGGGATCTGCCGCTCTTCATGACGGAATGGAACTCCATGGCAATTTTCGCCGCGCCCATCCACGANGAAAAATACTCCGCCGCTTTCGTCATGAAGTCNGTCCTGGACTTGAAGGACGATTTCACGGGCTATATGTTCTGGTGCCTGAGTGACCTCTTTGAGGAGCAGATCCAGCTGAACAAGCCCTTCGTGGGCGGCTTCGGTATCCTCACCAACGACAATATTCCAAAGCCCAATTTCTGGGCCTTCAAGCTGCTGTCAAAGCTCTACCCGGAGCGGCTGGATGTGGGCTTCCGGGCGTTTGGCGAAGTGGAATACGCCGCCTTCCGCAAGGGAAATTCCTTGCAGATCGTGGTGGTTCCCCAGTCCAACGATCCGGCAAAAAATGCGCTGCATACCGTTGAGCTTGAGATAGACGGCACGGCAAAGTCCGTTGCAGTGGAACGGATCGACGACGATCACTGCAATCCCAAGCGGCTGTGGCAGGAGTTGGGCGCACCTCAAAACCTGACCCCGAAGCAGGTGGAAGGGATCAAAGAAAAATCCCGGCTCCGGATAGAAAACGCTGCCTTTGAAATTCGGGACGGAAAGACGATGATTTCCTGCAAGCTTTACACCAACGACATCGCAATGTATACGATTATACTGGAGGAATAAAAATGGCTTTCCCAAAGGATTTTCTGTGGGGAGCTGCAACGGCATCCGCCCAGATCGAGGGCGGCTGGGACTGCGACGGCAGAACACCCAGCATCTGGGACGTTGCGCCCAAGGGAAAAATTAAGGGCGATGTGACATGTCACACTGCCTGCGACCACTACCACCGCTGGCGGGAAGATGTGGCACTGATGAAGGAGATTGGTCTCAAAAGCTACCGCTTTTCCATTTCCTGGTCCCGAATTTTCCCGGAGGAGGGAAAACAGAATCCCAAGGGCCTTGCCTTTTATTCCGACCTTGTGGACGAGCTGAAGGCAAACGGCATTGAGCCTCTGGTGACCATCTACCACTGGGATCTGCCTGTTTGGGTGCAGGAAAAGGGCGGCTGGATGTCCGAGAAAAATATCCCGCTGTTTGCGGACTATACAAGGGCCGTNGTGGATGCCCTTTCCGACCGGGTGCAGTACTGGCTTCCCATGAACGAGCCCCAGTGTTTTATTATGAATGGTCACCTGACCGGCAACCATGCGCCTTTTCAGAATCGTTATCTTTCCCTGTCCAAGCTGGTCAGGAACTGCCTCATGGCTTTCAACGAAAGTGCTGCTGTTATTCGCAAATATGCCAAACTGCCGCCCAAGATCGGCATTGCCATGGCGACGGCTTCTTATATCCCGGAATCAGAAAGCGAAAAAGATATTGCCAAAGTAAGGCGAGACACCTTCTATTCTCTCTACGGCGCCATGTCCAACCGCCTGTTCGGCGATCCACTGATCCTCGGCAAACCTACCAGAGTCAGCGGCATCTATCATATTGACAAAAAGGACATTCCCAAAATTCAGACCAAGCTGGATTTTCTGGGGCTCAATGTTTATGCCCCCAATGTGAAAAATCAGAAGGACTACCCAGCCGAAAAGCGAAACTATATGGGCTGGATCAACGACGGCAGATGCATCTACTGGGCGCTGCGGTTCTTCTACGAGCGCTATGGACTGCCCCTGATGATTACGGAAAACGGAACCTGTGTGGAAGATACACTGACCGCCGACGGGCATATCCACGACGAAAAGCGCATGACCTACATGAAGGATTACATCGGCAATGTGAAACGCGCCGTGGACGAGGGCATCCCGGTACTGGGCTTCCAGTATTGGAGCCTGATGGATAACTTTGAGTGGGCAGAGGGCTACGGACCTCGGTTTGGTCTCATTCATGTGGACTATGAAACTCAGAAGCGCACTTTGAAGGATTCGGCCTATTTCTATCAGCAAATCATTTCCAGCATGGGATCATCAAAATAGGCAGACGGAATATTCTGTTCGGTGCCNTTTAAGCGATCGATCGCATCCTCGCGGTATGTNACCGTGGGATATATNATTACACGAAATGCAGATAAGGAAGGTCTGTGTATGAAGTTCAACTTAGAAATGCGNCAGCGGCAGCACGATGACTATTTAGCATCTATACAGCCATGTTCTGAAAAAAGGCCGAACATCGTTTTAATTTTTGTTGACGATATGGGGTATGGCGACATTTCCTGCTTTGGATCTAATGCGATACAAACTCCTAATATAGATGATTTGGCGGATAATGGCGTTAAAATGACCAATTTTTATTCT
>WFLX010369550.1_pt1 | contig 10300 bp, 10 predicted proteins | sample 4967041 | NCBI WGS metagenome assembly WFLX01 (sample SAMN12857096, study PRJNA449069) | gut metagenome | isolation source: stool from male and female vole | host: Microtus ochrogaster | place: USA:Florida | collected 2017
CGGCCTTCACAAATGTGTAGTTTGGCTTGTCCTCGATATCCTTGAGGTTGGCAAGGTTGCCGGCATAAGTCAGTTTGTCGAGGTTGACGATATGATAGTCGGGATATTTGTTGACGAAGAGACGGACAACATGGGAGCATATAAAACAGGCCCCGCCTGTGATGAGGATATTACGCTTCATAATGATAAATGATTAATTATGAATGATAAATTATTTTGAGAGGTTTTTGATACACTTTTTGAGGGAGTCGGTCCAATACGGCACCATGATGCCAAAAGTCTCCTTTACTTTGGTCTTGTCAAGGACGGAGTATGATGGTCGAGTTACGGGAGATGGGAACTCGTTGCTATGGCAAGGCTGAATGTCGCAACCGTGGTTGCCAGCTATCTCAGCTATCATCTTGGTGAAGTCATACCATGAACATACTCCTTCATTGGAATAATGGTAGATACCCTCATTCCCCTCGTATTTCCTATTTTCGATAATGTCGAAAATTGTATCTGCAAGGTCTTGGGCATAAGTCGGAGTTCCCACTTGGTCGAAGACCACCTTCAGTTCAGGTTTTGTGGAAGTGAGATTGAGCATGGTCTTGACGAAGTTCTTGCCGTATTCCGAATATAGCCAAGCAGTGCGGAAGATGAGCGCCTTGACTCCCGACTCGGCAATCTGCTGCTCGCCATGTAGTTTGGTGACACCATATACACCTGTGGGATTGGCAGGTTCCTTCTCCGTGCGCGGCGTGTTGCCGAGCGACCCGCCAAATACATAGTCAGTTGAGATATGAATCAGTGTGCCATCGTTGGCTTTGACCGCATCAGCAAGATTGCGTACAGACTTTGCGTTGAGCACTTCGGCAAAGTCGGCATCAGATTCTGCCTTATCCACGTTGGTGTATGCAGCGCAATTGACAATCAGATTGATATCATGCTCTTTAACTGCTTTAGCCACAGCTTCAGCATCGGTGATATCAAGTTCGGCCACATCGGTGAAGATGTAGTTGTCGTTAGAATCTTTTGAAGCATTGCGCATGCAATTGCCAAGCTGGCCGTTTGCACCGGTTATCAATATATTCATTTTTTCAAAAGCTTTTTTGCAAATTTAATACTCTTTATCCTCATTATCTGAGCTATGAGAATTAACTTTCGGGAAAAAATATGAGACTCATTTTTCCAGACTTTCGCCCTCTCCATCACGGAGCCAATAATGTTTTCTGTCGATGTACCTTGAGCCTCAAGGAAATCTGCTACAACCACATCAACGAATCTAAAGCAGGCACCCTGTTTCCAAGCCCGGTAGAAAAAGTCGTAATCTGCGCTGAATCTGAAAGAAGTGTCAAAACGATGAGCTTTGTGATAGGAAAGATTAATGAAAGTGGCTTGGTGGCATAAAGGCATTTCTGTTCTCAGATGGTCCAATGGTTTAGGTGAAGCATATTTCTTTCTTCCATCGGAGTAGCATCTCCTCCAATGGCCAGAGACGATGATATCCTTACCGAGGTAGGGGACGATTTTTTCAATCACCTTGCTGTCCGTAAACTTATCGCCTGCATTCATGAAAATAATATACTCTCCTGTAGCGGCTTGGATGCCTTTATTCATGGCATCATATATTCCTTTGTCTGGCTCGCTTACCCAGTATGATATTTTTTCTGAGTGTCGGTTGATCAATTCCTTTGTGCCGTCTTTAGATGCTCCGTCGATGACGATATACTCTACATCTGGATATGTCTGAGCAGCAACTGACTTGATGGTGTCTTCAATCAAATCAATGGCATTATAGCTTACTGTCACTACAGAAATCTTCATTGTATTTTCAGTATTTCTTGATAAAGTGAAAAAACAGCATGACTATTTGCTTTCGAAGAGAAATTGGCAAGTGCGTGCTTTTTCCCCTCCTCTGCCAGTCTATCTCGAACCTGAGGATTGATGATGAGAGTTTCAAGACTATCAGTAAGCGCTGAGATGTCGCCACTGGGATAAATCATGCCTGTATGCCCATTATCGATTATTTCCATATTAGCGCCACCATCAGAAGCCACGACTGCAACTCCAGCCATCATGTATTCTACAGTTACCCTTCCGAAAGCCTCACGAGTGGAGGCCATCACGCCAATATCCATTTTAGAAAGAAGTTGAGCCACATTATCGCGTCGGCCTGCCAGAGTGATAAAGTCAGATAGATTGTGTCTTGTGATGAATGCTCGAATTTCTTCCATGTATCTTTCGTCGCCTTCTCCTACTATAGTAATGTGGAAATCCCGTATTCCTCTTTGATTGACGAGCAGATCAGAAGCCATCAAGAGTTCCATCTGGCCTTTCTCAGGCCTTACGAATCCTACAATGCATATTTCCACACGATCGTTGCTGATGAGTCGTGGGGAGGCTGGAAGAATTGGTATTCCGTTGTAAATACGTCTGATTTTTTTATGATCTATATATTTACTGTAGTGCTTCCGGATATTTTCAGATATGGCTATAAAAGTATTGTCTCCAGCATAAATAAATCTTTGAAACCATTTTCCAAATGGGGTTCTGACTCCGTAATCATCACATCCGAATTCCCTGAGATGCCATATATGTGGCTTCCCGGTTTTGTGGGCGATGTAAGAGCCGGTGCTCATCACGCTTGAATTTGAATGGACGAAATCGAAGTTGAGTCTTTTGACGGCCTCATAGGCCTTACGCCATTCCAACGAGGCAAGGATATAATTGGCAACGACTTTTTTCCAATCACGGTGTTTGTCTATTCTAATGGAAGTCTCAATGAAAGGTATGCCATGACGGGAGAGCTCTTCCACAATATCATTAGTCGTGTTGGCAGCTCTGTTAGGAAGTAGAACTGTTGGCCTGATCCCTTTTTCCCTTAATTCAAGCATTAATTGCAGCAGGGATTTATTTGCTCCATACAGCTCCCTATAGTGGGTCACAAACAACCCCTTGATTTCTTTCGTCGTAGACATATCAACGATTCAAAATAGGAATGGTGAATCGAAATCCTTGATAGAAGGATGATGGAGATCTTTTTCTGAAATAATAGCCTTGTTTAGATCAATCCTCCAGTCGATGTGGAGTGTTGAGTCAAAGAGAGAAATCCCACCATCGCATTGAGGATTGTAATAGTTATCACATTTGTATTGAAAAATGGCATCCTCACTCAGTACAGCAAACCCGTGGGCGAATCCATGTGGAATAAAAAATTGTCGATGGTTTTCTTCGGTCAATTCTACAGCCACATGCTGTCCATATGTGGGGGAGTTTTGTCGGATATCCACAGCGACATCAAGCACTGCCCCACGGACGCATCTTACAAGTTTTGCCTGTGCGAAAGGTGGGCGTTGAAAATGGAGACCTCTAATTACCCCGAAAGAGGAGCAGGACTCATTGTCTTNAACNAANTCCNCGNCTGCCACTNCCTTGTCGAATATTTTCTTTGAATAAGACTCAAAGAAATAACCGCGGGCATCCGAGAAGACTTTTGGCTCAAGAATCTTGAGTCCTTCTATTTCAGTGTCTATTACTTTCATCTTCTGCTAATTTCATCAGATATTGACCATATTGGTTCTTAAGCATCGGCTTTGCGAGCTCAATCAGCTTTTCTTTTGATATCCATCCTTGATCGTAGGCAATTCCTTCAAGGCAAGCAATCTTGAGGCCCTGGCGCTTCTCCAATACCTCCACATATATGGATGCTTCGGCCAGCGAATCGTGAGTTCCGGTGTCAAGCCAGGCAAATCCACGGGGAAGAGTCTGTACCTTAAGGATGCCATCGGTGAGAAATTCTTGGTTTACAGTCGTGATTTCCAGTTCGCCTCTTGCCGAGGGCTTGATATGTTGGGCTATTTCGACTACCTTGTTAGGATAAAAATACAATCCTACGACAGCATAGTTTGATTTTGGATTCTTAGGCTTCTCTTCGATAGAGAGACAATGCCCCTCATGATTGAACTCAGCTACTCCGTATCTTTCAGGATCCTTAACCCAATACCCGAAGACCGTGGCATTCCCGTTCTTCTCAGCATCCATCACAGCTTCTTTAAGGACGTATTCAAAATTTGGACCATGAAAAATGTTATCACCAAGCACAAGGCAGACAGAGTCATCGCCAATGAAGTCTTTGCCAATGATAAAGGCCTGTGCGAGCCCATCGGGACTCGGCTGCTCGGCATAGGAGAATCTTACCCCGTAGTCACTGCCATCACCGAGAAGGCGACGGAAAGCCGGAAGATCTTCTGGTGTGGATATAATAAGAATATCCCTTATTCCAGCCTGCATGAGGGTTGAGACGGGATAGAAGATCATCGGTTTGTCAAAGATGGGTAGGAGTTGCTTGCTCACTCCTTTTGTGATAGGGTAGAGACGTGTGCCGGAGCCGCCTGCGAGTACTATGCCTTTCATGATGTCATATCTTTAGGTCACTTATACAATTGAGCGTATTGTGCTGAGATAGTCCTCCAAGTATATTGCTTTTCTGCGATTTCCTTCATCTTAGAGCCATCAAGATCCGGGCGCAAGATAATNTTGCGCAGTTCGTCGGCATTCTTAAAATAATAGGCTTCGTCTCTGGTCGTAGCGCGATTGAAGACAACGTCGAAAGAGATGATAGGAATGCCAAAAAACATTGCTTCTACGAGAGATGGATTTGTGCCGCCGGCGCTATGGCCATGTACGTACAGCTCGGCATTGTCTCTGAGTGCATATAAGACGTCGAGATCGTAGATGGCATCAAGCATCTTGATGTTGGAATGTCCGGAGTATTTGCTGCGTAATTCCTGAGAATAAGCACTGTGCCCCCAATTGCCAATGTATACCAAATTTTTGTCGGACTTAGAAAAGGCCTCCAGCACCATATCGCAGTTATTCTCAGGCTCTATGCGGCAAACTGCAATTGCGTAGTCTTTCTTCCTTAATCCATATTTCTGCAGAGTGGCCTTTACAAAATCTTCGGTAAGATTTCTCATGACATGGTCGCCTCCATAAGCAATCAACTTAGACTGTTTGCCATATTCATCAGCCACATAATCTTGGATAGCCTTATTGTCAGTAATGACAACATCGGCATATTTCACAGCCATTGCCTCTGACTTCTTGAGTACCTTTTTTGCAAATTTCCCCCACTTGTCGCGCTTATATTCCATCCCATCTATNTTGATGATGAGTTTCTTTGAATTCAGCATNTGAAATATCGGCAGGAATANGCAGCCAGANANNCCAAGCACGAGGATTACATCATATCCNTTNANNACCTTGCAGAAAGAAAAAATATCGTAAGGCACAGATTGNGCTCCATTTGCTTTTAACGGTACATATTTTAATGTGGCGCCTTTATAATGTGATAACCGCTCCGGCATATCAATACCGGAGCAGAAGACAGTATACTCAACATCTTCCGGGCAGTTCTCGCCCAGAAGATTCTCCACGAGGCTTTCAAAGCCTCCATATTTTGCAGGGACACCTTGGGTGCCGATAATCGCGACTTTTGTCATTTCTTTTATTGAATCGACGGATTAGGCATCGTCGGATGCGCTTAATCAAGATCTGACGCCAATGTCGGTTGGCGACACCTCTTCTTAATAATAATGCTAAAAAGCCTTCTTTTATTGTATCAGTCGGGTGAATTTTGTTGTTTAACAATCCGAGCGGGATTTCCTACTACCGTACAGTTGGGTGGTACTGTCTTTAGCACTACTGAGGCTGCTCCGATTATTGCGTTGTCTCCTACTGTGATTCCTCCAAGCACAAGGGAATTGGCATAGATCTTTACGTTATTGCCAATTACAGGACGCGGTTGGTCGAGTCCGCTCCGGGTTTTGCCAATTGTCACCCCTTGCCATACTTGGCAGTTACGTCCCATCTTCGCACATCCGATTCGGGTCCCAAACCCATGTTGTATCACAAGTCCTTCTCCTACCTGCTGGCAGCTGATTGACATCATTTGTCCGGGGTATATAAGGCGGATGGGGTTGAATTCATTGATGTGGTACCTGTAATAGAGCAGGGTCCTGAATTCCGGCATACGACTCATCAATTCAAGAGAGTTGAGATAAGTGTTGCCTCTGTCTGGAAGAGGGATCACTTTCATCCACGCCTCTACTTCCTGACGAAGTCTTTTGATGCCTCGAAGTAGAAAAAAGAGGTAGAGGGGGCTGAAAAGTATAAAAATTATTGTCTTTCTTTTCATATTCTATTCTTCTAAATCGGCCGACAAGGAGTTAAGCCGCTTTTCTTTCTCATATTTGGCAAGGTATATCCCAGTGACGTAAGGAAACAGCCAATGATACATTTCAGGCGCAGATCGCTGAATGAAGCATAGAGAAAGAACTATAAGATAGCTTATTGTGTATCTATAATCAGGCTGAGAAGGAATCACAAGAATATAGAATAGCAGGGAGAGAAGGATGCCTATAAAGCCGTTTTTTATTATGTAGATCTTGTAGCCGGCACCTTTGACATTTTCCATATTAGTAGTATTCTGCACACCGGTCCAGGCTTTGCCTTTTTCAAAAGACTGTTGGTAGATAAAGTCTGTGCTATCAGTAAAACGGTTGTTTCCTTTGATTCCAGCATGTTCGTCACGCTCAAGACGTTCAAGGATAAGCTTGTTGAGTGCATTCTCACCCCCTCCTAATCCGATGGCAGCGGTGGCGGCTACCGCCAGTCCGATCGCCACGGCGATGCCTTTGATGGCTGAATTGACTTTAAGTAGCACATAACCAATGACGTAGAGGAGATATCCTGCAAGTGAGAAGGAGAAGACGGTGCTTATGGCCAAAATGAGAAGCCATTTGTTTTCTTTGAAACGGTATCTGCAAGCAATAGTCAGGAATGTACATAACAGGGCCAAATGCCCCGGTTCAAGAAGAAAGGCGTTGAATCGAGGAAACACTTGATTGTCCCATGTGGTGCGGATGTAGAAAATAAAATTATCAAATGGCACATAGACTGGATGTACGAAGGTGCCAAAGGAAGGAAGATCCACAAAAAATAGAGCCCAATAGATAAGTAATGATGGAATGAGCATTATTGCAAACCACTTTACTGTGAAATTGAGCAGATCTTTCAGATATTCAAATGGCAGCTGTATCAATATCAATACAATCAGAAATTGTAGTATTGTTATGGCTCCATAGACTGGCCCATTGATGTAGATAGCCCAAAACACCAAGGCAAGTATCGATACAACGATAAACGCCAGCTTTAGATTGAGATTGATCTTGATAGGAAGAAATGACAACACGATCATCAAGAGCGCATCGACTACCAAAAGGATCGGCCCTTGATTATAGAGAGACATTGGCCATATGGCCGTAGCGGTCATAAGCCAAAAGAAATTAAGTATTTTAAATATGGTCCACATTGTTTAGCTCAATGCTTCCGGAGACGCTGCAGAAGTCGGTGCAGTTCATTTCTCTCCGGGGTTGTGAAAAGATATCTGTATGATAAAATAAGAAATACAAAATCCGCTATAACCGTGGATACCAAATCGACTGCATTACTTTCGCACAGGATCTTGCAGGCGACAATGATAAGGATAGCTGGCAGGATAGACTTTATGGAAGGAAGCAACACTTCATTGATGTAGGTGTGGTAGGTAAGGCCTATGTTACGCTTTGCAAATATGAGAGAGATGATACCACCGAGTATGCTCCAGCAGATTATCCATATGACATACATCCAGTAAGGTGCTAGTCCTGCATAGAATGCCCAAATGGTGAGAATGAGTGGTAGAATATTGACCACCGAGCGCACGATACTATACATCTTTATGTTGCCTTGCGCCATGATTGCCAGATGCACTCCACGGGTGAGGAGTTCAAGGGCGACCCTTATAAGTTGAAGCTGACAGAAAATTACAGTCCATNTAGGCACATCCNTGANCCACAGAGTGAGAATCGGGGTCATTTCGGAGACTACAAACAGTGNGAAGAAAGAGAATATGAAGAATGTCATCCTGCATCCCATGAGAGACACATAAATCATACTTCTTCGTTGATTAGCTCCTTCACGCTTGACAATAATTGGATTTATAGCCTTCTCTACGTTGGAGGAGAGATTCATCAGCGCGCTACCAACCTGATGGGTGATGCCTTGTGCCGTATTCAGAAGAACTCCAAAGAAGTGGTTGATTACAAGGTTGAATCCACTTTGGGTCACAACGCTTGATGTGGTATTGACAAAATTCCATCCTGCAAATCCTGCCAGACTCTTGATGGAGCCCTTCCGAAAATACTTAGAGGGATGTATCTTACATTCAGGATAGTGATGGTGGCAATACGTAGCAAGTACGCATAGCGTCACCATAGGCACCACTGTCATCAAAATGCTATATAGTAGTAGTTTGTTGGCATCTGCATACTTTACGGAGAATGCTATGATGAGTTTTAGTGCAGCATCAGTGATGCCGACCACCGCATATATTCCCATTTCCTCATGGGCATTGATTTCTGCCTCATATGGTACATTCAGAACGCTGATGGCAGTAGACACAATCAAGAATCCATAGACGTATTTTGCCGTCAGGTAGCTTTGAGGTGGAATGTTGAGAATAAATAAGAATGCAAAAATTCCTATAATGATGAGCAAAACTATCAGCACTGTAGCCAAAAAAGCATGTAGGATAAGACTATTGTTAAATATTATCTTCTTCCCTTCTTCATCTCCTTTTGCTTCTGAAAGATTGATGAAGCGCTGGGTAGCTCCTGAGAGAGAGGCGTTAAGGAACGCAAGCATTCCAGCTAATCCACCCACAGCTGAGTAAACACCGAAATCATCTTCTCCCAAAGCATTCAGGATGATACGCGTGGTCCAGAATGCCACAATCATCGTGATTGCTATACGGATGTATAGAAACCCGGTATTTTTTATGACTCGTGAAGCTGTAGACACTTTTGGAAATTTTTTCTACCAGTAACAAGCATTTTCTACCTTTCCTGCCGTCGCAGGCCTCTCATCTGCAGTTGGCCTTATCCAGTGACCATTAGGGAGTGAGGCATATTGGCCTTGTTTGAATCCGACATTCACGCCATAATTCATGCCATCCCATCTTCTTCCTCTTATTCCAAACAACAATTGGAGTGCACCCCCCAGATGAACGGCTTTCTTACCCTGGCGTTTGACATGCGCTGCCAATGGAAATCCGTAAGCTCCACAACCAATCAGACAAACGTCGTAGTCTGATTGGTCTATTTCGCTTTTCATCCAATCCAGGGCTTCAAACCAATTGGAGAATCTGTCGTCGCCTTTGCCGATGCTCTGCACGGCAGGTATGACTTTCAATGACGCAAACTCGGGAAGTACAGCTGGATTGGAGAATAGAAGTTCGCGTTGGGCATATTGTGACTCTATGCTTTTTGCAAAGGGATGCACGACAAGAACTTTTTTCCCTTTCAGCGAGGCAGTCCAAGGATTTTTGCTGAAATAGGGCTCCAAAAATTGCAGCCTGGTCTTTGGCACACTCTTGAGCTCGTCGGCAAAATATTTTTCCTCTTTCACCCAGCTCCCCAATAAATCAATGTCTTTGGTGTCCTGTATAATCAATTCGGCAAATTTAGAGAGATTGCCTGAATCTTTATGGAAAAAGCCAGCATTGTCCATTAGCTGGACGTTGGCGTCGTCCCACCACCATGCTTCCTGCTTTCCGGTGATATATCTGAGAGGATGTGCTTTGCTTTTTATGCCTAAATAATTTGCGACAATCAGCATTTCAGTGTTGNCGTATCGGGCTACCATGACTCCTCCATCCTTTTCAAGGAGGTCTCTGATCTTCATGTTCGCGGCATCGAGGTCGAGCAATTGATTTGTAAAGGGTGAGCCGGAAGANGGTGTCTTAAGAAATATNCTTTTCATCCATGTNACACACCTCCGTGTGAATTTTANAATACCTTTTGTTTGCATANTTGGGAGTTAGTCAGGGTGTTAATGCTCAGAAAANAGTGCACAAAATATGTGGCCGAATAGCAAGAGACATTCGACATTCAATAGAATAATGGGATTGGGATATAGGTGGTTTATAGTTGATTATAAATATTTTTGTAGTGAAAAAGATTGCAGTTTGACTATACACTTTTCCTTCCCATCTTGTCAGTTGATGCATGATGGGGTGAAGCGCTTTTGTTAATTCTCTGCAAATTTAAGAAAAAAAGATGACATGTGGAAATTTTGACGGTTAAATCCAAAGTTTTTTTGATGTTTCTCTACGCAGTTTTTGGCACNCAGAGATTTNTTTAGTAATTTTGCAGTTAGATTGGATGATTTTGAGAGTTTTCTTTACGAAGTAATTGTTGTAAAAACAAAGGAATAAACA
>WFLX010029998.1_pt1 | contig 10292 bp, 4 predicted proteins | sample 4967041 | NCBI WGS metagenome assembly WFLX01 (sample SAMN12857096, study PRJNA449069) | gut metagenome | isolation source: stool from male and female vole | host: Microtus ochrogaster | place: USA:Florida | collected 2017
CTTCTCGATGATAAGTTTCTGCGCACTCTCGGCCTCCGTCACTTCCGGACCACCGAAGGGCCAACCTGTGCCATTGTTCATCTCGGGTTGCAGTCCGAGACGCTGGCTCTCTGTGGTGACATGCTTCAGCATCTCCATCCATTTATCAGAGAGGTAAGGGATATCGTTTGCTTCATTGCCCTGAACCCCATAGATGGGAGTGATTTCAAATCCGCCCATTCCTTGACGCGCAAACTCCTCAAGATTAAAGGTCAGTCCCTCGGGGTCAACGGCACTGCCTTGCCACCACCAACGCACGAATGGCTTGTTGACAGTAGTCTCTGCATACCAGTCNGTCTTNGGNTCTTCTGCNTGGGAGAAGAANGTNGCGCTNCCAAGCAAGCAGACTNCAGCAAGAAATTTATATTTCGCTTTCATGGGTTAAGTTATATGTTGTCGGTTAAATTTTAAATTTTGCTGTTTGTCAATTTGTCAATTTGTCAATTTGTCAAAATGACCATTTCCTAAGTTGACGTTATTGACTTTTGTGGATTGCAAGGGTATCANGCCTNNCAATCCTGTATTGTTACGGTAAGGGCTTGATGCCTTCCCAGCGAACGTTCCAGGTTCCATCTTTCGGGAAACCAGGGTTATCAATCTCACAACCATCCCATCCTGCAGTCATCAATGCCACNGCTGTCANGAGNCCNCCGTTGCCAGGGAGATAGCNGCGCAGACGGTTGTCTTGGAAGTTGTGGCCATTGGGCAGGTAGGTGTTGGTGCGTTTGTCCATCAGAAGAGCGTTGATTGCCTTCTCTGGTTCACCTACGCGAACGGCNCACATNGCTGTTGTCGGGTAGTCCCAACCCCAGGTCTTGTCCCAGTTCCAGTTCTTGTAGACCCAGTCGAAAGTGTTGTCGAGAATCTTAGGGTCGGCAAGAGGAGATGCAGGAAGAATGCCGAGAGAGCCTAACACTGCCATATGGTCGGAAGTGAAGCGGATATCCTCATATGTCTGGGGAGCTGTCTCCGCAGCAAGATAGAGAGAGTCCTTTGCTGCGAGGTGTGAGAGCTGGCCAGTGATCTTGTCCCATTCAGGTTTTCTCTCGAGTCCCATTCTCTCTCTCCACTTCTGCGCTGTGTTGAGACCGAAGTGCCAATAAGAGAGCTCAAAGGGAGGATTGACAGTCTCGGATGCCTTAAGAGTTTCCTGAGCGGGAATGATTCCCTTGAGAATATAGCGTCCGTTTTCCTCATCCCAGTCAGCAAATGATGCCATGAACTCTGCTGTCTTGTCTACGAGTGGGTAATACTTGTTGAGCACTGCAGTATCGGGATTCGCGCGATAGAGAAGTTCTGCAAGATAGATGAGGTGAGGCTGCTGCCAGATGAGGAAGGAGCCTACTCCAGANGGAGCTTCGANAGANGAANGGNCGGTCATTTTCATNCANCGTACNCCCNCGAAACCNTGGCGCTCTGCTATCTTCNNGGCATTAGGCTCNGCNTTCTCATACCATGGAAGNGTTCTGGCGAGAAGGNCTNCGTNTNCCCNNNGNGCAAACTGTNCCTGATGCCACCAAATCATCTCGAGATGGAACTTGCCAAACCATGAGTTGTAGGTGAGGCCTGTTTCCTGCGGTGGCGTGGTGCCTGCGCAGTTTGTGGCGAGAAGATACTGTGAGAGTACTACGCGACGTTCGAGTTCCTTGGCACGTGGGTCAGTACAGAGACTGAAGTCTACCACACCCCCCTTTTTCCAGAACTCCTGCCAGTATTCTGAAGCAGCCTTTATGGCTGAGTCAGCTGAAGGATTGTTGCCGTCGGTCATTTCCTCCGTAAACTGTGCGGTGATATTCCATTTGTCAGAATCCGGAGTTATGACTACTGTGTTGGCTGCGTCAAGTGATGCCTCCCCTTTGCCACTCCAGTTGAGAGTGATGTAGTAGGAAGTGCTGTCGAGGGTATGTTTCACCACAGCTTTGCCAGGCTCTGATAGCATGATTTGCGTGCTATGAAGCGAGTCTGCGTCCCAGTTGCAGGCGTCGTCGCTGTGCTTCCCTGTAGGATAAGGGAGTCTCAGTGCGATGCTGTGGCGCCCTTCGTCGTTGATTTCTGCAGCCACGAGGTCGAGATTCGGGTCAACAGAAGTCTTGACGGTTGCATTCTTGCCGTCTGCTTTGAAGGAGGAGTTGATGACACCGTTCCACATGTCGAGCGTCTGGTCGATATCCGTCAGAGATTCCGGAGCCATACCCTTGAATCCGAGTGCACCTAAGTGCAGTCGGTGGGGATTGACACGGTAGTAGTTGGCTGCGTCTTTCTGACGTCCGTCTTCTTTAAACTGTACGGAATAGAGTTCCTGGCGTCCACGTCCGAAATCGTATTCCTTAAGTGTCTCCTCAAAGCGATAGTTTTCTGTATTTGGAAAACTGTGCCAACCCCAGTCGCTCATAGTGCCAAGAGGTACGCCGTTGGTGTATGTCTCTGGGAAAGTCTGAAGTCCGGTGACGTCGGCTGTGAAGGCAAAACGTCCATTGCCTACTGTCAGAGAGGCCATAGTATCGATTGCCGTCACATGGGGATTGTTGCGCTCTACGAGTGCGTATCGGTCGATCTTGCTGCTTTTGTCGCTGCATCCGGATGCGATTGCCGTCGCGGTGAGTAGACTCGCCGCGACGGTAACCATTGTTGTTCCAGAGCAGAGTGTTCTGCCGAATGTTTTCATTTCCGATATCCTTATTTCAGATTGTCGTATTCGATTCCGGCTAAGATGAATGGGCCTACACCCTTTGCATCATTGTCGCGAATCGGCTCGCTGAGGTAATATTCGAAGCTGCCATCTCTTCTGCGTTTGTCGCCGCTGTCAAGGCCGGCAACTGCGCAGCAGTTGGTAAGGGATATGGTGCCGTCAGGATTTTCCTTGATGAAGGTCTCCACCATTCCTTCGTAGCCCTTCTTGGCTGGTGCGAGATATGACTGGTCGAGAAGTCCGAGACGTACGGCACGAAGGAGGTTGTAGGTGAACATCGCTGATGCGGTTGCCTCAAGATAGTTGCCTTCCTTGCCGGGTTCGTCCATCACTTGATACCATACTCCGCTCTTGGGGTCTTGATATTTCACTACTCCGTCGGCTACATTCTTGAGGAGCTGGATTAGTTCAGCGCGTTTCGNGTGATCGGCAGGCANCTTCTCGAGCACATNGGTTANGGCCCAGATNTACCAGCCCATCGCGCGTCCCCATGCATGCTGTGACTGACCGGTCTTCTTGTCNGCCCAGAATTGTTTCTTCTTCTCGTCCCANGCGTGGCGATANAGNCCGGTNGCCGGGTCATAGGTCTTCTTNCCTACNGTNAGAAGCTGNTTGGCGATGTCNTTCCAAAGTTTNGGGTCTGAGTTGAGGAAACGGTTGACGTAGTCAGCATAGAAGGGCTGTCCCATGTAGAGACCGTCAAGCCATGCTTGCCAAGGATAAATCTGTTTGTGCCAGAAGTTCTTCGATTTGGTTCTTGGTTGCTCTTTGAGCTGAGCGTAGATGTTGTCCGCAGCTTTCTTGTATTTCTCATCGCCAGTGATGTCGTAGGCCTGGAGAATCTCGACGCCACCCTTCACATTGTCGATGTTGTATGAGTCTTTCTTGAATGCCTTGATAGTTCCGTCATCATTAACGAAGAAGTTGGTGTAGTTCAGCACGTAGTCGAGCATCTCCTGGTCGTTGTAGGCGCGGGCTGCTCCGAGGATACCTTCAAGTTCCACAGCTGCTGCATAGCTCCACTTCACACCCTTCACGTCGATAGTCTCGCTCTTAGGATTGCGTACCATCTCAGATTTTGCCATGCGGTAGGCGAGGGGCTTGCCGTAGGTGCTCTCCACTCCGTTGATCTTGAGATTGTCGAAGACTACATCTTTAACTTCTCCAGTGATGCTGTTGCCGTCGGCAACTCCGTTGAAGGAGCAGTCTTTCACTTCGATGTCATAGACATTGCATTTGTCGGCAAGGCCTACGATCATTACACCATATTTGCTCTTCTGGCAAGTGACATTTTCAAGATATACGTTGCGTACTGTCGGAGGATAGGCGCGTTTGCAGCGTTCTTTGGGTTCGTAGTCGAGGTTGATCTTGAGCACGGCTTCCTTGCATTGGCCTACTTCTACGTTGCGCACATAGATGTCTTCAATCACACCCCCGCGGCAAGTGTTGGTCTTGNTGCNGATTACGCGGNCGAGCTCGNGGCTATCCANCTTGCAATTCTCTACGAAAAGGNTCTTGTAGCCGCCAGAAATCTCGCTGCCTACTACTACGCCACCGTGGCCATTCTTCATATAGCAGTTGCNCACNATGATGTTCTCGCTCGGCATGGCNCGNTTNAGGCCATCGCTGTTGCGGCCACTCTTGATAGCGATGCAGTCGTCGCCTGTATCGAAGAAGCAGTTCTCAATCAGCACGTCTTTACAAGATTCTGGGTCGCAACCGTCACCGTTGGGGCCATCGTTCTGCACGTGTACGCCGCGTACCGTTACGTTGTTACNTTTCAGAGGGTGCATCACCCAGAAAGCAGAGCGGAGCATGGTTACGTCCTCGATAAGAACNTTTTTGCACTCCACTGGGTTGNCGAGCTNCGGACGCATGCCCCAGCCTGAGCCGAGACGTCGCTCGAAGAGGTCAACTCCAGCCTCGTTCCATTCCTGGAGGATGACGCGCCCTTTGCGCTGGGATTCCTGACCTTCTTTCCAGCCCCAGCGTTCGTTGCCTACCATTCCCCACCAATTGTCGCGGCTTGCGCCGCCGTCAATGGTGCCTTTGCCTGTGATGGCTATGTTTTCCTGCTTGTAAGCGTAGACCATCGGACTCCAGTTCCAGCAGTCCATACCTTCCCATGCGGTAAGCACGAGCGGANAATACTGGTGGGTGTCTGTTGTNAAGNGAAGGGTAGCACCTNCNTGCAGATGGAGNTTGACGTTGCTGAGAAGTTNCACCGGACCTGTGAGCCAAGTGCCTGCCGGAATGATCACGCGGCCGCCTCCCTCTTTGCTACACTTCTCGATGGTTGAGTTGATGACGTCAGTGTAGAGGGTCTCTCCGTTTTTGTCTTTCTTGAGACTCTTTTTGTTTTTGGGCATGTAGNAGTTTATGTTNTANTCNTNGTCGCGGAAAGTCGGAGCTTTAATGCGGCTTTCCACTTGGGGATAAACATCCTTCCATGCCTTCTGTGCTCTTTCGACGATGCCTTCCGCTATCGCCGACCCAAAGCATAGTATAGCTGTCGCTAATGTGATAAGGGTTTTCTTCATGATGTTATAGTTTGTCGTATTCGTTTTCTTCCTGGAGATTCTGGCGTTCTGCTTCCGGGTTGAAGCTCTTGCCGTTCATGGTGACGTTCTTGAATTTCACCTCAGGATAAGCCACCACTGTGATTGATGGGTCTTTAGCTTGAACCTTGACATTCTCGAAGAGGATGTTGGATACCTGGTCGGCAGGGTTGCCCTGGATGTGGCAGAGTGTGCTGCAGTCTACGTCTACGTTCTTGATAGTGATGTCGCGCACGATTCCGTAGGGCTCTTCGTTGCTTCCTTCGAGAGTGAAGAATTGCTTCCAAGGCTTCATGTCCATTACTGTGCCGCAGGTGCCTGTGATGTTCTCGATGAGTACGTTCTCATATATCTGATATGTGTCGGGACGCATCTTGAGTCGGAGCACGGCTGCGTTGATGTCTACCTTGCAATTGCGCACTGTGACGTTCTTTGCATGTATACATTCGCTTCCGAGAGTGAGCACGCCGTGGAGATTGCGGCCGAATTCGCAGTTCTCTACGAGGATGTCTTCGCAGATGCCGTTGTCCATGGTGCGGTTGGAGTAGACTCCCTTGCCCCCCTTCAGGCATACGCCATCGTCATCGCAGTTGAGATAGCAGTTTCTGACTATTACGCGGCGGCAAGCATCGAGGTCGAGAGCGTCGCTGCTCGGTGCGCGCACCTCACCGCGTGGAGCTGTGATGCGGCAGTTTTCGATCACTACGTCGTCACACATATAGAGGTGAGTGGTCCAGAAGGGAGAGTTCTGAAGGTTGACTCCGGAAATCTTGAGGTCGTTACAGCCCCAGAGGAAGACGAGGCGTGGGCGGTGAGCTTCGAGATTAGTCCACTTGCGGCCGGCCTCTTTCGCACGGTCTCGGTTGTTCCAGAAGTCCATCCAGTAGTTGTAGCCGTTGCCGTCGATAGTGCCTTCGCCTGTTATCTCAAATCCCTTTACGAAGTAGGCATTGATAAGGGCGGCATAGTAGTAGATGCTCTTGCCTTCCATGCGTGAGGGGATAAGTGGGAAGTTGGCGATGTCGTCGCTGCCTTTTATCTTGGCGCCCTTCTCGAGGTGGAGGCGAGTGCCGGGTTTGAAGAAGAGTGCGCCGGTGAGATAGGTTCCTGCAGGGAAGATGATTTGGCCGCCACCGTTTGCTTCGGCTATGTCGATGATGTTCTGGATAGCCTCGGTCTGGAGCTGGGTGCTATCGTTGGTATACACTCCGAGCTCAGTCACTACATATTTCATCTCGCGTGCATTCTCCTGAGGGATGACGTATTTTGCAAGTTCCGGTACTCTCTTTGCGAGTGAGTCCGCAGCCAAGCGTGCGAGAACTGTTGCGCCGTAGATATTGAGGTGGGTGTTGTCGATCTTNCCTTTGGGGCAGAATTTATATTTCCCTTCTNGAATCCACATGAAGAGAGNTCTTGATTTCTCTCTGCCGAGATACTGCACAAGGTTGTGGGTGGAAGCGTTGAAGTCGATGAATGTGGCTTTCTGCTTCTTGGCTACGTTGCGTGGGCTCTCAAGATATGCTCCGTGAGTGTCTACGAGTCTTGTGCCTTCATCCTTGGGGTCAACCTTGGTAGGACCAGCCTCATGGTCGCTGACATCTTTAGTGTTGTCTACTGTCTCTGAGGGGAAATTGCGTCTTACGATGGAGTTCATGAGAATAGGAGTAGCTCCTTTTTTCTTCACGTCTTTCACCATCTTCGTAAGGTTGGCGTCAAAAGTAGTGCCGGCNGCNGCATATCTNTCAGGGCTNTGGCTCTTCTCGTCGTTGTGNCCNAACTGGATGATTACGTAGTCNCCTTTNTTGACTCCNNCCATCATCGCNTCCCAGCGGCCACTGTCGATGCAGCTCTTGGTGCTCTGTCCGTTCTTNGCNTGATTGCTGACCTTGACGGGNCCNTGCAGCATCATNGGAAGCATCTGTCCCCAGCCGCGTTCTTGCTTTTCATCATCGATGGGTTTGTCGGCCATCGTGGAGTCGCCGGCCATCCATATGGTGATGGTGTCGGTCTTCTCTTGTGCAAGAGCTCGCGTTGGCAGCATGGCTGCCAGCGCGAGCATCATTATTGATAGTTTCTTCATTATTTTGAGTAAATGAGTTCTAAAGATTATGCTGCCACTTCAATCTTCTTGTAGCGCGGTACGAGGAGCTTCATGATGCACCATCCTACGAGATATGCAACGCCGCAGATGCAGAATACGATAAAGTAGCCGGCAGGTTTGCCTGTGAAGCTGAACATTGACATCTGTGTCTCGGCAGCGTAGTCAAAGAGCACGCCTGAGCAGTAGTTGATGAGGAAGGAGCCGCATCCGCCAGCCATACCGCCGATACCGATGATGGTGGCGATGGTGCTCTTCGGGAACATGTCGCCTACTACTGAATAGATGTTGGCGCTCCATGACTGGTGGGCTGCACCTGCGATGCCGATGATGATGATAGGCATCCAGCGTGACACTTCTGCAAGAGGCTGAGCAAGGAGTGCAAGGAGGGGGAAGAGGGCGAAGATAAACATCGCCTTCATGCGGGCTGCATACGGATTGACGGTTATGCCTTTCTTGGCTGCGTTGTCAATGAAGATTGTCGGTAACTTACCGCCATAGATTGAGAGCATCGTGATAAGATAGAGCACGAATATCATGAGCATACCTTCACCCTGTGAAGTGGAAAGACCAAACACGTCGGTGATGTAGGCGGGAGTCCAGAAAAGGAAGAACCACCATACGCCGTCGGTCAGGAACTTACCGAAGAATACTGCCCAAGTCTGTGGATACTTGAAGCACTGCCAGAAAGATATGGTAGCAGTCTCGCTGTCTTCGATTTCTGCTTTCTCTCTTGGAGTCTCATCAGGAGTGGTGTTATCCTGCTCTATATAGGCGAGTTCAGCTTCATTGACGCGGGGGTTCTGCGCCGGTTCCTTATAAAGGAATACCCAGAAGCCCATCCAGATGAAACCGAGGGCACCAATCACGATGAAGGCCATTTCCCAGCCGTTGCCCCAGCCGATGTTCTGGAAGAACTTGGCGAGAGGGCCGATGCTGAAAGGAGCGATGAGTGCGCCTACCGCAGATCCGGCGTTGAAGATAGAGGTGGCATATGCACGGTCACGCTTCGGGAAGTATTCGGCAGTCACCTTGATAGCGGCAGGGAAGTTACCGGCCTCACCAAGTGCGAGCACTGTGCGGGCCGCAAGGAAGAACCATACAGATACCGTAGCAATTGCAACGGCGATGTCGCCAGTTGCTTCAAGAAGAGCATGAGCGTCCTTGAGGTCAACACCTTTGAAAACTTCGAAATATGCCTCAGTGCCTACACCGCAAAGAGCGTGTGCGCAAGCACCTGCACTCCATACNCCGATAGCCCAAAGATAACCTTTCTTTGTGCCCATCCAGTCGATGAAGCGACCTGCGATGAGGTTGGCGATAGCATAGACTATGGAGAAGACTGCGGTGATAAGTCCGTAGTTAGCGTCAGTCCAGTGGAATTCGGGGGAGATAAACTCCTTCCAAGTCAGAGAAAGCACCTGACGGTCCATATAGTTGACCGTGGTGGCTAAGAAGAGCAGCAGACAGATAGTCCAACGGAAGTTGGTCATCTTCTGATTGGCTGCTGCCAATGGGGAAGTGCTTGCCATAATCAGAACTTGAAGTAGTTTTTAGCGTTGTTGTAGCAAATATCTTCAATCATCTGGTTGACGCGCTTCTCTTCGTAGCCAGTATAAGGTACTTCGCCGTTTTCAATGTCTGTGCCCACGAGGTTGCAGAGAGTGCGGCGGAAATACTCATGGCGCGGATATGAGAGGAAGGAGCGGCTGTCGGTGAGCATACCCACGAAGCGGCTGAGAAGGCCGAGAAGTGAGAGGGCATTCATCTGCTTCTGCATGCCGTCTTTCTGATCGAGGAACCACCAGCCTGAACCGAGCTGAATCTTACCAGCTACGCTGCCATCCTGGAAGTTGCCGAGCATGGTGGCCATCACTTCATTGGCGCAGGGATTGAGGTTGTAGAGTATAGTCTTGGCGAGTTTGCCACGGCTGTTGAGTTTGTCGAGATATTTTGCACACTTCTTGGCTGTGTTGAATTCGCCGATTGAGTCGAAACCGGTGTCAGGACCAAGGAGCTTGAACATCTTAGAATTGTTGTCGCGGATAGCACCGTAGTGGAACTGCTGTGTCCAGCCGCTCTCATAGTCCATTTCGCCGAAGACGATCATCATTGCGCTCTTGAACTTCTCTACTTCTTCCGGAGTTAGAGAGCCGCCGTCCATCACCTTGGTGAACATTGCGTCGATCTCAGGCTGAGTGTATTCTTCTGCGTAGAACTCCTCGATGCCGTGGTCTGAAAGACGGCAACCCATTTCCTCGAAGAAGTCGTGGCGNTTCTGGAGTGCGTCTACGAGGTCGCTGAAAGTGCGGATTTCAATTCCTGCAGCCTCACCGAGTTTTGCGATATATTCGCGATATTCCTCAGGTTTGTCTACGGCCATAGCCTTGTCAGGACGCCATGTCGGGAGCATCTTCACTTCGAAACCGGAGTCTCTCACCTGCTTGTGGTATTCGAGTGAGTCAGCGGGGTCGTCGGTGGTGCAGACAGTCTCCACATTGTAGCGGCGCATGAGTCCGCGGGCTGTCATGTTGGGGTCATTGCGGAGCTTGTCGTTGCACTCGTCGAAAATCTCTTTTGCGGTCTCAGGGTTGAGGAGCTTGTCGATGCCGAAAGCGGTCTTCAGCTCGAGATGAGTCCAGTGGTAGAGTGGGTTGCGGAATGTGTAAGGCACAGTCTCAGCCCATTTCTGGAATTTCTCCCAGTCAGTAGTGTCTTTGCCAGTACAGAAGCGTTCGTCGACGCCGTTGCTGCGCATGGCGCGCCATTTATAGTGGTCGCCGCCGAGCCAAAGCTCGGTGATGGAGTTGAATTTGTGGTCGTCAGCCACCATCTTNGGAATCAGATGGCAGTGATAGTCGATAATCGGCATTTTAGCCGCATGCTCGTGATAGAGCTTCTGCGCAGT
>WFLX010008615.1_pt1 | contig 10291 bp, 6 predicted proteins | sample 4967041 | NCBI WGS metagenome assembly WFLX01 (sample SAMN12857096, study PRJNA449069) | gut metagenome | isolation source: stool from male and female vole | host: Microtus ochrogaster | place: USA:Florida | collected 2017
GATCTGGGAAGACTCAAGAATCTGAGGACTTACAGTTCCGTCAGGATTATAAACGAGGAACGGGCCGCCGCCAGGTTCGCCTTCGTTCTTCACCATACCACAGACACGTGTCGGGCGGTTGAACTTGCTGAAGAGATAGTCGCGGAGTTCTTCCGGGGTCATCTCGTCGGCATGGTCATGAGTTACGCAGAGCTTGCGGCGCAGGAAGTCGAGCATCTCCACCATCTCTTCGCCGGAAGGAACACCCTTGGCGAGTTTCTCGCAATACTGGTCAATCTTTCTCTTGATACCTACGAGAATACCGCCGAGCACCATCTTATATGTGATAGTAGGCTGACGAAGAGCATCAGGCACAAGGTTGTCGATATTCTTGATGAAGATAACGTCGGCATCAAGATCGTTGAGGTTTTCGATAAGAGCGCCGTGTCCACCCGGACGGAAGAAAAGTTCCTCGTTTTCATAATACGGAGTGCCATCCATCTTGGATGCAACAGTATCGGTAGAAGGTTTCTGCACGCTGAGAGTGATATCGTATTCCACACCATAAGCATGCTCCATGATTGCCTTGATTTCCTCAAGNTTTGCCTCTACGAGAGGCACATGCTCTTCCGATACTGTGAAATGGAGATGCACCTTGCCGTCTTTGCCGGCAGCATACTGAGCTCCTTCTGCGAGATGCTCCTGAAGCGGAGTGCGGCTCCCTCCCATCTCCTTATGGAATTCGAGGAGAGCCTTAGGAAGTTTGCCATAGTTGAGGCCAACCTTGTTGAGAAGCACGTCGATTACATCCTTGTAGCGTCCCATCTTCACAAGGCTGTCTACACTGTAGCCGAAAAGCTGCAGGCAGATGAAGTTGAGCTTAGTGAAGAAAGCAAACTTCTCGATATTCTCGAAAAATTTCTTCATGAAGTCGTTGTCAGGCTTGTTGCTCTTTCCATTCAGGAAGGAGAAAAGATCCTTGAACATGCGGGAAGCTGCGCCGCTTGCAGGCACCATCTTCATAACTTTTGCGCCACCTGNGAGATATTTCTTCCACATCTCCTCGCTCTGCTTGATGAGTTCGGGAGAGGGTACTGTCAGGCCGTGGCCCGGAGTTACGGCTGCCTCGATCTTAAGGTAAGGGAACCCTTCCTTAAGCATTATCAGCTGCTCGTTGAATTTTTCTTCGGAGATCCCTTTCTTGTTTAGGGTCTCAAAATCTTTTTCTGTAAGAGTCATGCTATCTATATTTTAGGGTTATGATTAGTCTTGAGTCTTTAGTCTTAAGTCTTAAGTCTTAAGTCAGGAGATTGACATTATTTCTTCAGCGATTCAATCTTGGCGGATATAATGGCTCCTTTCTTGGCAAGCATAGGGATCATCCTTTCGTCGCGTGCTATGCGGGATGATACCTCGTATAGATNCCAAGTCGACGCCATGATCGACTGTGACTGCTTGGGATAGGAGAGGGCTCCTGTCTGGCGGTCACCTTCAAGGTAGATTATCTTCACATCGCTGCCATTGTTCTCTGCTATCAACTGGGCGCANGAGGAGGCTGCGCTGTCGGAGAAACATACCGTATTCAAGCCGGTCATACGGTAATTGAGAGCTTGGTCATGTGGCACTACAGAGGTCTCTGCAGTCTGACCGTTGGTCACGACCCTCAGCCGGTTGAAATGCGCTCCTCCTGCAAGGGCAGCGATGAGTTCAAGTTTCTCGCTCTTCGTGATGCGTGCTACCAGTCCGGTGCTTTTCAGTGGATAGTTTGCCTTCCAAGCCCCGGCAATGTAATATCCTTCCACCTCACGCGGATTCTCCACATAATCGAAGGTATGCACCATNGCGTCGAAACTGTTGTTGAGAGCCTGCAATTCAGCTTTTATGGAGTCGGTCTGGCGTTCTACAGCCTTCAGTGAGTCTGGAAGCGAAGCCTCCCACTTCTCCCTTTCAGCCTGNATGCGCTCTTTAGCCTCATTCCGCCTCTTGCAAGCCCCGGAAGCAAAAAGGATGCTTATCCCAACTCCGAGTATTATAAAGTGTCGTATTCTTTTAGTTGCCATTGTATGAGATTATGCATTATGCATTATTGTCGTCATATTCGAATTACCTCCTTCACTCCTTTCACTGTCTTGATCTTCTTGATTATGGAAGAGAGCACAGTGTTGTCGAAGACTCCAAGTGTCAGGTATCCCTGGAAGAGGCCATCGTTGGAATCCACCTTTATATTGCGCAGTGATGCCTTTGTCTCCTTACTTATGATGGAAGTGATGTTGGCTATGATTCCAATATCGTCTTGTCCTAAGATGCGGAGCTGCACAGGAAGTTCCGAACCACCCTTGCCGCTCCATTCCACCCGTATCAAGCGGTAGGGATAGCGGCCGCGGATGTTTGCGGCGTTAGGGCAGTCAGTCTTGTGTATCTTCACCATTCCGTCGGAAGATATGAAGCCGAATACCTTGTCGCCATAGATAGGATTACAGCACTTGGCAAACTTGTAGCTTAGACCCTTTATTGATTTCTCCCCAATGGTCAGTACATCGCTGGTAGATTCCTGATTGTCGCGGATGAGCTCGAAGTCTTCGGCTGTAGTGCGTTCTATTTGCTCTTCGGGAGCAGTGGCCACCTGATAGGTGTTGATAAACTTACCTGCATCTACCTTTCCATCTGCGATATCGGCGAAGAACTCATTGACGTATTTGTAGCCCTCCTTCTTGATGAGCTTCATCATCATTGATTCGTCGATCTCTATCTTGCGGTTTTTTGCCCGGCGCATCAGTTCCTCCTTGCCGAGTTCGGCTCTTGCTTGGAGTTGCTCGTGGAGCTTCTGGCGTATCTTGTTGCGGCTCTTTGAGCTTACAACGATATTCATCCAGTCAGATTTAGGCGACTGGGTGGCGGAGGTGAGTATCTCGACGGTATCTCCACTTTGGATCACATGGCTTATCTTGCGGTGGCGTCCGTTGACGATACCCCCGGTGCAGTGTGCCCCAACATTTGTGTGGATGTAAAATGCAAAGTCAAGCACAGTCGCTCCTGCCGGGAGTTTGAAAAGATCTCCCTTGGGAGTAAAGGCATATACTTCCTTGGTGTAGATATCCATGCGGATATCTTTCATCAGCTGCATAGGATCATCCTTACCGGCCTCGAGGATATCGCGGATATTGTTCATCCATTGGTCGGTGGAGTCAGACTTGACGCCCTTGTAGCGCCAGTGGGCAGCAAGACCTTTTTCCGCCACGAGGTCCATTCTNTTTGTGCGGAATTGCACTTCCACCCATTTGGAGTCGGGTCCCATCACTGTGGCATGTAGACTTTCGTAGCCGTTGCTTTTGGGGATGGAGATCCAGTCGCGCATGCGCGAGGGGTTGGGTGTATACATATCAGTAAGAATGGAGTAGGCGAGCCAGCAGTCGCTCTTCTCTTTTTCGGGAGGAGTGTCGATGATGACGCGTATGGCGAAGAGGTCGTAGATACGATCAAGGTCTACTTTCTGCTTTCTCATCTTAGCCCATATGGAAGATATGGATTTGGTGCGCCCTTTGATGGAGAAAGTCAGGCCGGCGTCTTCGAGTTTCTTCTTGACGGGGGCAATGAATTTCTCTACATAAGCATCGCGTGATCTCTTGGTCTCATTGAGCTTATTTGCGATCTGCTTATAGATTTCCCGGTTNGTGTATTTGAGGGAAAGGTCTTCGAGTTCNCCTTTTATCTTATATAGGCCAAGCCGGTGGGCAAGCTGGGCATAAAGCACATTGGCTTCAAAAGCCATGTTGCTGACCCATTCAGTGTCGGGGTGCAGGTTGATGCGGCGCATCAGGACNAGGTCGCGCACTATCATGATGATGATGACGCGTATATCGTCGGCAAGCGATAGCATCAGCCCTCTGAAATTATCTTGATTCTGGATATTTCGTTTTGCGGAAAACTGTTCTACGGTCTCCAATCCTTTTATCATTTCAGCCACATCTTTGCCGAAAGTTTCTTCAATTTCAGCCAGAGTGATGACATCTCCGTAGAAGTCGCAAAGGAGGATGGCGATAAGGATATTTGTGTCGGCGTCTATGAAATGAGCGAAAGCATCGGCTGTCTCGAGGGCGAGGGCCATACGTGGAAGACCCTTGTCATCGTAGGCTGATTTCCCTTGGGAGCAAGTTTTCCGAAGGAGTGTACGCATAAGCCGGTCCGTTTCAGGAGAAAAGGATGCTGCTTTGGCCACGCCCTCATAGAGGTCGCGGCAATGACGCAATTGGGAGAGAGGAAGTCTGGTTTCTGGTGCCTTTAATTCTTCCATAGTTCCGTCGGTGTTTAAAAGAAGTTGTTTAGACTACTTCAAAGACAAAGTTAGTAAATAAAACGATAGAAAACAAAAAAAAGTTGCATTTTTCAGGGCAAAATGCAACTTAACTTATTCTTTAGGCTTNTGAGTAATATTCAATACTTCTCAATNAAGCTGAAGATGNAGTCGTAGGCGGCGTCGCGGTGGGGGCGTTTGCTGAGGATCAGGTCGTGGAGGCCAGAGTCGATGGTGCAGACCGTCACTGGATTCGGACTCATTTTCTGGATTCTCTTGCCTACGTCTTGAATCATGAAAGGATCCAAGACCGCGTCGCCGTACTGGTAACTCGGATCATAATTGCAACCGTCTACCTTGCGGCTTGAGTGCATGATAAGCACCGGGACTGCAAGATTGTCGCCATGTTTNTTNNCNCTGTTTTGTGTGGATTGTATTTGTCCTACCCATGAGAATGTCACAGGGGGAGAATAAATCATCTTCCAATCCGTATTGTAGGTCCATTCGCCATCATACTGCTTCAGTANCGAATATGCGTATCCGTCGCATTTTCCCTGNGGTATCTTGGCATTCTTGATAATGGTAGAGAGATTCCTTACCCCTGGGATCAGCATATGGCGATAGAAAGAATTGAAATTCCATGCCAAGAAAGGGGAGTCGGTAACAATTCTCTGTACGGGAATATCTTTTCCTTTGTCGACTCCATAAGAGATTATGGTCAATCCTCCGGTTGAGTGGCCGCCAAGCGTGATGTCTTCTATACCATCGCGACGCATCTGCACTACTGCCGAGTCGATGTCGTCGTAATACTTACGCATATCGCGTATATTATATGGATACTGCCAAGGCTCCTTGCTGCGGCCATAGCGNCGCAAATCTACGGCATAGAAATGATAGCCGGAATCAACAAAACGCTCTCCCATTTCCGACTGGAAGAAATAATCGTTGAACCCATGTATATAGAGAAATCCCTTCTTCGAGGGTTTCTTACATTTCAGGCGCACAATGGTGGATCGGCATGGACCATCAAATTGCTCTCCTTGGTTGACATAGCGAGCCTCATATCCCGGCAAGATGTCGGGATGCCAAGAAATGTCGGTAGTGACCGTCTTCGGTCCGNTATATTTAGCGTCAATATCCCAAGNTTTNGCCTCGGGACGAACGAATGCCNTCGCCANGAGCAAAGGCATCGCAAGNGTAAGAATCTTTTTCATACCCTTATAACAAAGAAAGTGAATAAGAGTTAAGAGGCAAGTTCTGTCTTCTCCAAGAATTTATTCACAAGGTTGAGCAGCGAGTCTCGCCCTTGGGGCATGATCCAAATCTGGAATTGTGTGAAGCTGACTGGAGTTGAGTAGTCGAGGTCTGGATACTGGGCCTTCATCTGCTCTGCAGTCTTCTCATTGATCACCGTATATTTCCAACTCCCATTGGCTACTTTCATNGCGAGGTATTCCTCACTAAGTTCAGGCTCCTCGATTATAGTGATGGTGCCTCCGATTTCTTTCTGGAGGTTTTCAAGACGCCTCTTGGCCGCACTTCCCTTTTCTACATGGATNGTATCGCCATCAAGATCAAGCGAACTTCTGGCNGAAAGCGTTCCGTTGGGTTGCCTCTTTTGCAGNAGNACCATNCGGTCAAGATAGATATCCCCTGTAGTCAGATAATTCTCCTTAAGATANAGGTCGGCNGGAAGAGAAGCAAGGATATCATACTTGCCGGTGCGGACCTTCTCCATGGCATCGTCTCTGTCGATGACTGGATAGAGCACCACCTTGGTGCCAAGCTCCTTCTCAAGCTCTTTGAGAAGGTGATAGTTGATGCCTATGATAGAGTCGTTGCCATCCTCTGAGGTCAGTACGCGGTAGCTGTTCGGTCCGTAGACTATCGCAGCATGGATGGTGTCTTCCTTAACCGAATTATCATGAATCGCGTGTCCTTTCGACATATGNCGCAGTCCAAACATCGCTATGATGACGATGATCAGCAGCAGAGCATAGACTGCAATCTGCATAGTGCGTGGCTTTGTTTCTCTTTTCATGGCAAATTATTTATAATGCATAATTCATAATGCATAATTAGTTGGCAAAATCNACGGCGATACCAATCTGGAACCNNCGGGGATTGATAGGGTAGTGGGGTAGGGAGAACTCATTGTATGCGCTTCCGAAGAGCCCTTGGTTTACATGGCTCATCATCACATAGAATCTGCATCGGTAAAGCCGGAGGTTGATGTAGGCGTTGCAGAATGGATAGCCTCCAAGCTCAGTCTCCTGCTGGTTGCAGAAGGTCATGGTAGCAGGCTGATAGGTCAGTCCTTTATATTTGGTATAGAAATCGCAGTCTACACCTGCCTGCACATGAAGCACCTTGAAGAGTCTGGCCTTGATAAAGAGATTGCTGTAGACGGTGAGCTGGGGCAGAGGCACTATGTTTTGGTCTGAAGACACTTGCCATGTCACGCGGTTGTTCCAGTTCAGNATGCCNACCTTGAAGTCTTGCTGAAGCCCGACCGACATTATCTGCACATTGCCGCCATGTTGATGCGGAAGGAAGTCTTCACCGAAATATATACGGTTNTGAAGATTTTCAACATCAATCATTGCCTTTGTTCTTGTCCAAGGAATCTCAAGGCTGCCTCCGAATTTTACTGAACGCACTTTGCCAAAGTCATTGTCCCATATGAAATGGTTGGAGACATAGTGTTTCGTGATCCAGTCGGGTGTCGTGTTGTGAAAACCTCCATGTGCCTCGATGCCTACCGTGTCTCCGAATAGGGGAATGTTGGTCAAGATCTGACCGTTAAGTTCAAGATCTCCTGCTGCATCTCCGCTCAGGCCGAAACGCACATCGGCATTATAGCGCAGTATTGAGCCGTGTGCTTTCTCAAGCCTGCCACCAATATAGAGGAAATTCTGGTTGTGTTTTGGCGAAGGAAGAGTGGCAGGAATCTGAGATGTTCCGGTCTCCGGCTCGCTGCCTTCTTCGTTTCCGCCGGGCTCTTCTGCAGATGAATCTTCCGAGAGTGAAAATCCATCNTTGGGGAGTGCGAACTGGTTGAGTTGGTAAGTAGCATAAGCTGAAAGGCCAAANTTCATCCAATCCCGAAATCCCTCTATCAGGTAGATGCCGACTGTGTTGCTGAAACTATTGAGGCGCGTATTGTCATATGTCGAGCTATTGTCGAAATAAGTGTTTGTCCAGAAATCATTGCTGACGCTTTTCTCGGTGAATGTATGTCGATAATGCCTGTAGTCGAAGCTATATAGAATTTTCATCACTGGGATGTAGATGTCTCTTGTCAGCGTATCGTTTACTTGTTCTTCGCTCCAGTAGCCAATCTTATAGGCGTGGTTCATGTAGAATTCCGCGCCGTTAAGTAGGTTTTTTGCAGACGAAAGTCTGGTCGGGATACTCTTATATTGCACTGACGTCACGCCACCCTGCACTGCTGCCGGGTCGGTGATGTAGCGGTCGTCTGTGATGCCGCCGTTCTCAAGGTTCTGGTGTGCATACTGCTGATAAAAAGTCTGGAGCTCATAGCGGTCGCCAAAGTAATAGCAAGAGAGTCCGAAGTTGAAGTTCTTGGCTGCTTGGAAGTTGTAGCANCCCTTNGAGTGGAGATAATCGATAAACCCNCCGATGCCAATGCGTCGGTTGACATTTCCTGCGAAGTCAGCTTGCAGACGGTCTTGATGGTTTTCAGAGTTGCCGGTATAGTTATACTGAAGTATGGTAGTAGGAATATAGGTGTTTGTGAATTTTTGCTTAGCGAAACTTGGCATCCAGAATCCGAGTGCATCGTAGAATAGGAATCCACTCGGTTTTTCGCGTTGAAACCATAGAAGATTCTCNCCCGGAGACCCTAAGTTGCCNGTGGTAGCCCAGGCGTCACTCGCCATAGTCGGTATGCTTCGGCGCTGATAGTTGTATTGGGCAGTATCCACTTCCGCCGGAATGTGAAATCCGAGCGGATATGTCAGAGTCCATGCCGATGGCTCCTTGACTGTCTCAAGGGGAGTTCCTTCGCCTGGCATGGCATGAGGGTTCCAGTCGCGGTCGCCCTGAGCGAAAGCACCGACAACTCCTGCTATAGTCAAGATCATCAGCAAGCAGAGGCGCCTTGCTGAAGACATGATATCGCTGTGTATAAGTGTTGATAAGCGTTCTTTTCTATTCATGGCGCAAATTTACAAAAATAATTTTAGTTTTGGTATATTCTAACTCAACTTTCGCTTTCGAAAGTTTGCAAAAATTCATAATGGATGCCAAACAACTTGCCTTAATAAGTGTTTCCTTGTTAGGAATATTTTCCCTACTTTGGATGATAGCCACCTGCAAAACCTGAACTATATGAAAAGGAAATACTGTCTACTCGTTCTTTTTACANTAATTCTTGCGTCGTTGCCCNCCACTGCNCAACTTCGCTACGGATTTAGGCTTGGTGGCTCTTTCGCCAAGGCCTCGCTAAGTGATGCCCCTGGAATGTCGATGAAAAACGGCAGTGGTTTCAGCGGAGGTCTNCTTCTCGAATATCAAATGGAAAGCAATGGTTTTGCTCCNGATATCGCTGTGCTTTACANCCGATATAGCTCCCGGCTGATGGATGAAGTTTCCGGGCCGGCTAAATTGGGTCGCGATTTCATTGAAGTGCCGCTGCATCTAAAATATAAGTTTTATCTTTCGTCTACAAACAATCTTGTGGCTCCGATGGTCTATACTGGCCCCTCACTCCTAATACGTCTTGGAAAAGGAAATCCCGAACAAATGTCGACTAAATCAGTGCAACCNGGGTGGGATCTTGGAATAGGCTTGGATATCATCAATTTCATCCAGCTTTCGGCAGGCTACCGCTTTGGACTCGGCAACGCATTAAGCAATAGTGCTGTGCCGGGAGTTTGCCTTCATACCAATGGNTGGAATGTCTCTGCAAATCTAATCTTTGACTTCTAAGTCACAGTTTAANCCCCCTTAACACCTTAAAACTATGAATAAACAAATCCTTGATGGCTGCACCGCGGCAGCGCATGTGGCTTACGCAATGAGCGAGATTGCCACTATATATCCTATTACTCCGATAGCCTCAATGGGCGATACCGCCAAGAAATGGGGCATGAAAGGACGCCTAAATCTCTTCGGCCAGCGGCTTGAGGTAAGGGAGATGGAGAGTGAGCTCGGAGCAGCCGGGGCAGTGCATGGCGCGCTCGCCGGAGGGGCGTTGGCTACTACCTTCACCGCTTCCCAAGGATTGATGCTCATGATTCCCAATATGTATAAGATAGCTGNCGAATTGCTTCCGGCAGTCTTTCATGTGGGATGCCGCTCACTCGCAAATCATGCACTGTCGATTTTTGGCGATCATCAGGATGTGATGGAATGCCGCGCTACTGGCTTTACGATGCTCGTATCTGCCTCAGTGCAAGAAACTATGGATCTTGCTGTCGTAGCTCATATAGCAGCTGTCAAAGGATCGCTGCCGGTGCTTCATTTCTTCGATGGTTGGCGCACTAGCTCTGAAATGGACACAATCGACGTGATCGATTATGACAGTATCGCCAAGATAATGCCGTATGATGATGTCTTGGCATTCCGTCGCCGTGCTATGAATCCGGAACACCCCGATACTCGCGGTACTGCCCAAAATGCAGACGTTTATTTCCAGAATAGTGAAGCCACCAACAAATACTATGACGCATTCCCGGCAATTGTGCAGGAAGCCATGGACTCCGTAGCTGGCATTACCGGACGTCAGTATCATCTGGTGGATTACGTCGGCGCTCCTGATGCCGATAGGGTTATTGTGATAATGGCTTCTGGTGCGGAAGTGGCTGCTGNAANNTCCGAATGNCTCAACCGNGAGNAGGGTTACAAGACTGGAGTCCTGAAAATCCGTCTTTATCGTCCATTCCCGGCAGATGCTTTGCTGAAAGCCCTTCCCCCTACTGTCAAGTCCATAGCTGTCCTTGACCGTACCAAAGAACCCGGTTCGGTACACGAACCTCTGTGTCTTGATGTGATGAC
>WFLX010015201.1_pt1 | contig 10291 bp, 8 predicted proteins | sample 4967041 | NCBI WGS metagenome assembly WFLX01 (sample SAMN12857096, study PRJNA449069) | gut metagenome | isolation source: stool from male and female vole | host: Microtus ochrogaster | place: USA:Florida | collected 2017
ACACTCCCTCATCACTCGAACAAATCTGCTCAATGGCTGACCGCCTCAGCGTTAACATATATTATGGGACAGGCTCTAAATCACTTATGGTAAATCAGGAACATTAGGCTTCCTGGGCGATTTTCTTGAATTCGTCGAGGGAAACGGTCTTCTTGTCGAGGGTGACAGTCTTTTCGATGGTGTCGTAGAGCTTGGAGGTGAGTACCTGCTGCACTAACTGCTGGCGGATCTCAGGCTTCTGAAGTTGCTCTTTTGCGTAGCGGGTGATGATCTCGTCGTCGATTCCGGCCATTCCATATTGAGCAAACTGGCGACCTGTAAGATACTTGGCCATGTCGAGGATCTCGTCGTCAGCAACCTTGATGTCAAGGGCACGGAGGAGATTGTTTTCGATCACCTCATGCTTGATACCTTTCTCCTGGGCGTTGAAAGCCTCGTCGGCGTTCTCAGCATCAGCAAAGAAGAGTTTCTTGATGGTCTCGGCGGGGATAGGCATATCGCCGTATTTTTCCATCATTTTGGTGTCAAACTGGTTGCGGAAAAGCATGTGGCTGTTCTGAGCAAGTTCGTTGGCAATCATATCCTTGATAGCTGCGCGATATTCCTCTTCGTTATGCACCTTGCCTTCGCCGAACACCATGGTGAAGTATTCGTCGTTGAGTTCTGCAGGGACGGCCACAATGATTTCAGAGATTGTCATTTCGAAGTCGCTCTTGATGTCGCCGGCTATGGTCTTGTCGACATGAAGCATAGAGGCGAGTTCGCCTGCATCGCCACCTGCTGCTTTCCAGGGGTTGAACACAACCTTGTCACCGGGCTTTTTGCCTGCAAACTTGGCGGTCTCCTCTTTGTCCTTGAAGTAAAGGGGGAATACGATGCCATCGTTGACCTGGATAGCACCTTCGTTGGTGTTGACAGTGCCATCTTCATTGAGCTGCATGAGCACGCCTTTAACCACACCATCCTCAGTCATTTCAGGACCGGGCTCCTGCTTGCCGAAGCGTTTGCGCATATTCTTGTCCTGCTCGTCGATCATCTCGTCGGTGACTTCAATCTCGTAGAAGGGATAGTGGTCGTCGGCCGAGGGCTTGATGTCGAGCTGGGGAAGAAGGGCGAGATCATACTTGAACTCCTGAGGACCTTCCTCTACCACCTCTTTGACTTCAACGGGCAGGGGGTGACCCATCACCGGGAGTTTGTTTTCATCGATATAGTTGTAGACAGCACGATATACGGCATCGTTGATTACATCGGCGGTCATCTGCTTGCCGAAGCGACGCTTGAGTTCGCCGAAAGGCACATGACCCTTGCGGAAACCGGGGAGCTGATGGGTGCGTCCAAGCTCCTTGAGCTTTTTGGTTACCTCATCCTTATAGTCATTTTCATCAATCGCCACGGTAAGACGGATGTCTACGGGTGAAATCTCATCCTTTGTAATATTCATGTCAGTAGATGGTTATATTATTTTAATTTTTAATTATTCTAAACAAAGGCTCCTTCCGGGCCAATCGTATCGACCCCTGCTGAGCATACGAGGTGCAAATTTAGCAAAAAAATCCCAATAAGCCAAATTATGCATTCTTCGCCGGAGATATTTTTCTGTCTATCTGCCCGGGGGAGTNATGAGATATGAGCGCCCGGAGATAGAGGGCTGAAGCAGAGGGTGCTTTGAGGGGAGGGGCCGGAGTTCGAAATGACTCATATCACTCAAANAAGTGCGATAAAGAAGCCTCCTATTGAGTNGTGGGAGAAGGTGGCGGCNCTCAGGTTGTGATAGGGTCGAAGTCGTCGGCGGGGAGGGTATCAGGGGCTTTGAGGGCACGGATGATATTCTCGATCATGCTGATGAAGCCGTTAAACAAAGCTCCGGCCGAGGGCGGCGGAAGATGCACAATTGCTGAGATCTTAACATTTTTAGTGGTGCTNCGATATTTACGTAGCTGTGAGAGTATTGCCTCAGCTTCTTTCAGTGCTTCATCCCGATGGTCTGTGCGCACAAGGCTCATGATGTATGGGATAGTCAGCGCCGGGTCGAAGCCATTGATTAAACCCATTTCGGTGTTGCGAAAGATTTCAATTATCTTGTCGAAGAGTTCNGATATATAGAGAACTTCAAAGAATAGGGGGAAATTTTCCTTTATTCCTACAATACTATGGAAGAGCAGAAACATGAAAGCCCCGAGCTCAACATTATCGTTCACGACATGGACCTTTATCCATTCCACCATCTCGGCTTCTGAAATATTGTCAGACTCGATGAGGGCTTTAAGATATGGTGCACCGGCCTCGAAGTCGATGTAGAGGAGCGTATTGACGGCCGAACGCGAGTTGGGATTTACGAGGAGATACCCTTTGAGGATTTCAATAGCCTCGGGCGTGCGGCTGATATCGGCCAGGGAGATGGCGAGAGCTGAGACATCGCTATCCCCAACCTCGTTGGAGGTGACGATAGAGTAATAGAGCCTGGTCACTTCCTCTATGTCGCGACCAAGCCGGAAGAGTGCGGTAGCTTTGATTCGCTTTGGTTTTATGGAGTCAGGGTCAATGGCCAGTGCATAGTCAGCGGAGGCAAGCGCTTCTTCAAATTTCTCATTTTCGAGCTGCACGGTGGCCAGACACACCCAGAAGTCGAGGGTAAATGGCTCAAGCATGGTGAGCTCCTCGAAAAGTGAGGTGGCGGTGTCGAGGTCTTCGTCGCTTTCGGCTCTCACTGCAAACTCATAGAGAAAGGTCTGGGGATAGGGGCATTTGGAGATAATAAGTTCCTTATTCTTCATAAGCCAATCAGCGAGACCTTGCTCCAAGGCATAGTCAGTGAACTGGATTATCTCCTCATCTTCAAAGTCGGCAGTATCTGCGAGGATCTCGGCGAGAGCCTTCTCAACCTCCGCTTTAGTCATATTTTCGGCACCATTTTCGGCGCGCAGATCAAGCAGACGGTTGAGGGTGCCCTTATTGACAACCCGTTTGTTGAGCTCAGTAGTGGTTTCGACATCCCCGAGCGAATAGTAGAGCCATGCACGGCGGGTGGCGAGAGCTTCGTTGCCGGGGTAGTGGACAGCGCCGTAGATCAGCACCTCCATCTTCACGATGAAGTTGTCGTAGTCAGAAGCATAGTCAAAGATTTCCACGAGCTCCTCTTCGTCAAAAAAGGCCTCGGAGTTGCCGCGTTTCACCACTTCGGCCTCAAACTGCTCGTAGAGGTCGCGGCGGTCGTTGTTTTCATCCATTTTCTAAACCGTGGGGTAGTGAGAGGGTGGCTGTGGTTGGGGGTGGCAGGAGATTATTTGTTGACCTTCTCCCAGCTGTCTTTAAGAGCAATGGTGCGGTTGAATATCAGATTGCCCTCCTTAGAGTCGGGATCGAGAGTGAAATAGCCTATGCGTTGGAACTGCAGAGGGAGTCCGGGACGGGCAATTTCGGCGAGATAAGGTTCCACTTTGATATGGTCAATCACCTTAAGTGAGTCGGGGTTGAGCATCTCGCGGAAGTCGCGGTCAGGTTCGGCTGCAGGATTCTCCACATTGAAGAGGCGGTCATAGATTCTCGCTGTAGCATCAACGGCATTCTCGGCCGACACCCAGTGGAGGGTGCCTTTGACCTTGCGCTGGCTTCCGGGCATACCGCTGCGGCTCTCGGGGTCGTAGGTGCAGTATATCTCCTCGATGTTCCCTTCGGCATCCTTCTTCACACCTGTGCATTNGNTTATGTATGCACCCTTGAGGCGCACTTCTGATTCGGGAGCGAGGCGGAAGANTTTCTTGGGCGGATTCTCCATGAAGTCGTCGCGCTCTATGAGAATTTCGCGAGAGAAAGGCATGGAGTGGGTGCCTGCTTCGGGATCCTCAGGATTGTTTTCCATCTCTACATATTCGGTCTGTCCCTCGGGATAGTTGGTGATGATGAGGCGGACNGGGTTGATGACGGCCATTCCGCGNGTAGCCACCTTGTTGAGGTCGTCGCGCACGGCGTGCTCGAGGAGCGAGATGCTGTTGAGCGCCTCATATTTTGTATAGCCGATGGCGTCGATGAAGTTGCGGATAGAGCGGGGTGTGAAGCCTCTGCGGCGAAGACCTGAGATGGTGGGCATGCGGGGATCGTCCCATCCGGCNACCAGACCCTCTTTCACCAGCTGTAGGAGTTTGCGCTTCGACATCACTGTGTAGGTGAGGTTGAGGCGGTTGAACTCAATCTGNCGCGGGCAGTAGGTGNCGTCGGCAAGTTCCTTGACGAAATATTCGTAGAGGGGGCGGTGGACCACAAACTCAAGTGTGCAGATCGAGTGGGTGACACCCTCGAAATAATCGCTCTGCCCATGGGCGAAGTCATACATCGGGTAGACTTTCCATGTAGTGCCTGTGCGATGGTGAGGGGTCTTTATGATGCGATACATGATAGGGTCGCGGAAGTGCATATTGGGATTGGCCATGTCGATTTTGGCGCGAAGCACACGCGATCCCTCGTCAAACTCTCCCGCGTTCATGCGCATGAAGAGGTCGAGGTTCTCCTCGACAGAACGGTTGCGATAGGGGCTTTCGACGCCCGGTTGGGTGGGAGTGCCCTTCTGGGCGGCAATTTCTTCGGAGCTTTGATCATCGACGTAGGCTTTACCCTCCTTGATGAGGCGCACAGCGAGGTCGAAGAGCTGAGGGAAATAGTCGGAAGCGTAGTATTCGCGGTCGCCCCAGTCAAAGCCGAGCCAGTGGATATCCTCACGGATTGAATCGATGTATTCCACATCCTCTTTCACCGGGTTGGTGTCGTCGAAGCGGAGGTTGCAGGTGCCACCGNANTTCTCAGCTACTCCAAANTCCATGCAGATGGCTTTAGCGTGGNCTATGTGGNGGTAGCNGTTGGGTTCGGGCGGGAAGCGGGTGTTGAGGCGTNCGCCATTCTTACCGTTCTGAAGATCTTCAAGCACAAGCTGCTCTACAAAGTTGAGGCCTTTGGATTCCTGAGGGGGAGTAGTTGTATTGTTTTCCATTTTTTGTAAAAAATGTTTTTGTTCGGGATTTTAATAGGTGTTAGCTGCAATTGCCAATTCACCGCATCAGGCGATGGGCTGCGAAAACGCAAAATTAGTGATTTTTTGCGAAAAAATGGCAAACGGGAGCCGAATTTTCAAAGTGCGGCTCAAATCAGGCCATAGATAAAAACCAGCCCTATGCATACAGGAGCAAGATATTTGAGGCAGAAAATGACCGTCGAGATACCGGCACTGCTGAGTTTGCTCTTTGTGCCTGAAGCGAGTTCTGAGCGGAGCACTCTCTTGTCGAGCACCCAACCGGTGAATATGGAGATTGCCATACCGCCGATGGGGAGCATGATGTTGGAGGTCACAAAGTCGAAGAGATTGAAGATGGTGAACCCGAATATCCTGACATCACTCAGACTCCCGAATGAAAGGGCACAAAGCGAACCTAAAACCATGGCGGTAACAATATTGATAGCAGTGGCTTTACGTCGCGACATTCCGAATTCATCTGTGAAGTAGGCTATCGAAATCTCACTCATCGAGATGGTAGANGACAGCGAGGCAAGGAAAAGGAGCAGNAAGAAGAGCGCCGACCAGAATGTGGGCCACGGCATACGCGAGAATATCGAGGGGAGCACCTCAAATACCAGAGTAGGACCGGCGGCCGGTTCCTCACCAAAGGTGAAGACTGCGGGGAAGATGATGATGCCTGCAAGAATCGCCACAAGGCTGTCGAGCGATGCCATGACACCCGCAGTGCGCAACAGTGGGGTCTCCTTGCGGAAATAACTTGCGTAGGTGATGAGGCACCCTAAGCCGAGACTCAGTGAGAAAAATGCCTGACCCATGGCCGAAAGCACCACACGCGGTGTGAGCTGAGTGAAGTCCGGGGAGAAGAGAAATTTGAGGCCTTCGGCGGCTCCCGGGAGCATGAGGGAGTGGATGCAAAATATGATAAGTATCAGAAAGAGCATCGGCATCATGATGTTTGACATCTTCTCTATACCCTTCTGCACCCCGCGGCTGAGGATAAGGTAGTTGATAAAAAGGAAGAGGAGTGTCCACATCAACGGGCGGAAGTCGGAGGTGGCGAAGGAGTTGAATCGTCNGNNGAACTCNTCGATGCCGGTGTTNCCACCGAAANCGCTGAGNGACTGCCACACATATTCCATGGTCCATCNNGNAACAACGGAGTAGAAGCTCAGGATCATCACCGAAGCCACTATGCCGATGTAGCCGATCCCACCCCAGGCTTTTCCTGCGTGCAGCGAGCGAAAAGCCCCTCTGACGTTTGAGCCCGTGTGGCGTCCGATTATAAACTCGGCGCAGACCACAGGAATCCCGATTATGAATACGAAGAAAAGATCCACGATCAGGAAAGCACCACCTCCGTGAGCGCCGGCCTCAAAGGGGAATCTCCAGATGTTGCCCAACCCTACGGCCGAACCAACAGTGGTAGCTATCACCCCGAGGCGGGTGGCAAATTTTGCTCGTTCTTTCACTTTGAAGCTGTTTCGGATTCAGGACGGGCGATTTTGTCCTTGTTGCAGCGGTCGGTCATTGCCTTGATGCGAGCTGAAGTCTCGGGGTGTGAAGAGAACATCTTGTTGATATAGCTTGATTTCGAGTCGCTGTCAGATTGACTTTCCATGTTTTGAAATTTCTCGAAGGCCATCACCATTCCCCAGGGATTTTTGCCATTGCTTTTGAGGAAGTCGTAGCCATAATTGTCGGCCTCTTTCTCCTGCTTCTGCGANTAGCGGGCATTGACGANCGACTGACCCAGAGAACCGAGCTGCGAATCAGTGAGGGCGGCTGCTGTGCCNCCNGTCGACCCTACNGCGTCTTTGAGGGNGCCGGTGAGGAGTTCGGTCTTGAAAGCATTTTTAGAATGGTGCATAGCCACATGTCCTATCTCATGACCTATGATACCNAGAAGTTCGTCGTCGGACATGATGTCCATGAGCGATGAGAAAACTCTCACGCTTCCGTCGGCACAAGCGAAGGCATTGATATCTCTGACTATGTAAACCTTAAAATTCAAAGGTATGCCATTGGCGTCATTGAGATCTTCAGTAAGGCGGTTAAGACGGATAGTGTAGGGGTCGTCGGGACCTGCTACGGGATTGTTGGCATCCATCCAGTCAACCGACTCTTTCACATACTGAGCCATCTGTTTGTCGGTGAGTGTCAACCCTTTGACGGCCTGAGAGCCTGCTTTGACGGCCTTTCCGAGATTGAACTGAGCCTGGGCAGAGAAGCCGGTCGCCAAGCCCAAGCATATTGCAATTGCCTTGAAGATTTGAGATTTCATTGTTTTAAGTATTTATTTTTTGTATGATTTTCTGTAGTCAGCACCATCTTTGCAGATACCTTGAAACAAAGTTGGTTGAGAAAAGATTTTGCAAAAGTAATCAAAATTTGTGAATTCATGATGTTTATGGCGATTTTGGAGCGGGGATGTGGAGGAGTTGAAAGTTGAAAGCGTAGAAAGGTTGGGAGAATTTGATTTTTTGAGTGCGACACTCAATTATTTGTAGTAAATTTGCCGGAAAATATGCTATTTCACTTCACTCCTTCGACTGCTTTGTGCTCTCGCCAGGATTTTCAACTCTATAAGTTTACATTATGGATAAGTCAAATCTCGAACTGATACTCATCAATATCTCCGGTCAGGACCATCCGGGTGTCACATCGGCTCTATCTGAGATCCTTGCAAAATATGATGCGGGGATTCTCGACATCGGTCAGGCCGATATTCACCACACACTCTCGCTCGGTATTCTCATCCGCACAACCGCCGAAGTGTCAGGCAGTATCATGAAGGAATTGCTTTTTAAGGCTACAGAGCTCAATGTTCAGATCCGTTTCTCTCCCGTGAGCATCACTGAATATGAGGAGTGGGTGGGCCGACAGGGTAAAAACCGTTGGATCATCACCATACTTGGTCGCAGACTCACCGCCCGACAGATAGCCAACGTCACCGCCGTGATATCAAATCAGGGTATGAATATCGACTCCATCCAGCGCCTCACAGGGCGTATGCCTCTTGGCGAGGAGGAGCTCCCTCTCTCAAAGTCGTGTGTGGAGTTTTCAGTCAGAGGGATGCCGACGGATGTCGACGCGATGCAGGCGCGATTCATGCAGCTCTCCCAGGAGGAGGATTTCGATATCTCTATGCAGGAGGATACTCTTTATCGCCGTTGCCGCCGCCTGATATGCTTTGATATGGACTCCACACTCATCGAGACAGAAGTCATCGATGAACTCGCTATGCGTGCCGGAGTCGGCGATAAGGTGAAGGCTATAACCGAGCGGGCAATGCGTGGTGAGATTGATTTCAATGAGAGTTTCAAGGAGCGCGTGGCTCTCCTCAAAGGGCTCGATGAGAGCGTGATGCAGGAGATAGCCGAGAATCTCCCTATCACCGAGGGTGTTGACCGCATGATGGAGGTGCTGAAAAGGGTAGGCTACAAGACCGCAATTCTCTCAGGCGGCTTCACCTATTTCGGTAATTATCTCAAGCAGAAATTCGGCTTTGACTATGTCTATGCCAACGATCTTGAAATAGTCGACGGCAAACTGACCGGTCGCTACCTCGGGGAGATCATCGACGGTCGACGCAAGGCCGAACTCCTTAAACTCCTGGCGCAGGTGGAGAATGTCAATATTGCCCAAACCATCGCCGTGGGCGACGGGGCCAATGACCTTCCGATGCTCCGCACTGCCGGACTTGGTATAGCTTTCCATGCCAAGCCTAAAGTGAAGGCCAACGCCGAGCAGTCCATCTCCACCATAGGTCTCGACGGAGTCCTCTACTTCCTCGGCTTCAAAGACTCCTTTATAACCAGATAGTTCCTTTCACGCCTTTTCCTCAAAGTATTTTACGGAAATAATTATATTAGTCCGTAAAAGGCTTTGAATTTCTCCGGCAGTTTATAGTTGGGGTTTTCAGACATTACTCCTTGATAGGTAATTGCCGGAGTAAGATCAAGACTACTGAAGTTTTCAATAGCAACTTCAGACAAGATCTTCAATAACATTGAAATCTTCGTAGAACTCCTCTCTAGCTTTGAGGAGCGAATCGATGTCCGCACATAGAAATGTGCAGTTGAAGTCATAGATAGGCTGAAGCGCAGACATTGCCATCTCCTCACGGAGTCCCATCATATTCTTGTAATGATTCACCAAATGGCGGTCGGAAGTGGAGTCGGCTGCAAAGAGATATATGAATTCACAACCGGTGAGGCTTCTTATTTTTTCAACAATACCAACGATCACATGCCAGAACATAGTGGATCCTATTCTGTTTCTTTCTGAGAACCCATACNTCTGCCATTTCTTCCGGAAAGCTTCATTGACACAAAAGTGGGTCAATTCTACAGAAGGAAAAGATTTGGCGACCTGCTTATTGGGAGGCATTGAGTCAAATTTACCCAATAATCGTTCGATGTCATCCTTAGCTTCCTCAAGTTTCTTCTTGATTTCTTCTATATACTCCTTGATCTGAGCCTGATCACTTCTTTGTTCAAGTTCCATAAGTTTTATTTTATGGTTCTTGAAATTTTCAAATTTCTTCAGTTCCTCAAACTCTGAGTAAAGAAGCCCACACTTGATTGAAAAATAACAGAGAATTTCGCCGTCTCCATTCCGAACTACATAGCACGCACACCTGTTCTCAGCATCGTCATCAAATGCATCTCCTACAAGATAGTCAACCAAGTTCTCATTTTGGAAGTTCTCAAAGTCACTGACTTCCCTGAGCAATGATTCGTCTTCTTTCAATCGCGTGACGCTAAATGAATTCAGAATGTCTAATTGATCTTTGGTGATTTTCATTTGGGACACATGAATCTTCTGTACTTGATGACTCTGGCATCATACTCTATGTCAGATGTCTCAATTTCCACAGGGTGTAAACCGACCTCTTTATCTTTGGCCTTTTGCCAACAGGTCTCGCCGTGAGAAATATTGCTCAATGTCCAAGACCCCATCCCTGCATATCTCCTTAATGTGTCTTCAAGGNCAGGAATATATTCTGAGTCTAATGATAACGATTGAACTTGACGTGCCCAGTGTGCTTTTCTTAGANNGCGCANTACTGGCCCGTNTTTCCATGCTNNAAATNTGTCAAGNAACATGGGTTTCCCTAATAGGACAAAACTTTCCCTCTGGGTGAAATAAAGCAATTTGTGGAGCTTCATTTCATCCATAATACTACCTGATTCTTGCTTGTATCGCTGAATCAGATACTTTGCTGCTGTCCTAACATCAATCATTTTGTAAATGGGTTCTGATATTAATTTACAAAGATAC
>WFLX010003608.1_pt1 | contig 10290 bp, 6 predicted proteins | sample 4967041 | NCBI WGS metagenome assembly WFLX01 (sample SAMN12857096, study PRJNA449069) | gut metagenome | isolation source: stool from male and female vole | host: Microtus ochrogaster | place: USA:Florida | collected 2017
GGAGCCAAAGCAGCAGCATTTGACTTCGATTTAGATTTTGCCCTCATTCAAATAGAAGCAAGAAGGAAAGCTCGCAATAAGATTCCCGAATTTCTTTCCCACCCCGATTTCGTATTTCCTACTCTCCTATCGGCGGAACAAGCCTCGAATGAAGCNGTTGCTAAGTTTCATTCAAATCTAATAGGAGAANCTTGCTCACTATTAGATCTTACGGCNGGCCTTGGAATAGACTCAATGTCGTTTGCTAAGCGAGGTGTTAATGTGACCGCTTGCGAGATAGACACCTTAAAATGTGAAGCACTTAGAAATAATTCAAACGTCATGGGCATAGCTGATCATCTTACAGTCATCAACCAAGATTCAATCGAATATCTTAAACATTATAGTTCGAAATTCGACGTAGTTTATGCTGATCCAGCTCGCCGTAACAATTCTGGAGCAAAGGTGCATGCCCTATCTGATTGTCAGCCTGACATCCTTGCTTCGCTGCCTGATATTCTTTCAAAAGCAACTCGCCTGATTGTAAAGAGCTCTCCCCTTTTAGATCTTACCTTGATACGCAATACGGTGACTGATCTTAATCACATTTATGTGGTTTGTTTCAAAGGTGAATGTAAAGAAGTGCTGATTGATATTCAGAAAGATTCTGCTTTCGAGGGAGTGACTGTTGTAGACCTTGATTGGGATAAAGAGTTGTCTCGCTTCTACGCGCCTTTTACTGAGACCTCTCTCCTATCAAAATATCCATTGAGTGAACGAAAAAAAGCTTCNGATTACAAATATCTATATGAGCCGAATGCAGGAGTCATGAAAACTGGAGCATGGGGAACTCTTGTCGGCAAATATCCCGGCTTATTCAAGGCTGATAAGAATACTCATATATTTCTCTCAGATACGTTTTACGACGATTTTCCGGGCAAGGCAATGGAAATCACATCTGAACCCGACAAAAAGGCTCTGAAGAGCCTTAAGGGGGCTCATATAAATATTGTAGCGAGAAATCATCCACTATCGGCTCCGCAAATTTCAAGCAAATATTCCTTGACAGCAGGCTCAAACAAGTATTTGTATGCTTTCCGNCACGTTGGTAATCCCACTTTCATCTTAACAGAGCCAATAAAATGAGCAAAGTAAAAGAATTTGAAAAATATTTCAATCGATATTATACCTCTCTTGGCATGTACGTAATGAGATTTTGTGGTGATGCAGAGGAGGCAGAAGATATCGTGCAAGAGACATTCTCAATAGTTTGGGAGAGATATTCTGATCGGGAGCTACCTGATCAGTTAAGGTCATATCTCTACAGAGTCGCACATAATATCACTATAGATAGACTTAGAAAGAAGAATGGGAAAGAAACAACTGTTTCATTAGAAGCAGCCATTATGACAGAGATAACTGAAGAAGCTATCGACACATCAGAGAGAGATGCAAAGCTATGGATAGCAATAGGCAGGCTCCCCGAACGATGTAGGCAAGTTTTTCTTATGTCTAAGCGCGACGGCTTAACTCATGCAGAAATAGCTGATGAACTTGACATATCGATTAAAACTGTNGAGAATCAGATCACAAAGGCTTTAAAAACTCTCAGGGATGTTTTAGATCCATCAAAAGGGAAAGTCTTTTTTCTGCCGTTTCTATAGGATTTTTAATTTTTTTTCAAAATAGCATAGGGGATTTTCCAAGAAATTCCGTCATAGGGAAAAAGATTAAACAATAATCAGAAACCACGATGACAGAAAACAACGAAATGGAAGAAGACCTTCACTTTGTAGTCAACCACTTCAAAAAGGGAACTCTCTTGCCAAGCAATGGGTGGAGGAAGTTTAAACTTAAACACCGCCTGTCGAACTATAAGCGCTACATAGCAGCGGCCAGCATAACCGCTGTGGTGTTGGCAGCTTCAGCTTCGCTCTACTATTTATCTTCACATAATGTAAATTCACAGAGAGAAGAGCAGATTACTGAGGTCATTCCGACGGTGGCTTCGCCAATGGAAGCCACGACAGCAAAAATTGAATTCAAGAACGCTCCTCTGACAGATGTTGTCGCCGAAATTGAAAGGATCTATGGCGTAAAGATCACCAACCTGCCCGAAGAGCGCATCATGGTGACTATTTCTTATGAAGGCACNGCACCTGATGTAGTGGAGACCATTAACGATCTATTCGATACGAATCTTAAAATTGCTACCACCGCTAATTAATCTATACATAGAATGAAAAGGAAATTAGTAAGCGTAGCTATTACCATAGCATTGGCTACGCTTGGATCTNACTCTCAAAATGTCACAGTCACAGCAAAGAATACAAGCGCAGAAAAAGTGTTTGAAGAGCTTATGAAACAGACCGGGAAAAACTTCGTATATCCTGCAAATCTGCTCAAAGGAATTTCGGTAACACTTCAAGCTAAGGANACTCCCCTTCCCGAAGTGCTTGATAGGATATTTAAGGATTCTGGAATCTCATATAAAATCAAGGGCAATAATGTGACACTAAAGCGAGACATAAAGTCAAATTCAGCAAAGTACACTATAAGTGGATTTGTAAAAGAGGCTTCAAATGATGAGGCACTTGTAGGGGCTACTGTTTTTGATATGAGGTCTGGAAAAGGGACAGTGACCAATGCAAATGGATTTTATTCCTTGACAGTAAATGCAGGGGAGGTTGACATAAAAGTGCAATATGTTGGATTCGATCCGTATATCAGCGGTAATTTCAAGTTGAGTAAAAACAAAAGATTGGACATTTCTCTTGTCATGACGCGAGAACTTCAGGAAGTGACAGTGAATGCAACAGTCAACAATACAAAGGCAATGCTGACCACTGAAATGGGAAGTTTAAATCTTACGAATACAGCCATAAAGGCAACTCCAGTTATTTTTGGAGAAAGCGACGTTGTAAAGACACTTCAGCTTGAACCTGGTGTTTCTGCCGGCATAGAGGGTATGGCCGGAATGTATGTGCATGGCGGGGATNCAGATGAAAATCTCTATATGCTCGACAACATACCTCTGTATCAGATAAATCATTTCGGGGGGCTTTTCTCTGCTTTTAACACAGAGGCTCTGAGAAACGTNGACTTTTACAAGACAACTTTTCCAGCTAAATATGACGGGCGTCTGGCATCTTTCATGGATGTCCATACCAAGGATGGGTCGCTAAAAAAGCATCACGGAAGTTTCCGGCTTGGACTCACTTCGGGTGCATTTGATATCAACGGACCCATTATAAAAGACAGAACATCCTATTCTATCGCTCTCAGACGTTCGTGGTATGAAGTGCTTTCAGTGCCTGCAATAGCGATTGCTAACAAACTGAATGATTCCTATAACACCCATTTCAGGTACGCCTTTACCGACTTCAATGCCAAGCTTAATCATCATTTCTCTGATAAGTCAAGTGCTCATCTGATGTTTTATTACGGTGAGGATTTTCTATATGCCGGAGAAGATGATAAGAACAAGGATACCGACTACAGTTATTATATGAGTTGGGGACCAACCCCTTCCCAAACTCCTGATTCTGAAAAAGACAATTCTTATACAGACAATCGAGCTAAGTTGAGGTGGGGCAATATTGTGGCTTCNGCTGCATGGAAATACGTATTNTCCCCAAGGCTTTTCGGGGAAGTGACAGGAGCGTTTACAAGATATTTCTCTTCTTTACGTAATAATAAAGAATACTATGACATAACGGGAGACGTAGTGAACACATTTACCAGGTCAACTTATACACACAAGAACAATATCAATGATGTGATATTGCGAGCTGACTTCAATTGCCTCTTCACACCTGAAAACAAGATGGATTTCGGAGCTTCATATACATATCATTCGTTTCTTCCTTCAAGTGGAATGCAAGCAATGACTAAAGATGATGCGTGGATGAAGGTTTATGATAATGTGCCACATTATCATGCAAATGAACTTAACTTTTATCTATCTGANGATTATTCTCTGGGAGAATGGCTAAGGATGAATGCAGGGCTTCATTTCAGCTTATTTAGCATTGATGGCAAACCTAAGAGCGGCCTCTCCCCACGATTCTCGGTGCGGGTGACTCCTCTTCATAACTTTGCAATAAAGGCCGGATATTCTCGATCGGTGCAATATGTGCATCAATTATCTGAAAGCAGTATTTCCCTACCTACTGACCAATGGATACCCATAACNGAAGACCAGAAGCCACAGACNGCCGACAAAATTGCTTTGGGAGCGTATTGGTCTACCGCTGACAGGCAATTTACCTTTTCAATTGAAGGATACTATAAATGGATGCAAAATTTGATTGATTACACCGACGACTATTATCTTGTGCCTCCTTTGAGCAGTTGGACTGAGAAATTAGGAGTTGGTCAAGGGCGTTCGAAGGGTATTGACTTTAAAATGACAAAGGAGTTTGGAAATATCACTGGCCATATATCATACTCCCTTTTATGGGCAGACCGCAAGATGCCGGAAAAGAATAAAGGGGAATGGTATCCAGCTCGATTTGACAACCGTCATAAGATCAATGTAGCATTGTCGTGGAAAATCAATGACAGATGGAATGTAGGGGCATCATGGACCGGCATGAGTGGAAATCGAATCACGTTGCCATTGCAATGCTGGAGTGATCCGATGTTAGGGGCTTGGAACTTCGACATGGATTATTATGAGAAGACAAATAATTATAGGCTCCCATTTTATCATCGCCTTGATCTGTCTGCGACTCGACAGACAAAAAAAGGATATTGGACATTCAGTGTCTATAATGCTTATAGCTATATGAATGTGATTGCTGTCAGACGCGATTCTGGTTGGCACAATGGGGAGTGTATAGATATGTTCCANCATATCAGAGCCATACCAATCATTCCATCCGTTGCATATACATGGTTGTTCTAACTAATTAAATCCTAAACAAAAGTGATGAAATACAAGAATAGAATNACAGATATTTTTGCTCTTTCCGCATTAGCAATATTGCTTACGGGTTGCTTTACATATTTCGAACCGGATATTAAAAGCACACCCGTAGTATGCATCAACTCACTTCTTACTTCTGGAGAGAAGATAAAAGTTGAGGTCACGAGAACTTGGCGTTATACTGAGGGAAATCCCAGGGATAGCCTCGACATTAGTCTGAAGGATGCAGAAGTATATCTCTACGTCAATGATAAATTAGAAGAAAAATTAGAGCTTAGATATCATAAGGACGATGATATCTATTGGCATTGGGGATCTCATTTCAACGGTGTGGACTGCTACTATGCTGCAAATTATATTCCTTCATCCGGCGACAAGATAAGGATATATGCCGCAGACAAGAAATATGGAGAAGCGGAAGCGGAAGTTACAATCCCGTATCCAATAGAAATAGAGGANATCAAAACGAATATAACGAAATTCGATTCTTCTTATAATGAACTCCAANATACATATTCTGCAGATTTTGATATGATACTCAGTGTGGCGTTTACCGACCCTGCTTCAACAATAAATTATTACAGCTTTGATATGCAAACCGAAGGCGTCATAAAAGCGACGACGGAAGATGAGTATTATGCACCCAATTCAGAATCGATAAGATTAACTCCTGACTATGAATTCGAACCATTGTTTTCAGAGCATATATCTCCATTGGAAACCATCATAACTGATGCCTATGGATTATATACTTTCTTCTCTGACCGCCAGATATCTGGCAAACAATACAGTCTTGTGATTCCCACCAGTGGACGTTATTGGTGTGACCTCAAAGATAAGACATTGATGGATCAGAATCTTAGCATAAATATTGATTTGAGTCATATCTCTACTGACTACTATAAGTTTATGATATCTTTTTGGGCTGGAACGGAGGGCATCAGTGGAGCCTTAGGTGGTGTAGGATTGGGCGATGCAGTGTTTGAATTCAGCAATGTATCTACTGGAGCAGGCATAGTCGCAGCTCAATCTAAATCCACCTACAAATTAGATGTCAGGCAATTAATCGGCAAGCATATCGAGAATGATAGAGTCGGAAATCAAGATTTCTGATTCACGAATTGAGATATTCTTTCCGTTTGTGATGAGTACTCCCCTTTCTAACAACGGCTGAGAATTATTCATCAAAGAGATATAAGCAGGCTCTCCAAATCTGCTGCGAAAGTCATCCAGAGGGATGCCTTCTTTCATTCGCATGCGGGTCANNACATATTCTTCTATTAGTTCTCCAAATGAAAGGTGTTCCATCTCAAAAATCGGGGTGGAACCCTTTTTTTCTTGACCGCATGGTGACCAATAATCCAAATAGCTTCTAATATCTGCACGGTTGGCTCTTCTTTTTTTCCTGCCATCATAGCTATGTGCAGAAGGTCCTAAGCCAATATATGGCAATTGAAGCCAATAAGAGGAATTGTGTAGACTTCTGTATCCAGACATTGAGAAATTGCTTGTTTCATAATGATCATATCCAGCTTTCTTCAACTCGTCGATGAGAAGAAGAAACATTTGCTCTGATGTGTCCTCTGGGGCTTCCGTAAGTCTCCCACTGTTGCGCATAACAGTAAGAGCTGTCCCCTCTTCATACATTAGAGAATATGCTGAAATATGTTCCGGTTTCAGCTTGATAGCCTCTTTGAGATCATGCATCCACATTCCGATTGTTTGTCCNGGCAGACCAAACATAAGGTCGACGGAAATATTATTAACATACTTCCGGGCAAGCTGATAGGCATGCCTTGCAGTGGCAGCATCGTGCCTTCTTCCTAAGGCGGAAAGCACATCATCATTGAAGCTTTGAATCCCGATGCTGAGACGATTGACTCCGGCTGCTTTCCATACTTCAAGTTTTTCTTCGCATACATCGTCAGGATTTACTTCAATGGTGAATTCTTCAATGTCCTGGATATAAGGATTAAGGCTGCTACAAAGTCTCGCAAATTCTTCTGAAGGCATAAGAGAAGGCGTGCCCCCACCGATATAAACGGTACGGAGTGGGCACGCCATTTCTTTTATTCTATGTTTAAATTCAGAGCAAAGAGCATCTACATATCTTTTCCAATCGGCTATCCGATCTCCAGCGCTGAAAAAATCGCAATAGATACATTTCTTCCGGCAATAGGCTATATGGATGTAAAGTCCTCCCCTTTCGGAAAATACTTTTTTATCATCTATGCCGACTGCTCTGAAATCCATGGAAGGTCTTAGAGAGCAAGAAGCTCAACGATTTTGTCGCGAGCAGCGGAGAGCCCGTCGACATCCTTTCCGCCAGCCTGAGCGAAGAATGGTTGGCCGCCACCACCGCCCTTAATGAGTTTGGCAGCTTCACGAACGATCTGACCTGCGTTGGCGCCATTTTTCACCATATCATCTGAAAGCATCACTGTCAAAAGTGGCTTTTTGTCAGGAGACATAGTAGCTCCTACGAATACGGTGTGTTCCGGGCTTTTCTTCCTTACAGTAAAAGCAACATTTTTCACCACATCAGGAACATTGATGCCGACTAACTCGACAACCTTGACTCCATTGGTTTCCTTGGCTTTGCCGATGAGTTCAACAGCTAAATTATCGATTTTCTCAGCCATTGCTTCCTCAACCTGCTTACGCAATTCACCGTTTTCCTTAAGTGCCTTTTCGACTGAAGCACGAATGTTGCCATTAGTACCGAGCAGATTTGAGAGTCCCACTACCAGATCCTGGAAATCATCGAGGATATTCTCAACCCCAGCACCACTGACAGCCTCAATACGACGGATGCCTGCTGCGATACTGCTTTCTGAGACGATACGTACCATACCGATATTACCGGTATTGGCTACGTGGGTACCACCACAGAGTTCAACAGAATCACCAAATTTCACAACGCGAACCTTATCGCCATATTTCTCGCCAAAGAGAGCCATTGCACCAAGGGCCTTAGCATCTGCAATTGGCATTTCGCGATGCTCATCAAGAGGCATAGCCTTGCGGATACGGGCATTTACAAGATGTTCGACCTTACGGAGCTCTTCCGGAGTCACTTTCTGGAAGTGAGAGAAGTCAAAACGCAGAGACTCTGGCGATACGTAAGAACCTTTCTGCTCAACGTGCGTACCAAGGACTTCACGAAGTGCTTCGTGGAGAAGGTGTGTAGCAGAGTGGTTGGCAGAAATAGCAGCGCGGGCATCGCTATCGATCACTGCCTTGAAAGTATCGGCAGGATTTTCCGGTAACTTGTAGGTAAGATGAACGCTTACATTGTTCTCACGCTTTGTATCGAATATTTCGATTTCCTCTCCGTTTGAATCAATGAGTTTACCCTTATCGCCTACCTGGCCACCCATCTCGCCATAGAAAGGAGTCTCGTCGAGAATGATCTGGAAGAATTCCTTGCCTTTCTGCTTCACCTTACGGTAGCGAAGTATACGAGCCTCGTTTTCTGTGACGTCATAGCCTACGAATTTCTGCTCACCATCCTTGAGGATTACCCAGTCGCCGGTCTCAATNGCNGCAGCATTGCGNGCACGNTNNTTCTGACGTTCCATTTCCTCCTCATATCCTTTGTGGTCGAGAGTCATGCCCTGTTCACGAAGTATAAGTTCGGTAAGGTCGAGCGGGAAACCATACGTGTCATAGAGAGTGAATGCATCTTTGCCACTGATTTCAGTCTTGCCTTCCTTCTTAGCTGCAGCCACAAGATTATCGAGAAGGCCTATACCCTTATCGAGAGTGCGGAGGAATGACTCTTCCTCTTCCTTAATCACTTTCTTGATAAGATCTTTCTGTGCAACGAGCTCAGGATAGGCCTCTCCCATCTGGTCTACCATCACATCTACAAGCTGATAAATGAAAGGAGTCTTCTGGTCAAGGAACGTATAAGCATATCGGACGGCACGACGAAGAATACGGCGTATCACATATCCTGCCTTAGCATTGCTCGGGAGCTGGGAGTCAGCGATTGAAAATGCAATCGTACGACAGTGGTCGGAGCATACNCGCATTGCCACGTCTACCATCTTATCTTTACCATATTCTTTGCCAGAAATTTCGCTAATCTTAGCAATGTAAGGAGTAAAGACATCTGTATCATANTTTGACTTTTTGCCCTGGAGAGCCATGCAGAGGCGTTCGAATCCCATACCAGTGTCGATAACTTTAGCCGGGAGTGGCTCGAGGTGTCCGTCTGCCTTACGTTCATATTGCATAAACACAAGGTTCCAGATTTCTATCACTTGGGGGTTATCCTTATTTACGAGGGATGCCCCGTCGACAGCTGCACGCTCTTCATCGCTACGAAGGTCAATGTGGATTTCAGAGCAGGGTCCGCAGGGACCGGTATCGCCCATTTCCCAGAAATTGTCGTGACGGTTGCCGTTGATGATATGNCTCTTCGGAAGGTGAGCTTCCCAATAGGAAGCGGCTTCGTTGTCGCGTTCAAGGCCTTCGGGAGCGTAACCTTCAAAAACTGTTGCGTAAAGGCGGTTTGGATCAAGTTTGAGCACATCTACGAGATATTCCCAAGCCCAATCGATGGCTTCTTTCTTGAAGTAATCACCAAACGACCAGTTTCCGAGCATCTCGAACATTGTGTGGTGATAGGTGTCGTGGCCGACTTCTTCAAGGTCGTTGTGCTTACCGCTAACGCGGAGACATTTCTGAGAGTCTGCAACACGAGTGTATTTTGCCGGACGGTTGCCAAGGATAATATCCTTAAACTGGTTCATGCCGGCATTTGTGAACATAAGAGTCGGGTCATCTTTGATGACCATAGGAGCGGAGGGCACGATATGGTGTCCTTTGCTTTCAAAAAATCTTTTAAAAGATTCTCTGATTTCCTTTGAAGTAGGCATAATCGTAAAAGTATCTTTGTTCTTTAGGAGAATCTATTCGACTCGCCTTGATTATAATTTTCCTTTTAAGATGCAAAATTAGTGATTTTTCGTGAAAACTGCAAATAAAAACCCACGAAGATTTCAATTTGTATCAATAGCAATATGACGATGGTAAAAAAGGATATTATATACAATATTATCCAGTGATTTCGTTAATTTATCATGGAGTATCCAGAATAATAAAGATTTGCTTTTTATTAATGATAAAATATATTTATGGATTGACTCGCGGTTTCCGCGGAAAAATAGCTTTCAGTGCATCAGCAGGAATCATTAGAGTAATAACAGGATTAATCTTTGTGGCTCTGAGCAAAAGAGCAGTGGACATTGCCACTGGGAATGCTGTTGGTAGCCTTGCTTTGTGTGTGACGGGATTAGTGTGTTCTTTAGCTATAGAATTGATTTGCTCAGCATTAGGAAATCGGACCACAGACCTCTCCGAAGCTGATATGA
>WFLX010314745.1_pt1 | contig 10290 bp, 5 predicted proteins | sample 4967041 | NCBI WGS metagenome assembly WFLX01 (sample SAMN12857096, study PRJNA449069) | gut metagenome | isolation source: stool from male and female vole | host: Microtus ochrogaster | place: USA:Florida | collected 2017
GCCCGCCTCGATTTCTGTTTCGATTCCAACGGTACTAACATTGCCATCGGCAAGATCTTTCCCGACGAGATTGGCTTCATGAGGCTCGGGTATTAGTTTTTTTAGAAAGGATAGCCGACTGAGAAGTGGAAAGTTGCGTCGCGGCTCCATTTAGGGTGTATAATGGGCCAGCGCTCCTGGTTCATTGCGGGGTTCACGGCCTTGAAGCCAAGGTCGAGGCGCAGGAGGAAGTAGGTGAAATCCAGGCGGATGCCGGCTCCATAGGCTGCGGCGATTTGTTTGTAGAACTTGTTGAAGCGGAACACGCCGCCGGGCTGGTTCTCGTAGTTGCGNATGGTCCAGANGTTGCCGNCGTCGANAAACGNGCGCNCCNTCGANNACCCANAAGAGTTTGNNGCGGNNNTCGAGGNTGAGGTCNAGGCNNATGTCGCCGCANTGGTTNATGAAGTNGNTNACNGNGTTGCGNGCNTNGTAGGCGNCCGGGCCCGAGNGTNCGNACNCCCCAGCCGCGNACNCNGTTGGCGCCGCCCGCATAGAACCGCTTCTCGAAAGGCACCATGCTCGAGTTGCCGTAGGGCACGGCGATGCCGAAGCCCCCATGAGCCGCCAGCGAGCTGCGCGGGGTGAAATTGCGGGTGTAGGTGTAGTCGATTTCGCCCTTGACGTACTGCGCGTACTGGATGCCGAGAATCTTGTACACATCATCATGCTTGCGCTGTCCGACCAGCTTGGAGATTCCGTAAAGGAGGTTGCCCGCCGACTCCACCGAGGCGCGCAGGTTGGTCACGAAGGGCTGCACGGNGGGAGTTCCGGAGGCGGNGGTGGCGATGCGTTTGTTGGTAATCTGGNNGGTGTAGCCCATGCGCATGATGAAGTGGTCCTCGTAGCTGTAGCGCAACAGCGGGTTGGTCGGGGCTATCTGGTTGATGAAGTCGATGGTGCTTCGGGGCAGGCGCACGTAGTTGATGTCCACAAAGTCGTAGGTCTGGCGCCGGGTATAGCCCCAGCGCTGTTGCTGCCACTTGTACTTCCACCCCATGCCCCAGATTACGCGGGTGTACTCGGGACGCTCCTGGTAGTTGATGGACAGCGCCAGCTCGGACGATGCCAACAGGCGTTGCTTGAACGAGCGCGAAAGGAACGGAGCCTTGAACTGCGGGAATGTGAGGCCGATTTCGCCGGCATATTCGCTGTAGCGCTTGTTGACAAGGCCTTCGAAGTTGCCCGAGAGGCTCTCGTAGGAAGTACGGAACTTGGCCGAAAGCTGCTCGGAGCCTCGGCCGAGGTTGCGGTGCTGGTAGCCCAGGCCGATGCCGAAGCCCAGGTCGCCCTCGGAGTTGGTCCCTTCCAGCTCTATGGAGGCGGTCATTTTCTTGTTGCGGGAGAGGTAGATGTAGGCGTCCAGCAATCCCACCCCGGCCATGGCGCCCACGGGCACCATCTCGATGTTGATGAACTTCACGATTGCCAGGCGTCCGAGCGCCTCGTAGGTACGCTCAACCGCGCGCGCATTGTAGGGCTTGCCGGTCTCGATCATGCACATTTCGTCCAGAATCGACGGCCTCAGGTAGTGGTCCGCGCCGTAGAGGAACAGGTTTCCGCGGTACTCCACCGTGTCCACCTGCTGGGCGGTGCCTTCGAGGTCGGCATCGACCACGAACACAACGCGCATCACCTCGTAGCGGTGGTGGCGGTCGGGCGAGAGGTCAAGGGAGTCGGCCATACTGCCGTGGGCAGCCCCCCGGCGTGCCTGGGGCGAGGAGAGGTTCATGGTCAGGTCAATCCACTCCGACCCGGCCACGGTGTCGGCCGTGTAAGTAATGTATTCGCGGTTGAAGTCGTAGAATCCGGCATTGCGCAGGGCTGTTGCCACGCGCCCGCGCTCGTTGTCGAGGATGTTGCGGTCGAACAGCATGCCGGGGATTAGTTCCGAGGCCACGGTGTCCGCTTCAACCAGTGCCTCAATTATGGGGTCGGAAATGTTGTAGCTGATGGAGCGGATTCGGTGGGGTCGTCCGGCGTAGATATTGAAGGTGACGTCCATGCGCCTGCTCTCCTCGGTGCCGTTGATGTCGGTTTCGACCTCTGCGTCCATGTACCCGCGGTTGACCAGGGCCAGCTGCAGCTGCTTGCGCGAGGCCTCGGTCTGCTCGGCGTCATAGATTACCGGCGGCTGCCCCAGGCTCCTGAGCCAGCGGTTGTACCACTTGGTGGAGTCGCGCCCCGAAAGGCTGTAGGTGGCCAGCGATAGTTTGGCAAACCCGAGCACCTTGTGGTTGGGCTGCTGGCGCAGGAAGTTGTAGAGCTCGGCGGTTTCTATCTCCTCGTTGTCCTTCACCACGATGTGCACCTTGTCCAGCAGGTATTCACCCGCAGGCACATGCTTGGTGGAGCTGCACGAACCCAGCAACAGGCCCATGACGGCGACGAGAACGAGGTGGAACCGGTTGAGCATCAGAAGCCGGTGGGTATGGTGAAGATGAAACGCGCGCCTCCGCGGTAGTCGGGGTCGACTTTGAGTTCCCCGCCCTGGATGTCGGAGAGCAGACGCGAAATATACAAGCCCAGACCGGTGCCCTGCACGGTGTGGTCCAACTGGCGGAAGCGGCTGAAGATTTCTTCCTCCTTGCCCTTGGGGATGCCTATGCCGGTATCGGCCACGCTGAAGGTGACGGTTTTGGCCGCCGGGTCGTAGGTGTACGAAAGGGTGATGGTACCCTTTTCGGTGAATTTCTTTGCATTGGAGAGGAGGTTGGTGAGCACCTGGCCGGCACGCTGGGGGTCGCAAAGCACGCTGACGTCGGGGTCGAGAGGCTCGAACACCAACTGCACGGGGCTGTCGGGGGCCGTTCGACCGCCCTCGAACACATTGCCCAGGGCCACCTCGCAGATTTCGCTTACATTCACCGGCTCCTTGCTCACGCTCATCTCCTTGCGCTCGAGCGATGCAACATCGAGCACATCGTTCACCAGCGTCAGAATCAGGCGCGAGTTGATGCTGATGATGGTTGCGAATTTGTCCAGGTAGGTGCGTTTGTCGTCCGGAATGCAGTCCACAATCAGGCGCGAGTACTCGCTGATTGCCGCCAGGGGGGCTTTGATTTCGTGGCTCATGTTGTTGATGAAGTCGGTCTTGAGGCGGTCGGCGGCCTTTGAGGCATCGCGGGCCTCTATGAGTTCGGCCTGGGCCTGCCGCAACTCGTTGCGTTCCCGAAGCAGGTTGGCGTTGCTCTGCTTGAGGTCCTCGGCCATCGACAGGATGTGCGACCGCTGGCGGGCCAGGAAGAGGATGAACAGCGCCAGGAAAAGCAACGCCACAAGGCATATGGCCAGTATTATATAATGTGTCTTTTTCTCTGAGTCGCGGCGTTCCTTGGCAAAGGTGTCCATCACGGCGTTGCTCGCCCGGATTGAGTCCGACTGGTAGAGAATACGCATATCGTTGAGGCGGAACTGCTCTCTTTCATTAAGCTCGCGCGACTTGAGCGGATACAGCACTTCGGCGGCCGAACGCATCACCTCACGGTTACCCAGCGCCTTGGCCGCCTCATATAGCAGCGGATAGAGGTTCTGGGGAGAGGTAGAGATTTCGCGCGAATTATATATCTGCTTCTCCAACAGGGGCATAGCCTTGGCATATTCTTTTTTTGCCATCAGGTAATAGATGTCCAGCAAGGAGTTGGAGGCCAGGTCGGCACGGATCACCGAGTCGTTGGCCGCGAGGTCCTTTGCCTCGTCGTAGTACTGCTCAATCTCTGCCTCGTTCAGCGCCGAGGCGTTGCGCAGCAGGCGGCGGTAGGCCTGGTAGCGGTAGAGGGGGTAAGAGCTGTAGATGCGGCCGGCGCGCACGTTCTCACGCGCCAGCGAGTCCATCACATTGAGAAGCTTCTTGTCGTTGGCCACGGCGGCTACCGGATTCCGGGCCGTGGCAAAAATCTTGGCGCTGGTGTCGTAGATATAGTAACGCAGGCCGCCGGTGGAGAGATTCATGCCCTCGGCAAGGGTCTGGAGCGAGTCGATGTAGGAAGCCAGCAGCGGCCCGCGCGTTACGCACGACACTGCCTTGACCACATCGAACAGGTCGGCCAGGCGCTCCTCCTGGTTGGTGTAGCGGTGTTTTTTGTAGTTTACAATCTTCTGGGCGATGTCGCTGCGGCTAATCTCGTTGTTGTGCATCTTATCGCCGTAGCGGTCGGCGATGCGCAGTAAGCGAAGGAGCAGACGTGTCTCCCCAACCTCCGGGTTCTCGGCATATTGGTTAACCACCCCAATGAGCGAGTCGACATACGCCGAGTCCTCATGGTTGAGGTTGGCGCTGACGCGAATCATGTTCAGCACCTGACTCTGCTCCCCGTGGCGGCTCACCAGGTCGAGCAGTGCCCGCGAATTGGCGGCATGGCGTTCGATGTCAAGGTCGAAGAGATTGTACATCAGGCGCATGGAATCGCGCGGGTCATTGGTTCGGGCAAGGCTGTCGCGGAAGGAGTAGATCAGCTGCCGCTTTTCGCTCATCGCATTGGAAGTGGTCGCCCACAGGGCTATAAGCAAGAATATGATCAGTTTTTTCATCGATGTCACTTCAATTTCGGCAAAAATACGCAAAAATCCTGACATATCCCCCACCGTTGCCCCGAAAACTTCCCTCACCCTGCGCAACGCCTCCGGATTTATAATGATTTGCCGGGAGGCATCGTGTTTAAACTTGATTAATCGGGAATTATTGCGAGAAAAAGCGATGCGGGCGTTCAACCATCCGGCGGGTTAAATGTTATTAAATATAAAATAACCTTGTCAAGTATGAACGTCCGCAACATATCTCTCCTCCGCGGTTTGGCCGCTCTCTTTGTCACCATAGCCCTGCTGACGATGCCCACCTCCTGTTCCCGAAACGAACTCATCGACCAGGTACCACAGCCTCTGACGCAGTTCATAGCACAATATTTTCCGGGCTACGGCATCAGCCAGTATGAGCACACCGACGGCGGCTACCATATCCGCCTCAAGAACGGCCCGGGAATGAACTTCGATTCCTCCTACGCCTGGGAGAACATCGACGGCTACGGAATCCCCCTGCCGCAGGTGTTCCTCTTCGACCAGACCCCGCCCAAACTTTACTCCTACCTTCAGGGGACATCGTCGCTGAACCAGGTGTTCAGCATCGCCCGCACCTCCGAGTCCTACTCCCTCACCCTGTTGAACTCCTCCCTCATCTACAACATATCCACCGAGGAAATCTCCTCCCCGGCAAATTAGGCGCGGCATAAAGACTTTACGGTCATTGTTATGGGCCGAGCTCGGCCCATAACCGGGGCGGGGACGTTAACAAACTGAAAATATTTGGCTGAAGGGCGATTTTTGACTATCTTTGTGCTCTGACTTCTAACCGGTTGTTATCTCGCCTCAGATGAAAAAAACGTTCCTCTGCCTCATAATGACGCTCGGCACCCTCGTTTTGTGGGCTGCCAAGCCCAATATACGCGCCGAACTGGGGGTTCCCGACATGGAGGCCATAGCCTCTGCATCGGTCGACCCCACGTCGGAGTACTATTACCCCCGTATGCTCAAAGAATTCCTGCGAAACGACACGACAATGAGCAACGAGGCCTTCCAGTACTTCTACTACGGCACGATGTTCCAGGAGGATTACGATCCCTACCGCGTTGCGCCGGCACCGGCCCTGCTGCAGGAACTCCAGCCTATCTACGCCAAAGAGAAGCGCACGCGCGCCGAGCGCAACAAGATGCTGGACTACGCCGACATCGTGCTGGCCAGCAACCCCATCGACCTGCGTCAGCTCACCAACCGGATATACGTCTACGAGCAGAACGGCAAGTACGACCTTGCCAAAATCTGGCAGTTCAAGCTCAACCACCTGCTGCTTGTCATCGCGGCCAGCGGCAACGGTTCGGACCCGCAGAACGCGTTCGTGGTGGTATACCCCCAGCATGAGTACGATTTTCTGAACCTCTCCGGCCAGGTTGCGACCAGCCAGCACTTCGAGGCGCCATACTACGACTATATTTCCACCACCCGCCGCGACAATGGGGCTCAGGGTGGCTACTACTTCAACATCTCCGAACTACTGAACCAATATTTCCTCAAACATCCCGGCGAACTGGAGCAAACCACTGCCGCCGATAAATAGCAATGACCGCGGAGCGCTCCGCTACTGATATGAAAAAGATTACAACCCTTATGTGCGTCGCCCTGCTTGGTGCAGTAGCCGCACACGCCGTTCCCGCCAAGCGCATCTGGCGCACGTACACCCAACCCGATGGCACCACCATCGAACTGATGCAGGGCGGCGACGAATTTTGCCATTATTATACCACGCGCACCGGCGACTACGTCCTGACGGCCGACGACGGACTTTTCACCTACGCTGCCGTCGATGCCCGCGGGCAGCTTGCTCCCTCCGGCATAGCCGTGGGCAGCCATGCCGCAGCCACGCTGAAGCAGGATCGTGCCGCTGTCCAAGTGGCCATCAACAACCGCGCGCTGGCCGTCCGCGAAGCCCGCAAGGCGCCCGGGTCGAAGGCTCGCAAGACAATCGCGCAGTCGGGCATGGGCCGTTACACCTCAAACTATCCCCGCACGGGCGACGTCCACTGCCTGGTGTTCCTGGTGGAATACACTGACGTTAAGTTCAAGACCAACAAACCACAGGAGTACTACGACGACTTCTGCAACAGCGATAACTTCACCGCCGACGGCGCTACCGGTTCCGTGGGCAAATACTTCCGCGACCAGAGCGACAACCGCTTCCGGCCCGTATACGACGTGTTCGGCCCGGTGCCCTTGAAATATTCCCGTTCCTACTATGGCGGCAACGACGCCGGCGGCAACGACAAAAACCCCGAAGCCATGGTCATCGAGGCGGTGGAATATTACAAGAATCAAATCGACTTTTCCAAGTACGACTACGACAACGACGGCTACGTGGACAACATCTTCATCCTCTACGCCGGCCAGGGCGAGGCTTCCTACGGCCCGGCGTCGTCGGTGTGGCCCCACTCGTTCGAGTTAAAATACACCCGGGAGTGCCCCGTGTACAACGGCAAGAAGGTCAACAGCTACACCTGCACCAACGAGTGGGAAGACACGCGACCCGACGGCATCGGCACCTTCTGCCACGAATTCTCCCACACCATGGGTCTGCCCGACCTTTACCATACCACCAACTCATACGCCGGCTACACTCCGGACATATGGTCGGTTCTCGACTACGGACCCTACAACAACGACGGCCGCACCCCGCCCAACTACTCCATCTACGAGCGCAACGCCATGGGGTGGATTGAGCCCATGGTTCNGGACGGACCCGCATNCATCACCCTGGAGGAAATCACCACCAACACCGGCTGCCTGATCGAGACCGAGAAACAGACCGAATTCTTCCTCCTNGAGAACCGCCAGCAGACCGGCTGGGACACCTATGTTCCCGGCNACGGCATGCTCATCTGGCACATCGACTTCAACCAGGGTATCTTCNACAACAACAGCGTCAACANCACGGCTTCCCACCAGTATGTCGACATCGTTGAGGCAAACNACAATCCCAGCAACAGCACCGAATCCANCNTGGCCGGCTACCCCTTCCCCGGCACTCAGAATAAAACGTCGTTCACCTCCACCACCCTGCCGGCCATGAAATCGTGGGCAGGAAGAGCTATCGACATGCCGCTGACCAACATCCGCGAGGTCAACGGCGTGATTATGTTCGACGTTGCAGGCGGTTACTTTGAACTCGACGCACCCACCGGCCTCAAGGTCGACGCCAACGACGAAGGTCAGCTCGCCATCAGCTGGAATGCCGTGGAAAATGCCGGAGCCTACCTGCTGACGATCACCACCATGGTCAACGACGAAAAGGTACCCTTCGGGAAGTACGACCGCTTCAACGTGGGCAACGTAACGTCCGTAACCATCGACGGCGCCACGGGTCGCACCGAGTACTTCGTCACCGTCGAAGCCTCACGCGGACAGTTCTCCTCCGACCCCTCCGAGGAGGTTGCCGTAACCACCCCCGCCATACCCATGGAGAAAACGCAGCCCGTTATCCACCAGTGGAGCAGCGAAAGCGCCAACTCCTTCACCCTCAATTGGATGCCCATCCAGGATGCGGTGGATTATAAGGTCACTGTCCACGCAATTTCCCGCGGAGGCGAAACGAGCTCCACCTACGACTTCGGTACCACCGACAAACCCGAACTCCCCGCCGGATGGACCTGCAAGGGCAACGCCGAGTACTACACGACAGCGAACAACTTCGGCGAGTCGGCACCCTCGTTCAAGCTCGGCGTCAAGGCGATGGCCCTNACNACGTCAGTNTTCCCCTCCGACATTTCCTCACTCACCTTCTGGGTTCGAGGNATGAGCACCAACACCAAGTCCTACCTTACCGTCAACGGNCGCGCTGACGAAGACTCCGAGTGGGTANCNGTGCTTGACGAGCTTCACCTCACCGAGTACAACTCCAAGGGCAGCGTAATCACCGTCGACGCAATTCCCGCCGGCGTGCGCCAGCTCACCTTCGTCTACACCAAAGGCACCGGCAACATGGCCCTGGACGATATCTGCGTGGCCTTTGCCGGCGAAGAGAAGTCCATTTTTGCCGACTATGACGCCAAGAGTGTGGGTAATGTAACCTCCCATGAGGTGGTTCTCAACGGAGCCCGCGCGGAAGCCCCGCTGGCCTATGAGGCTCACATCGTGGCCGTTGATGCCGACGGAACAAACTCACTGCCTTCGGAAACGGTGCGTGTCGTACCCGGCAGCGTCTCCGGTATCACAGCTCCCGAAGCCGTGACCCTTCAGGTGAGCGTTGAAGGCAACCGCGTAGTCTACACCGGCACGGAAGGCACCGTCAGCCTCTACAACGCGGCAGGCATGGCCGTCGGCAGTGCTTCCACTTCCGGCTCAACGGCGACCCTTACCGCCCCGGCTCCCGGCCTCTACATCCTCGCAACTCCCGAGGGCGCCGTCAAGCTCCAAATCACACATTAATTATATAGGAACTCAGCCACCCTGAGTTCCTATATCTTTTTCCATAGCGAACTACACATTTTTCTATAACGAAATGACTAAGTACACCCTCTCAGCTTTATTCGCGGCCACCGCGCTGACCATGGCCGCGCAGGCACCGGAGCTCCGCCTCTACAGCGGCGCGCCCGACACCATCAACGCCGAAAGCACCAACCTGGTGCTCATCACCACCCCCGGCGCCACCGCCACCATCAACGGCCAGGCCGTGAAAGTTTACCGCACGGGCTCGTTCGGCACCAAGGTAAACCTCGCTCCCGGGGCTAATACCATCGACGTAGCCGTGAGCAACGCTGCCGGCACCACCTCCAAGCAGTTCAACGTGTTCCGCACCACGGAGAAGGTCACCCCCAAGCCCGCCAAGGAAGTGCCCGAAATCCGGTTCATGGACCCCGTGTACGTCACCACCAAGCCCGGTGCTTACCTCCAGTACGGCAATGGTAACGACCGCCTGGGCGGCTCCAAAATGGGCTTCATCGACGAAGGCATTACCCTGAAGGCCATCGGCGAACGCGGCGGCCTCTATTGTGTACGCCTCAGCTCCGACCGCCTGGCATATATCGACAAGGACTACACCGAACCCGCCGCCGCGGCCACCACCGGCGCCGTAAACACCGGCAGCTGGAGTGTGTCCAACGCCGGGACTAAGGACCGCGTGAGCATCGCCCTCCCCCGCCGCCTCGCATACCAGTACCGCACCGACATCCAGCCCTCCACCCTCATCGTGGAAGTGTTCGGCGCCACCGACAACAGCAACTGGATTACCCAGCGCAGCCTCAACCTGGGCATCATAGACTATGTTGATTTCGAACAGGTTGCCGACGACCACTACCGCGTGATTATCCGCCTGAAGGACCGCTACAACTGGGGCTTCCACGTTGGCTACGAGGGCAATTCGCTCACCATCGACGTGCGCCACCGCCCCGCCTCGCTGGCCCTGAAGGACCTCGTCATCGGCCTTGACGCCGGCCACGGCGGCCCGTACCCCGGTGCAAAATCTCCCTCCGGACTCATTGAGAAGGAAGTGAATCTGGACATCGTCCTGCATATCAAGAACATCCTCGAAAAGAAGGGTGCACGCGTTGTCCTTACGCGTGAGGGCGACACCGGCCCCTCCATGGGCGAGCGCAAGCGCATCTGGCGCGAGAACAACTGCGACCTGGCCATCAGCGTGCACAACAACGCCGGCGGCAGCCCCTTCAGCTCACCCGGCACCGCCGTGCTCTACAAGCACCTCTTCGACCGTCC
>WFLX010017692.1_pt1 | contig 10288 bp, 5 predicted proteins | sample 4967041 | NCBI WGS metagenome assembly WFLX01 (sample SAMN12857096, study PRJNA449069) | gut metagenome | isolation source: stool from male and female vole | host: Microtus ochrogaster | place: USA:Florida | collected 2017
ATTTACGTTTTTGGGAAGAAAAAACATTGGAAGAAATAGCTCAATTAAAGAATGTACATATCTCTACTGTTGCAGAGAGCTTGAACAGTTCCATAAAGAAGTTAAAAAAATTCTTCAAAAATTTTTGGTTAGATACCCCGAAAATCTAATGCTAATTGTCCATTAGTAGTGAAGGGACTAATAATNCCCGATCAGNANGACGGTATNGAATATNTAAATGCAGTAATCGGGGATATGGAAATGTACGTTCCNGTAAATGATAAGCTCGGCGATTTGATCTTGCTTGCGCACAGACGATTGAACTATCAGAAGCACATAGCGAAAATGCGTAAAGCGTATAAAGGCAAAATCGAGAGCGAAGTAGTGGTTATGGATTCGGATTATATCTATGCGCTTGAAGATGTCGTTGAAGAAAAAGGCTACGGCGACATCATTCATCGGCAGATCCAAAAGAGTCCGATAGAGGACGGCAAAATCCTTTATGACCTGTTCCGCGACGATAAGTCGGTGCGCTACCTTATAGCGGTTTGCGAGTATCCGCAGGAACAGTTGCAAAAGGTAATCCGTAACTTTTTTGAAGCGTTGAAAAAAATTATTTTTTAAGGAGTTTTAATATGAAACAGTTTGAAACCAAGTTGACCGTGCGCATCTACGACACAAAGCTCATTGAGAGCCTGAACACGATTTTTAAGATGAACAAAAATCGCTATCAGACGAAGAATCAGTTAATCGTCGAGCTTTTGGAACGCGGCATTAAGGACAAGATGAAAGACTTTCCCACGCCGCCCGATTCGCCCGCGGGCGCAAGTGCAATCCCGCCTTCGTTCAATAACAAGGACGATATGGCGGCGATGCTCAAACAACTCAAAGATATGATTGCCGATATGCACGAATACAACAAGAAGCACGTTGAGGGGCTGTTGGCGCATTTGAAAATGTCGGAACGTATGTCATCGTCGATATACAACATTCTCTTGGCAATCGCAACGGACGAGCCGATAACCAAGACTCAGGTAGAAATCGGGTACATGGACGACGTGCCGAAAAGGTTTATCGAGTTTCTCAACGGANTGCTCGGCGCGGTGTTCGACGATGACGATGATGACGGCGACGGCGATTCGGAAGATATACCGGGCATTGTGAACTGANAGATAACCTATGAGCGTTCCCAATGTGCTTGTGAGTATCGGCTATGCCCCGAATAGTGATGCTATGAGCCGCTTTCCAATGAAGCCGAAATACATTGCGGAACGAAAGTTTTACTCTTGCCGACAGCACAACGACATAATCAGATATGTCAATCGCGGCATAGATGAAGGCGACTTTCTTGGATATGCGGGCAATAGCGAAAAGAGCAGCGGTCTATTCGGGGCAAACGGTTTACTCACGAAACAAGCAATAAGAGATTTGCGGTCTATGCTACGGACAACGGACAGCAATATATGGCACGCGGTTATCAGCTTCACGGAAGATTTCGGCGGTAAATATATGACTTCGTATCAAGATGCTGTGGAGCTGTTAAAGGCTGAATTGCCCGCATTTTTCAAAAGCATAGGCATTGCCCCCGACAATGTAGTGTGGTATGCAGGGTTGCACGAGAACACAGACAACCAACATATACACTTGGGCTTCTTTGAAAAAGCCCCAATGTTTACGAGCGAAAACAGTCAAGAGAAGCGTTACCGNTTCGGAACGATAGGGCAGGAAGCTCTNAATTCGTTCCGNATAAAAATCGAAGAACGTTTGACCGAAGCGAGCTTTGACTTAAAGCGCAGCCGCCGAAACCTGACNGACTCAGCGCACGACACGCTGTTCCACTTGCAGGGCTTGAACGATTACGAGCGAGAGCTGAAAAGGCGGTTGCTTGCCTTGTATCGAGCGTTGCCATTGGACGGACGAGTGAGCTACGGAAGCAAGAACATGGACGCGCTTCGTCCGCAAGTGAACGACATAGNTAATTTCATTATCAAGAANAATCCGAACTTGAAAATGGACTTTGANACGTTCTGTTCNGACTTGGCAAGATTTGATGCTAACCGTAAACGCATTTGCGAAGATCAGAAAATCGCGGACTCAAGCAAGTATCTTGTAAGCGAAAAATACTTAACGGACATATACAGGCGGCTTGGCGACAAGGTAATAAAAGCCGCCTTGCATATAAAGCAAAAGGGCGACAGGGAGGTAAAGAAATGTAAGACAGATTTAGCGAAGAAGCGGGCAGACAAAAGGCACAGAGGGTATTTGCTTGACAGAGCAATACGGATCGGCGCAGACGTTGACGACGAAGCGATAAATTGTTTCGAGGAATACAGGCGGCGTTTGGCGAGAGCGAACTACGAAAGATTGATAGACGAAGGAGTTATCGAAGCGGAGTAAGACATGAAGAAGAAAATTATTAAATGGGCAATTATCTTGGGGGTAACGGTACTCTGCTGTTATTTCTTCGGCTATTCCCTTAACTGTTTTATAAAAGGTGGCTATCACCTGAAATATTCGGCGCGTTGGTTATTTGACGGGCAGACTTTTATGTTTACAGGCGTTATTTTGCTTGTGGCGGTTTTCATAGCGGCAAGCTACTACTACACCCATTATTGGCTGTTCAATTCAAAGAACATCATAAAGGGCAGAGAGCGCGACAAGCATATAGCGGCAAATCTTGAACAAGCACGTTTTGAATCGGACAAGGAAATAGCGAAGAACTTTCAGACGGTGTATTACGACGAGCTTGCCGAGACAGAAGTAAAGGGCATACCGATTATCGCGTATGAAGAAAATAAAAGGTTAAGGATCACGTTTTCGCCGTCCACACACGCATTGGCAATCGGAACAACAGGCAGCGGTAAAACGACTACGTTCGTCAATCCGACTGTTCAGATACTTGCGACGAGCAAAACAAAGCCGTCGATGATAATTTCCGATCCCAAAGGCGAACTGTATCAGATGCACGCAAAGAAGCTGAAAGACGAGGGCTACACCGTTAAGATTTTGGACTTGCGTAACCCTTACAATTCGGTGCGTTGGAATCCTATGCAAAGCGCGTATGAGAACTATACCCGAATGTTGAACTTGGAAAAGGAAGTCATCATTCACGAGGACAGGGGAACGTATGAGTTTGACGGAAAAGAGTATTACGATCCCAAAGACAAAGATGCGGCAATACAGGTAAAGAAACAGCAGCTCAACGACATTGTGTACGAAGATTTGCACGACATAACAACGGTGCTTTGCCCTGTAACGAACAAGAACGAGCCTATGTGGGAAAGCGGTGCGCGAAACTTTGTACTTGCAATCGCGCTTGCAATGCTTGAAGATTGCGCCAACCCCGAACTGAACATGACGAAAGAAAAATACAACTTCTATTCGCTTATGAAAGTTGCGACCAACACGGACGATGATTGTGCGGAAATGCTCAATTATTTCAAAGGACGAAGCCCGCTTTCAAAGGCAGTATCGCTTTCAAAGCAGGTGTTGGATAGTTCGGAAAAGACGAGGGGCAGCTACCTTTCAAGCACGTTTGACAAGCTCTCTATGTTCGCCGATCTTTCGCTATGCGCTTTGACGAGCCAAAACGAAATCGAATTTGCGGAAATGGGCGAAAAGCCTATCGCGCTGTTCTTGCAGATACCGGACGAAAAAGAGACAAGGCACACGTTGGCGGCAATGGTTATTTTGCAGGCTTACAAAGAGCTTGTGCGCAAGGCAAACGACTACCCGACATTATCATTACCGCGCCCCGTCTATTTCATCTTGGACGAGTTCGGACAGCTTCCGCAGATACACAAGTTAGAGCAGATGATTACCGTCGGGCGAAGCCGTAATATTTGGCTTAACCTTGTCGTTCAGAGCTANGCGCAGCTTGCAAAAGTCTACGACGATAAATCGGCGGACATTATCAAATCGAACTGTAACACGCAGATATTTATAGGCACGACGGACTACAAGACGATTGAGGAGTTTTCCAAGCGTTGCGGCAATTACAGTATCGTTCAGCGTTCGGTAGGGTTTAACACCGTCCGAGCCGACGATGTGAACTCAAACACAAGCGTTAAGGAACGCCCGCTTATCTATCCGTCCGAATTACAGCAGCTCAACAGCAAAGGCAACATGGGTAACGCCATTGTAACGGTGTTCGGCTATCAGCCTATAAAGGCGAAGTTCACGCCGAGCTATCAAAGCCACTTCTACGATTTGCAGATGAGCGAACAGGAACTTNTAACGGGCAGATACTTTGATGAAGCGGCGGCTTTCTACGATATGAAAGCACGAAACGCTATCGTGAACACTTCGCGCCGCAGGAATATCGGCGGTGGCGGTGGAACTGTCAGAGAGCAGATTGCGGAACGGCGNAGNCAGGCAAGCATGGCGGAAAAATTGCAAATGGTGGTTGCCCGCAGTTTACAAGGCTTTGCGACTGAGCAGGAAACAGCAGATATATTTGTGCAAGTGAAATCCGCTGAATATGACGAAGCTATCAAACAGTTAAAGCAAATCAAAGAACGCGCCAAAGGCGATGCTGAGCGGGTTGGGGCAATACAGGAAGCAATCGCTCGGCTTGAAGAAGCGCAACACGGAGAGATCCGTTTGGAACGAAAATAAAAGGAGGAAACATTTGAAAGTAAAAGCNAAAAAGAAAATATACATTGGCTTGCTTTTCGCCTTGATACTGTTATGTTTGGGTTTTGTATTTATGTTTACAGACTCAAGCGTATCGGCATCGGCGGCAGGGAATACGAACGTTTATCAATTCATTGGTACGGAAAATACAAGCCATGATTTGACAAACAGCGTAAGCGGTTTGTCGGACTATACGGAAGTTATTTCTCGGAATACGGGCATTAAAATTTCCGGTTCGCCTAATTCGGGCGTAAATAGCGCAAGCAATTCCGTGAAGTCGGACAGCAGTTCTATCTGTCTTGATTTCAGAAGCGCAAGCGCACTGTATATTCCNNCCGCACCTTCGAGTGCTTTNGGTANNACAACCTACTATGACAAAACATACAACTTTGAGATTTTAAGCGGTAGCTATGTGATGTGGAGAGCTACATATACCGGCTCTACATTTACCGAGACTACAAAGAACGAAGAAGGGAATGACGTAACCAAAACATACTACAAAAAGGTGTTGAATATCAACGGTAGAACTACCACTTATACAAGCACGGATAGTTCTATACGCCATTTCTCGCCTGCGGAATTTGGGATAAACTATATCACTTTAAGCGACGGTACTTATACGATAAGAATAAGCCGCACCTATCATTGGCAGTATATGAAGGGGTTATTTGTTTACCCTAAATATGAAACTACATCTACAATGACGGGAACGCTTTTAGTGGACACGACTTCGCCCACATTGACGATGCGCGGAAATTCGAGCGGCAGTTCTATTGTCAGCGGTAGTAACATCAATGAAACCGTTTTGATCTCGGCATACGACACAAATCATTACAGACTGTATTATAAAACGCCGGGCAGCAGCAGTTATTCCTATACCACAAGCAAAACGTACAGCACGGGAACTACTAACGGATGGTATTACGCTTATGCGGAAGATACAACGGGGCATAGAAGCAGTACATATTCATTCTATTATGACAACGTATTGCCCGTAGGCACGATTAAATCAAACGGCTCTAACGTATCGAGCGGAACATATCTTTCCAAGAGTTTCTCATATACGGCAACGGACAGCGGTAGCGGGATTAAGGCGTTGTACTATATGACACCCGTAAGCAACACTTATCAGGAATACATTTCGGGAACAATAATTCCTTCGAGCGCGGGCGACGGTTGGTATTACTTCTATGCTGTCGATTACAGCAACAACCGCTCTGCAACAATGTCAGTATGTCTTGACACAACGAAACCCACTTTGGCAATGAGAGGGTATTCGAGTGGAAACAGTATTACAAACGGCGCATCGGTTAAAGAGCGTGTAACGATTACCGCAAGCGACACGCATCATTCTCGCATTTANTACAAAACGCCGGGCAGTAGCAGTTATGTATCGACTACGGCAACAAGCTATACGACGGGAACTACTAACGGTTGGTATTACGCCTATGCTGTGGATTCGGTTGGTAATACGAGCGATACATATTCGGTCTACTACGATAATACCGCACCCGTAGGTAAGGTATATTGCAACGGCGCGGCTGTATCGAGCGGAGCATATATCTCAAAGAATTTTTCGTATTCGGCAACGGACAGCGGTAGCGGTGTAGACACGCTCTATTGCAAAACGCCTGTTAGCGGCACATATTTACCGTATGCAGCGGGTACGATTATTTCCGCAAATTCGGGCGACGGTTGGTATTACTTCTATGCCGTAGACAAGGTAGGTTTACAGTCATCGGTAACGAGCGTTTATCTTGAAACGCAAGATCCGTTGGTCGAGATATACCATAACGGCGTCCTTGCATTCAGCAAGACAGTTAAGAGTTCGGGAAGCTATGATACCGACATTTATATTTGCCCTAACGACACCCTGAAAATTTCCTTTGATACTTCATCGGGACACGTAACGAGCAATTATAATCTTGACACAAATATCACAATCGGCAGCGCATATCCCAATAACGAATATACGATTACGCTGACGAGCGCAACAGGCATTACAAGCAACTTCACATACCATATCGTTCGCAATAAACCTACGATTGTAATTGACGGACAGACCTATTCGGACGGCGATACGGTGTATTTCAATACGGATAAAACCGTTAATTTTGTTTGTGATTCCGTAATCAAGAGCTTGGGCGACACGGGCGCGGCAATAAGCTCGGAAGGCGATGTAAACCTTAACGAACATATCAGTTACGCAAGCGGCAACAGCAAAACTCTGACTACCGCTAACGGTACGGAAACNAAGTATATTCTGCACCTGAANGACAGAGCAAACAACGAAAGTACGATTACGGTTTATATCGACAAGTTGGCGGCAAGCGGAATATGGGAAACCGATGATGAAGAATTACCTGACGGCGGCTATACCAATAAGCCTGTATCGTTCAACTTTACCGAAGCAGGNGTTACNGCAACGTATTCGTATAACGGCAGCGAGTACAAGCCCTACACGAGCGGACAAACGTTTACGGCAGACGGAACATATATCGTCGTGCTGACCGACCTTGCAAAAAACAAGAGCAATTTCACGGTACATATCGACACGGTTGCGCCTACGGGACAGTTGTATGCAAACTATTCGCCTGTGAATAGCGGCACGATTACAAACGGACGAATTTACTTTACATGGGACGGTGATATAACCGCAACCGTGAACGGAAAGCCGTATGCNAAAAATAGCGTACTTTCAGAAGATTCGGTCTATGTATTCGCTCTTACCGATTTTGCAAAAAACACGACGGAATATGTCATCACGATTGATACCGTTGCGCCTACCTACAATATGGACAAGCTCGGAAATTCCGAACAGCTNATTTCCAAATGGTACGTAACGACTATCGAAGATAAACAATACTCTTTCGCAGAGTACGATGAAGCGTTAGTGTTTGCCTGCAACTACGAGTTCAATAAAAGCGTTACGGTACTCACGCTCAATGATGTTTCCGATTTCAAACAACATCATCTTGTGGCGAACAACGACGAAGTGAGGACGGGCGAATATTGGCTNTATAAATCNCAGGCNAANCCCGACAGTCTGTTGTATTACTTTGACCGCANGGGCTTAAACGAAGCGGTAGCGCACTATGCAAAAGAAAACGTATCGCTTGTGAACTATTTTGACCTTGACGGCAAGAACGAGTACGGCAGCGTAGCGGAAAGCATGAGCGACAACATATTTACCGCACCTGACGGAACGAAAGCACCTGTACTGAATGGCTTTGTGTTTGACAAAGTAGACGGCGCAGAACTGTATGCGGAACTTGTCGGCGGCGACGGAACGAGGAAGCAGATCAAGTACGGTATAGCATTTGACAAACAGATTTCGGCAGGCGGTTTGTACAAGTTCATAGAACTTGATGCCGCAAAAAACGAGACTGTATTCTACGGCTATATGGACGTGCTTGCGCCTGAACTCAAAGTAGCTGTAACGATTATCGGAGAGGAAACACCTACCGAAATGACGATTTCCAAAGAGGGGCTTGCGGGCGTAGCGGCATATTATTACGAACGCTTTGCGGTTAGTCAGATTGTGGACGCAGATACTTGGGCGGTACTTGCAATCGAGAACAACGGCAAGGTAGCGCATTACACTCACGGCGACGAGCTTCCCTGTTTGAATGTCGGCGGGGAATACTTGCTTACCGTATATGACCGACTTGGGAACTCATATTCGTTCACGGTTTATATTATCGGCAATCCCGCATCAATCGTATTTGTGAACAATGGCGATGACACCGCCTTTGATTTAACTATCACGCTTGAACAGAAATTCGATACGGTAGTTTCGCTTGAAATCCGCAGAAACGGAGTAGTTGTGGACGGCGTAACGACGAATGAACTGCATTATTCTTTTGACCGTTCCGGCACATATACCGTAACCTTGCGAGANAATTTCGGACGAATGATTGAAAAGGAATATGTATTCAGCAAGGCATTACCCAACGGTATGCTTGAAGGCGTTAAAGTCGGTGGCAAGACAAAGACGGACGTAACGTTTACTTTCGACAATTCCAAATACTACGTTTCCGTAACAAAGGACGGTAAAGCGGTTGAAGCTGAAAGCAGCGGCAAACTTACTTTTGTTGCAACCGATGAGAACAGCGGTAGCTACAATATTCGCCTTATCCGCATTACAGATACGGAAAACTTTACGGACTATTCGTTTGTAATCAATACGCTTGCGCCCGAATTTACTTTGAGCGTTGCGGACGGTACGACGACGAATAAGAACGTAACCGTTACTTGGACGGCAAGCGATATTGAAACCGTAACCTACACTTTGAACGGCGGCGAAGCCGTTGTACTTGAAAACAAATCGGTGTTATATGCAGAGGGTTTTTATACGGTGGTCGCAACAAACGATTTAGGGATACANAGCATAAANACCTTTACCATAGANAAAACGCTTGATTACGACGTGTACATCAACAATACGGAAACTGTCGGCATTGACACTACGAATAACGACGTAACNGTAATCAACAACGAGCCGCTTTATGTGGACGTTACGAGGAACGGAGAGCCTTACAAATTTACGTTTGGACAAGTGCTTTCGGACGAGGGATATTACAGCTTCCGCATCTACGACGACTACAACAATTCGACATCGTTTACGGTAGTCATAGACAAGTCGGTAGACATAGTTGCAAGCATAGGCAACGGCGTAATTTCTAATGCCGATGTGATTATAAGCGCAGGCGAAAAAGTAAATCTTATTGCAACCAAAGACGGGGCTGAATACGCTTACAAACTCGGTACGGCAATCTCGGACGAAGGGACTTACAGATTTACCATTTACGATTCCTACGGCAACGAAAAAACCATATCATTCCAAATCGTAAAGGGTACGAAAACGAAGCTCGATTATACGCTTGGAACGAACGTTGAAATTAAATCCATAGACCACGACGGCGAAGCAGTTTCGGCGGCTTCCGGCAACAGACTCAACTTTACTGAGGACGGAATGTACACCGTAGTTTGCAAAGCGGACGGCAAGGAATACACCTTTACGCTTGCGCTCGATACCACCGCACCGACAATAAACCTGAACGGAATATCGGACGGCGGCAAGGGCAACGTAACCGTAACGATTACGGATTTATCCGAAGCGGGAACGGTAGAGGTTTACAAGGACGGACAGCTTATCGACTACAACTTGGGCGACGAAATCAAAGAGTACGCAAGCTACGAAGTCAAGGTACGAGACGAACTCGGCAACGAAAGGATTTATACTTTCACGCTCGAATACCAAATGAACGGCGGCGCAATCGCCCTGATCATAATCGGGATTTTATTGGCGGCAGGCGTTGTAGTTGCAATCATCTTCGGNAAGAAAGCGGTGTACAANCGCAAGTTCAAAAATGCGCCCAAACTTACGGACGAGGAACTAATGCAAACGGAAGCCGAATACGCCCAAAACGATGACGAGACGGACGAGGACTCAAGCGCGGAATAACCGCAAACAAGGGCTAAAACTGCCCAAAAGGTGAGCAGGTTAAGGTGTAGGCGCAATTTGCCGTCAGAGACGGTTGCGCCCACACCAAAAACAACGGAAGCGGGATACCCGCCTTCGTTCTGAAAGAACTTAAAAAGATTAAAAAATTGGAGGAAAATCAATGACAAATTTATTGGCAGCGGTGGATTTCGCACCCGTAATCGCACC